>Ga0209181_10003168_pt1 | contig 25794 bp, 18 predicted proteins | sample MAT05_FD_187208 | JGI IMG/M metagenome (GOLD analysis project Ga0209181, IMG submission 187208) | Freshwater microbial communities from Lake Fryxell liftoff mats and glacier meltwater in Antarctica - MAT-05 (SPAdes) (version 2) | ecosystem: Environmental > Aquatic > Freshwater > Ice > Liftoff...
CCCCGCAAATTACTGCTCCCGCAAATTACTGCCCCGCAAATTACTGCTCCCGCAAATTACTGCCCCCGCAAATTACCGCCCCGCAAACCTCATCGCACCAGGGTCGCAAACCCCTTGTACTCATAGGGTTGCCCTCGGGGCCCGGTAAATCGGACGACACAAACATATACACCGGCGGGCGACATGCCGCCCGTATTTCTTGCCCGCCCGTTCCATTCTTCATTGGGGTCGGAAGATTCGAACACCAATTCCCCCCAGCGATTCCAGATTGTCATATTGAAATTATCCACGCCATTGAGGTAGCCTTTCCCCAGAAAGCCGTCGTTGTTGCCGTCGGCATTGGGCGTAAAAGCATTGGGCATATACCAGCGGATTTCGGGAAGGATATCCAACACCTTGGTCATCGAATCCTTACAACCTGCGGGATGGGTCACAATCAGTCGGATTTTCACCAACCCGGTATCGGGGAAGGTGAAGGTTGGATTTTGCTCCGTCGTGGTGGCATACTTGTCGAACTGCCAGTTCCAGCGGTTGGCCAGCAACGAAAGATCCGTGAATTTTACGGTGCTGTTGAAGTTGCTCAGCAAAGAATCCGGATCGCAGGTGAAGTTGGCGGTGGGTGACGGCTCCGTACGAATCAGTCGGGGGAAAGTGTCCGCAATGAAACACCCGATGGGCGAAGTGATAGAAAGACTCACAGTATACAATCCCGGTTTATCGTACAAGTGAGTCGGGCTGATGACATCCTCCACCGTAGTGCCATCGCCGAAATCCCAGACCGTGCGGTACGATTCATCAATCGGCGTCGAGAGGTTGTTGAAAAAAATGTCAGCGGGTGCACAGCCCAAAAACTTGTCGGGACTGATGATGATGAGCGGTGGCGCCGGGAAGTAATTGATCACTTGTACTACGTTGTCGGAACATCTGTTCTGATCGCTTACCGTCAGCCGAACAGCGTGGTTGCCAGGTATGCCATATTTGTAATCAGGGTTTTGTTGGGTCGAAGACCCGCCTGGCACCCCAAAGGTCCAGTTCCAGCGGTTGATACCGCCCTCGCCGGTGCTTTTGTCTGTAAAAACCACCGGACCGGCCACGCAAGTATCGTATTGGTAGGAAAAATCGGCTTTGATTTCCGGAAAGATATTGACTGCGATAATTGCTGAGTCCGCACAGGCTTTGCCGGGGTTGAGGAGCAATTTGCCGGTATAGACCCCGATTTCAGGGAAGGTAACAGTTGCATCCCAGTTCATAGAATCTTTAAAAGTTGTACCGTTTTTCAGGTCGAATACCCAGAGATGTTTGCTGATCGTGCCCTGGCTTTCGTTGATAAACGTGACGGTGAATTCGCCGCACGATTTAAGCACGTAACGTTTGGGGCCCACGATAGAGTCCGCTTTGATGCCCGCTAACAAAGAAGGTACACAGTCTGCCACGTTGAATTGAAACTCCCGCCTTATCTTGGACAGCAATACCCCATTGCGATATTCCTCTACCTGAATGCCTACGACGAACTGTCCCTGCTTGTCAGGCGATCCGGTGATTAAGCCGGATATGCCGTTGATGGTCACCTTGGGCGTGCCGCCCATCGGTTCACCGGGCTTATAGGTCGGCACAGCAAACGGGACCTCGTCATAAGGTGGAGCACAAGGCGGAGCGGGTACGGCACCATTGCAGCCTGAAACGCCCGGAAAGGTCAGGATAGGACCGCCGCCTGCGAGGGGTGCAAAAAAACTATAGAGCAACAAGTCGCCGTCCGCGTCGGTCGCGGAGTGGTCGAAGTTGATCGGAAAGTTGTTGCAGATGATGATCGGAGGAAAATTTTTGAATACCGGGCTGTTGTTGCAAGCCTGCTGCGATGCGGGTGTCACCTCGACCATATAGGTCGCTCCTACACTGCCGGGATCAATGATGTTGTTGATGGTTTGGTTGCGGCAACAGCGCTGATAGACAATGAAATAACTGTTGATGGCATCTATCGGCAAAGCCCGCTCAAATACGTACACGCCTTGTTCCACACAGACATTCGGAATGTTGACGATGCACTCCGGTTTCTCCGGTTCGAGCTGTGTGATCACGGGATTATCGGCAGTGAAGGTCGCATACAGGGAGTTCGGGCCGTCGTACTTGCCCCTGTAGATCGCCATGTTCGCGTTGAAATCGAAAGGGGCGCCGCCGCCGAAGCAGTCGCGGTAGATTTTCATGGTGAACCGGTAGAGGTTGGTCCCCGGCGTGGTTTCGCCAAGGCACTCGTACGTAATCTCTCCACCGATGATGTGCCGGGCGGAAGCGGCCATCGGCAAGAGAAAAAAGCAGGACAACACCGAAAAAAGTCGGAAATTGGGTCGCATCATGTGCTCAGTATTAATGATTGGATGTTGGGCAACTAAAAGATTGATTGATTAGAACAAATGGGGCGGTAGAAAAGCCCTGTATCAAAAAAGACCAAAGTCAGAAAAATTGTCCGAGTTTTGACCCCTCAAAAGTACACGCTCAAACGGATTGTACAATCCAATTGTTGGTTATGTTCCTGCTACGCGACGACATTTCTGAAATAAGCCGCCTCATTCTCGAGGGCGACACCCTTTGCTATCCCACCGACAGCATTTGGGGTATTGGCTGCGATGCCACTAATGAAACGGCTATTGCCCGTATCTCTGCACTCAAGGGCCGCGCGCCTGACAAAGGTTATGTATTGCTCGTCAGCAGCATCGAGATGCTCAAACGGTACGCACCCAAGATACATCCCCGCCTGGAAACGCTGTTGGCCTACCATACGCGCCCCCTGACGATCATCTACGACCGCACCATGGGCCTTCCAACTTCTGTAAAAGCCCCTGACGGTTCGGTAGCCATCCGGGTTGCACAGGATGAATTTTGCCGTTCCCTCATCGAAGCGGTCGGCAGGCCGCTCGTCAGCACCTCGGCCAACGTGAGCGGCGAGCCCTTCCCGCTCACCTTCGGCGGCATCAGCAGCGACATTCTGGGGGGCGTGGATTATGTCGTAAAATACCGGCAGGACGACAAAGAGCCCGGTGAGCCGTCTTCGATTGCCAAACTGGACCGCCATCTCGAACTGGAATTTATTCGGGAGTAAAGAAAGGTAGTTTGGAAACCCCAAGCCGAACGTGTCCTTTGACGACGCCATCAAGCCTTTTGGAGTATATCAATCTTTCAATCTGCTATGTTTCCCGTTCGCTACACTTTTCTATTTCTACTCAGCCTTCCTTTTTTAGCATCTGCACAAACCCACCCTTCCGCGGTCTTTTGGCAAAAGATCAAAGAGACAGATATCCAGGCGGAATGGGCCGACCGCCGGATCGTGCCGTTGCGCTACAAGACCCTGCACCTGGATGATGCAGGACTCAAAAATTACCTGGCCACCGCGCCCGCTGAATCCGATCTCATCGCAGGCAAGCGAGGGCTGGAACTGATGCTGCCGCTCCCGAGCGGCGGTTTCGAGCGCATCGAAGTGTGGCGCGTTCCCGTGATGCATCCTGATCTGGAGGCTCAATATCCACAGATACGCACATTTGCAGGGCGTGGTTTGGATCACCGGGAAATTTCGGTGCGGCTGGACTACACCGGCGCGGGTTTTCACGCAATGGTGCGGGGAGGAACCGGGGGGGCTTTTTTCATTGATCCGTATGCAACAGGAAATCCGGTCCATTACGTCTGTTATTTCAAAAAGGACTTTGTCAAAAAAAATTCCCAGCACTGGGCGTGTGCCGTAGATGGCAATTCGATGGATGAGCCGGAAATCCCTCAAGCAGGCATACAGGATCGTGCAGGGGATTGCGGAAAATTGCGCACCTATCGCCTGGCGCTGGCTTGCACAGGCGAGTACGCGGAATTTCACGGCGCGACGGCCGCCAATAAAGACCCGGCCCTGCAAGCGATGATCACCAGCGTCAACCGGATCAACGGAGTATATGAAATTGACCTGGGCGTCCGCCTCCTCCTGATTGCTAACAACAGCGTGATCATTTATACAGACCCGGCCACCGATCCTTATACGAATGATGACGGTGGCATCATGCTGGATGAGAACATCGACAATTTGGCAGCCGTGATCGGCAATGCCAATTTTGACATCGGCCATGTGTTCAGTACAGGAGGCGGCGGGATCGCGTTCCTCGGAGCGGTTTGCAACAACAACATCAAGGCCGGTGGCGTGACGGGAAGCAGCGTCCCTGTGGGCGATCCGTTCGATATTGACTACGTTGCACATGAAATGGGGCATCAGTTCAGCGGCAATCACACACAATACAATGACTGTAACCGAAACAACGGCACGGCTGTAGAACCTGGCAGTGCATCTACCATCATGGGGTATGCAGGTATCTGCTCCCCGGATGTACAGCCGCACAGCGACGCGTATTTCCACAGTACCAACCTCATTGAGATGGGGACTTTTATTATTGGAAGCGGCAATTCCTGTGCCGTACAAATCAACAATGGCAACACTGCTCCCAGCCTTTCGTCATTGACCAGCCGTACTATTCCCAAATCCACTCCTTTTTTTCTGACCGCCTCGGCCACGGATGCGAATGGCGACCCGCTTACCTACTGCTGGGAGCAATGGGACAATACGGGTTCCGACCCACAGCCGCCTGTTTCTACCAATACGGTCGGCCCTATGTTCCGCAGTTATGACCCCGTCACTTCACCGACTCGTTATTTCCCCAAATTCTCCGATGTGCTGGCCGGAATTGACGATGACTGGGAAGAATTGCCCTCCGTCACACGCGACCTGAAGATGCGGGTGCTGGTGCGTGACAATCATGTCAACGGAGGATGTACCAGCAATCTGAACATGACGGTGACGGTGTCCGCAACTTCCGGCCCTTTTGTCGTCACCAGCCCCAATACCGCAGTTATTCTTGCCTCCGGATCCACCGATGTTGTTACCTGGAACGTGGCCAATACGACGGCTTCTCCGGTAAGTTGCGCCAATGTGGACATCCTGATCTCCACGGACGGCGGTGCAAACTTCACCTCCCTCATCAGCAATACCCCGAACGATGGCTCACAAACAGTGACCTATCCCAATGTCACGTCCGCAGAATGCAGGATCATGGTCCGTTCCGCAGGGAATGTTTTTTACGATGTATCGGATGTGAATTTTTTGCTCGGCAATTACCAGAACTACTGCAATCTGATCTTCGCCAGCCTCGATGTGCCCAAAACTATCCCTACCGAGGGAACAGTGACCTCCACATTGACCGTCCCGGCCAATGGCTTCGTAAGCGATGTGGATGTGATCAACCTGATCGGCAACCATACCTGGATCAACGACCTTTCCATGACGCTGACCAGCCCAAGCGGCCTGGAACGGATACTTTTGGACGATATTTGCGACGACGAAGACAACTTCAACATTAATTTCAACGACGAATCCACCAATCCGTACGCCAACATCCCTTGCCCGCCCATAGGAGGCGGTACGTACAAACCCCTGGAGACCCTCAGCCCTTTCGATGGTTCCGTTTCCAACGACACCTGGACGTTGACGATTACGGACCATGTAGCCAATGACGGTGGCTTGCTGATCGGATGGGGACTAAAATTGTGCATCCTTTCCACGACGCCGTTGCCCGTTGAGTTAAAAACTTTTACAGCAAGGTTGGTAAACGAAACCGCTCACCTCAGTTGGACAACTGCCTCCGAACACAACAACCGGGGTTTTCATATCGAGCGCAGTATTGGCCATGCCCTTGATTTTCAAACGATCGGCTGGATGCCGGGGCATCACACGACGAACGAGTCGCATGCCTATGTTTTTGATGATCAGGGTTTAAAGCCCGGACAACTGTATTATTACCGCCTGCGACAGGAATCCGAGAACGGCGAAACCGATTATTCCAATGTGGAAGTGGTGTCTATGGGGAAAAACGCAGGATTACTCCATATTTACCCAAATCCTGCAAAAACATGGCTGAACCTGGAACTGCCCAAGTCGCTCGAAGCCACTTCCATGACGGTCACCGTTTGGGATGCCCGGGGCCGGCTGGTAGAGGAGCAACAACTGAACGCCGGTTCACCACTCGATGTATCGCAACAAGCACAAGGTATGTACTGGGTGCAGGTGGTGGCCGAAGGAGCCGTGTTGCGCGGGAAATATTATGTTGGCTGGTGAGGTTCTATCAGGGCAGGAAAAAGAGGTAGTAACAAAATCATTTCAAAACCACGCTTGAAACCACCTGAATATTAAAAATGACGGCACTTTTTACTCGACTCATACTGAATTCCCTGCGCAAGCAGGTAGGGGTGACTGACTCCGATTATGCCAGCCGGTACCGGCTGGCAATGGCCTATTATCTCTTGCGACTCACTTTCCTGCATCGGCTGCGCGATACCTTGATCGTGGGAATCGGGGTTGTAGTAGCCGGTCTCGGTTTGAAAAGTTTTCTATTACCGAATGGTTTTATTGACGGCGGTGTAACGGGCATCTCCCTGTTGGCTTCCAAAGTCACCGGTATCCCGCTTTCCGTACTGATTATTTTGATCAATATTCCTTTTGTGGCATTGGCCTACAAACAGGTCAGTGCCTCTTTCGCAATAAAAAGCATCCTGGCAATCGTGGCACTGGCGGTAGCCATCACGGTGATTCCTTACCCGCTCATCACGACGGACAAACTGTTGATCGCTACTTTCGGCGGCTTTTTTCTGGGTGTAGGTATCGGCCTCTCGATTCGGGGAGGGGCCGTGCTGGATGGCACCGAAGTGCTGGCGATATTCCTGAGCCGCAAGTCGAGTTTATCAGTTGGCGATATCATCCTGCTGTTCAATCTGATCATCTTCTCTGTGGCGGCTTACATGTTGGGTTTTGAAATCGCTATGTATGCCATGCTGACTTATCTGGCCGCTTCCAAAACAGTGGACTTTATCATTGACGGGGTAGAGGAATACATTGGAGTCACCATCGTGTCTTCCCACCATGAAGAGATCCGCCAATTCATTGTGGAGAAAATGCATACCGGTGTGACCATCTATCAGGGATTGCGGGGACATGGAAAGCGCGGGGACTTACACCATACAGAGATCATGTTTACCGTTATCACCCGCCTGGAGATTGCCCGCCTGCAACACGAAGTGGAAAAAATAGACGCGAACGCTTTCGTTGTGATGGGAACCGTACACAACATCCGGGGTGGCATCGTACGCAAACGAGCGGTGGACAAGCATTGATGTTCCCGGAGCCACATGGGAAATAGGACGGCCAATCGCTATTTTTCTTTTCCCGAAATTTACAACCTAAACTTTTAAACCTGTTTTACCTTTGCCAAATACCGTTTTTCAAGCATCGTCATCCCATGCACCGATTGGTCCGAATTTATTTCCTTCTCTTCGCCATCCTCTGCGGCTCCTTGTCCGCCGTGGGGCAGAGCCCAGCGGTGCAAGATTCTTTAAGCAACCGCCTTGCACTGATCGCACAACTCTCGCAATCAGGGAATTATGAGCAAGCACAGGTAGAAGTAGAAACCTATCGGGAACTGCTTCGCCGCTACCGCACTGCGATTTCGCCCAAGGCGCTTATCCTGATGTCGGGCATTTACAAAGCCAACGACGACGACCGAAGCGCCGCCCGCCTCCTGACGGAAGCCGAACTGGATGCCCGGCGCGATCCCAACCCCGAAACCAAGGCCGCCCTTCTGACTGCGCTGGTGAAAGAATCCGCCCGATGGGAAATGCCCGAACTGGCGCTCTCCTGTCAGCAGTTGCTTTCGGTCGCTCAGGATACCCTTTCCGCCCGCAAACGCCGCAGTGAATCCTTGAAAATTCAAACGCAATTGGACTCCCTCAAGGCCGTCCGAAAGGCCGAAATGGCGCAACACAGCAAGTATATCCGAATTGAACTCGACCGGGCTTATATGCTCGCTGGCGCCGCAGCACTGGTGTTTCTCATCTTGCTGTTTGCCAACTTCCGCAACAGCGACCGATGGCGCAAACTCCTGGAAAAGAAAGAGTTGGAATGGGAATTGTTGCGCTCCAACGATCAACAGGCCGCAGAAGCCGCTGTCGTGGAACAAATCGCCGTACTCTCTGCCCAAGTCTCTGAAAAAACGGGGATCGAGACCCGTACCACGCCCGATCCATACACCTTCCATGTAGGCCCAAAGCCCGAACAGGTCGCTTTGCTGATTGAGCCCAACCGCCAGGTCGTGCTTTATCTAAAGTCACTGCTGGCCGACCGTTTTCAGATCGAAACTGCCGCCACGCCCAACGAAGGTCTGCAAATGGCCACTAACCTGATGCCTGACCTGGTGGTATGTGATGCCATTCTCAATGGCAAAACAGGCATTGAAGTCGCCCGCCAGATCAAACTTTCAGAGCGGACCAACCACATCCCGGTCGTGTTGCTCACGGACCGACATGGCAATGAGGGCAAACTCGATGCCCTCCGCGCGGGAGCCGAAGCGTGGTTCACCCGTCCGGTCATTGACGATGAGTTTGATGCGACCGTGCAGCGCCTGCTGGATGCCCGGAAAGTGAAACACGAGCATTTTTCCCGCTTCCTTCACCTCTATTTCAGCGAAAACCGGGTACCACTCGACGATCCCTTCCTGGCCAAAACGGTGGAGATGATCGAACAAAACCTCGCGGACCCCGACTTCATGCCCGAAGACATCGCCCGCAAGTTGCAGATGAGCAAAAACCATTATTTCAAAAAATTAAAGGTGCTCACCGGAAAAGAACCGGTTCAACTGGTCCGCGAACTCCGCCTTGAAAAAGCAAAAGTGCTCCTTGAAAAACGCGCTGGCACCCCGCAGGCCATCGCCGAGCTGGTCGGTTTCAACAGCAGCGGGGCCTTTGCGCTGGCCTTCAAGGAGTATTTCGGCGAGAACACCTTGCTGCTGAATTTGCCAAGAACGGGGCGATTGAATTGATCATCGAATAGAAACAGCAAGGAGTCGGTACGACCTGTTATGAAACAAAATGACGAAGTCCCCATGACGAACACTGACGCAAGGACGAGCCCTGCATGGCTTTCCTATCATTTCTATCCCCTGGAAACGCCTGATGTTTTTCTCACCCGTGCCATACGGCCTTTTCTGGAACAATATATCTGGCCAACCAAAGGCACCCGTGCCTTCTTTATCCGCTACGAAGATGAACGCGGACCCCATATCCGCCTCAGGCTGCGGGGCGAATCCGGTTGGATCAATGAGATCTTGCGCCCCGCAGTAGAAGGATGGTTCGCTGAACGGGGTGAATACTCAGAAGTACCTTACCAACCGGAACCGGAACGGTTTGGTGGTGAAGAAGCGCTGGCCTGGGCAGAGGAACATTTCCATGTCAGTACCCGGGTCATCCTTGACCGGCTTAAACATCCCACTTACAGCTACGGCGACGCAATGTTTGATGGCTTAAGAGCCCATGTTATTTCCGCTTATGCCGCAGGTTTTGACCGCGAAAAAACCAAGTGGTACTTCGGTCAACTCTCTGAACAATGGCTGCCTTTGTTCTTCCAGTCCGCCGATCCTTCTACACCGGAAGAAGCACTGCTTTTCAGGATCAAAGAAAATTTTGCAACAAGTTTCGACCGCCAAAAAGACAGCCTTCGTGCCACACTCGCCGCCCTTTGGAAAGCACTCGAAAAGGAAAAACTCGATCAAAAACAACCGGAATGGCTGCGCTGGTTGCGCGGCAACGAACTGATCCTGAATGGACTGGGAGAAAACCTGGAAAAAGCACTTCCAAGCCTGCTGCATCTGACAAACAACCGCCTGGGCATTAACAATCAGGATGAGGTGTTTTTGTGCTATTTGATTTCGAAGGGGTTGTGATGATCCGAAGACGGCATACGCTGCCTTCATTGATTAGAAAAGCCTTAGGTTAAAACTACAAGTTATGGTGTACAACGAGCAACAATTGGAAAGTTTTTGCAAGCCAGCGTCCAAGTATGAGCACGAAAAGATCATTGCGACGTATCATGCCATACGGGAAGCGATGCGTTTGGTGTTTGAAGAAAAAAAACGGTTTCATCAGTTTGCGCCGTGAAAGGGGGACCTAAGGAACGCGGCACCAATAACTTAGTCATTTGATGCCACCCTTTGTTCCATCATACGGCCGCTATTTTTCTTTAAATAGCCCCACTATTCGCAGAAAAATAGTGTTGTCTGATGAAAAAATGGTTGACCTAAAATGACTAAGTTATTGGTGCCGCGTTCCTTACGTCCGACAAATTCAAGAACCTGCGTTGGTCTTTGTGACATTTTTTATGGCACCGATTCCCTTTCTTTCCGCCATGCTGCCCACCATCAGAACTGTGACCGTGACGAGATACGTGATGCCCTTGCGCGAGGGCGGTTCGCTTCCTGCCATTGCCGAAGCGGACGATGGATTTTTATACGTCCTGAAATTTCGGGGCGCCGGCCAGGGGATCAAAGCATTGATCGCCGAATTGATCGGTGGAGAACTTGCGCGGGCCGCCGGACTGAAACTTCCCGAAATCGTTTTTTCGGAACTGGATGAAGCCTTTGGTCGCACGGAACCGGATGAATATTCACAAATCCCACCTGCGGGCTTTTGAAGAAATTTGTTGCGAAAAAAATCCGGACTCGCCGATTTCAAAGTTGGAGAATGCTTCCCGGTTTCGCTGGCTCACGGCTTCGCGGAGTACGGTGATACAAACTTCGAAAGTGCATCCGGGGCTTTGTGAGGATCCGGAGGTGACGTTGGAGCGGTTGTTGGGGCAACTGGTGTAGTTAGACCGGAGAAGACTTCGGTGGTCTTCAAAGACTAAGTGGACGAAAAAAGGGTTACAAACTTTCGTTCGTAACCCCTTTATTTTCAGTGTCGGGATACCAGGATTCGAACCTGGGACCCCCTGTTCCCAAAACAGGTGCGCTACCGGGCTGCGCTACATCCCGAAAAAAATAGCCGATCCAAAAAGATTGATTTGGCCATTCCCGTAAAATCGGACGCAAAGGTAGACCAACTTTTGACTTTATCACCTTCGCGAAAAAAATACTCAGTAAAAAACTTTTATTTTTTTGACTGCCACCTCACCAGCGTACAAGACCACCTCGTAATTGCCTGGCGGTAGTTTGTTGGTTCGAAAGGAGAAAGTGTATTTGCCCCGTACACCTGCCTGCTGCGGTTGTTGCTCAAAGATGGCTTTCACTTTCTCTCCAGCTGCATTTTCAACGTACACACTGATCTTGGTGTCCTGCTCCGCTTCATATTGAAACACCCCTTCGACCGAGAGGGGCTTTTTTTCAAAAACCGGTTGACGGCGGGGTCTGGGTTGATTGGGCTGCCGGGGAGCCGGTGTGGTAGATGCAATTTTGGGATAATTGATTTTATAAGCCGGTAGCGGTTGCCCCAGCAACTGGCAAGCCATGTTCAATAAACCCGGATGGGAAAGACTCTCGACGCGCAGGCTGTCACTCATGCACCAGATGGCATATTGGGCATCGCTTTCATTCCAAAGTTTTTTGTCGGCGATGAACTGCGCCATTTTTAAGAGGTTGCCGACCGCCATTTTGCCGAGCTGAAACGATTCTTCGTTGGACGGCCCGCTGTCGCCCGATTCTGCACAAAAGCCCTGCATGCGAATAAATTGCTTCTTCGCAGTGAGCGTAAAAACTTCTTCTTTGACAGAAATGATGTTCTGCGTGGTTGAATCAGCCGCTTCAAAAATATGTCCTGCTGGAATTTTGATCTTCAACGGCTTGTCTTTTAACCGCTGAAAATGGATAGATATACATTGCCCGGTATGGCCTCCCAAACCTTTCACCTCCACGGAAATCACACCTTGTGCAAGGGCATCTGTGAAAATGATCGGGGTTTGAGCGTTTAACGGCTGGAAGAAGCATCCCAACAAAGCGATGCAAAGAAGGCAGGTGTTTTTCATGCAACATATTTTGGAAGCACGAACGCATGCCCGAGGGGGTTATTTCAGTTAAAACAAAAAAGCACCTGCCTTTTCAGACAGGTGCTCAATGCGGAGGAAGCGGGATTCGAACCCGCGGCACAGGGTTACCCGTGCGTCGGTTTAGCAAACCGGTGGTTTCAGCCACTCACCCATTCCTCCAAATGGGACGCAAATGTAAAGCGGGCTGCACCGAATCGCCAAAACAACTTCCCAAGTTTTTTTAGAATTTATAAAATTTTGGACGTTGGACGTTGGACGGAGGATTTAGATAAAACGAACCTTTTGTCAAACGTCCAACGTCCAACGTCCAAAATCCTCAGTCCACCTTCACCAATTTCAAGGTCTGGACGATTTGCCCATCGGCGATTGCAGTCGCAAAGTAGCGCCCAGCCGGGAAGCCGTTAAGCATTACTTTCACTTGATACTCGCCAGCGTCCTTTGTTTCGTTGAGCGCGGTTTGCACCAGACGACCGTTCAGGTCATACACCAGCACTTGCACGTCGGTAGTGGAGGCGATGTGTAGGTTGATGGTGGTAACATCCCGGAATGGATTGGGATAGTTGGCAGACATCACCAGTTCCGGCGCACTGAGACCGAGCGTGCTGTTGCTGGTGCGTGCTTCTACCTGATCTGGAGCAGCAGTTGCTACCGGGCCGCCGCAAGGGCTATCGCCTGCCCATGCCAGCGCAACATACGGGAAAGAAGTTTTGAAGGGTGCATCGTTCTTCTCTACGCCTGTCGTGTACGTCAGCACGTCCAGCAAATCCTGGGTAACCGGGCTTCCGCTGCTGTAATCATCGTACCAAAGGCCAATAGCCGCCAGCACCACCCCACCGACTGCCTGGAGTTCAATGCGAGTCACGTCGTCTTCTAAACGACGACCGTTCGGGAAGCCATCCATGTTCGGAATGAACTGAAGCGTGGTGTTAGCGTATTGCGGGCTGGTAAGTCCCAGTACGCAAGCTTGCACCAGGCCGAGGCTGCTAAAATTAGGATCGGTACGCGGTGTAGCAGGAACTGCCATGTTCAGGCGCAACATATCGCCACCGTTGGGCAAAAAGTTGTGGATGAATGGCTTGCCGGCTGCGAGCGGATTGCCACCTTTTCCCGTAGCCAACTGGTAGGGACGCACGTTGGGAACACCCGTATGGAAAATGGGCCAAAGGTCCACCGAACGGGCCTTGCCGGCTCCTGGAAGCAACAAAGTGCCAAAGACGGCATCATCGAGCGCGGTACCTGCCAGAGCCGGATTGCCTTTCAGGCCAAAAAGTCCGTCTTTCCCGTTGCCAAAATCAAAGGAACCGAGCGACTTGGTCTGGATCCGCAATTTGCTGAATGCCGGGACGGCTCCGCCAAAAAAGCGGTCGTCCATATAAAGCGACAGTTCGGGGTTGTAGAAAAAGCCATCGAGTTGGGTATCTGCCAGTTCCTGATACGGTGTCAGCGAGTTCCAATAATCTTTGAAACCGATCGGAATCACGGCTTCATTGGTGAGTGGCATACCCAGGCGGCTGACCTGTACCCAGTCGCCGCTGGTGGTTTGTGTACCACCGGGGACCAACGTGCGTACTTTCTGGCGGCTGGCCGAAGCCCACACACCAATGACGTAGTTGGGATCAAGGATGCTGGCCGGAACGCTTGGAGTGCCTCTTTTGCGCAGGAACGAAATCGGCACCTGGATGGCGATGGTGCTTACGTTTTTGCAAGCGAGGCCGTCGCGGGCCTGACCGGATTGACGTGGGGCATCGCCGAGGTCGAAAATACCGCCGAGGTCCACAAAGAACGGATCGTCAGACGGGCCGACGTAGACTCGCTCGCCGGTGGAAGTAAAGCGGGTTGCTTCATTCACCAGCTGTTGGTAGGATTTACCCAGGCCAACCGGCCCTTCGATGCTGCGCGCTCCAATGTTGGTAGGTGGCACCGCGACATTGGACAGGATGGTTGAAAATGATTTCCCGCCATTGTCCGACCGAAACAGCGTGTACGTCATCTTCAGGTTGCGCTTTCCAAGGCGGATGTTGAAGAACGTCGTAGGATCTTCATTGACCGACTTGAACACCACCCGGTAGATGATCTCGTCACCCGGACGCGAAGCATCGTTGTCTACGTGGATTTCATAGCGGATGTTTTCGCCAAACGAATAGTAATTGGGACCACCTTGCGGAAATTGCAGCGGCACATAAGTGGCAATCAAGGTAACCGTATTGGGGCGGTCGGGACTACGGAAAGCGTATACGTCCACGTTGTCCGCCAATGGGTCATCCGCAATGAGCGGCGCCTCGCGGTGGCTGGAAGCGAGTGCTGTCACCATTGAGGAGAACAGCATCAGGACAGCCAGGGTATGTTTGAGCAATGATTTCATTGTCCTTGCTTTTGATTTTGAAAAGATGATAGATAAATTGAAACCTCGAACTTCAAACTTTCGAACTTCAAACTTTTTAATTAGTTGTCTCCGACCCGCTCCATGGCGTTGCCACATAAGGGAACACGGCTTTAAAAACCTTGTCGTTTTTGTTCACACCTGTATCATAGGTCAGTACACTCACTAATTTCGGGGTGACCGGGCTGGAAGTTACGCCAGGCGTGTAATCGTCGTACCAGAGGCCGATAGCCGCCAGCGCGACCCCTGCAACTGCTTGCAACTCAATACGGGTCACGTCGTCCTCCAAACGGCGACCGTTCGGAAAACCGTCCATGTTCGGAATGAACTGGATCGCTGTACTGGCATTGTAAGCCGGATCAGTCAGACCCAATACTGCTGCCGAGATGATCCCTTCCGCACTGAAATTCGGGTCGGAACGAGGCGTTACCGGCGTCGCCATATTCAAGCGCAGCATATCGCCGCCATTGGGCAGGAAATTGTTGATGAACGGTTTGCCGGCAGCCAATGGGTTGCCGTTTTTGCCGGTCGCCAGTTGGTAGGGCGGGACGTTTGGAACGCCGGTGTGGAAAATAGGCCAAAGGTCTACCGAACGCGCCTTTCCTGGGCCAGGCAGCAGGAGTTTTCCAAACACAGCATCGTCCAGTGCAGTGCCAGCGACTGCTGCACTGCCTTTCAGGCTGTTCAGACCATCTTTGCCATAACCAAAATCAAAAGCGCCGAGCGATTTGGTCTGAATGCGCAGTTTGCTGAATGCCGGGACGGCTCCGCCAAAAAAGCGGTTATCCATATACAGTGCCAGTTCCGGGTTGAAGAAATACCCGTCCAGCACCTGGTCTTTCAACTCATCATAAGGTGTGATCGCATTCCAGTAATCTTTGAAACCGATCGGGACCACCACTTCGTTGGTCAGCGGCATACCGAGCCGGCTCACCTGGATCCAGTCGCCCGTATCATCATAACCGCCGTTGGTGCTGCGAATGGTGCGCACTGACTTGCGGCTGGCCGATGCCCATACACCGATGACGTGATTGCCATCGAGGATATTCAAAGGTTCGGGGGCCACCCCCGTTTTGAGCAAGGTGGTGATCGGAATTTGCAGACAAATAGAATGCACATTCAACTGGCCCAAGCCGTCGCGGCTTTTCGCGCCCCCCTGCCGGGGCAGGTTGCCGAGGTCAAATACGCCGCCCAGGTCCACATAAAAAGGATCGTCTGACGGACCGCAGTACACTTTTTCACCGGTGCTTGCAGTCGTAATGGCGCCAGCAATCAGTGCATCATAGGTCGTGTTGAGTCCTACGCTGCTATTAATGGAGCGTGGGCCGATGTTGGGAGGAGGTACTTCACCGCCTTGCACGATCGTCGTCCAGGTGTTTCCGCCGTCGAGCGAGCGCTCACAGGTGTACCTGGTGCGCAGGTTGCGCTTGCCGAGGCGGATGTTGAAGAAAGTGGTGCCATCTTCGTTTACCCGGGTAAACGTAAAACGATAAGTCACTTCATCGCCAGGTTTACTCGCGTCGTTGTCGACGTGGACTTCGTAGCGGATGTTTTCGCCAAAAGTATTGTAGTTGGGGCCGCCGTGGGCCAATTCGCCGGGGATGTAACAGGCAATAATGGTAATGGTGTTGGGATCATCGGGGCTGCGGAAAGCATACACGTCGGTGTTGTCCGCCAGAGGATCGTTGGCAATAAGGGGGGCTTCGCGGTGCGAGGAGGCTTTCAACGTGTTGAAAATCAACACAAAAAGCACTGCGGGCAATACCCGAACCAATAGCCTGTACTGGAAGGTTCTCATACAGTGATCGTTAAAAATGATGTGAAAAGATGGTGAAGATTCGATGGTATCTCAATGGAGTGCTGGAGTCGTCTTGTCAATGCATTGTTCGGGTTCATTTACGGCAGGCTTAGGGTTTTGGATTTCGTTTTAAAGAAAATACCTAAATGAGTGTAGACCTGCAAGGCACTACACCCTACAAGTCATTTGAAATGGAACATCATGTAATGTGGCCTGCAAGGCCGACGGGCTGTTTGGTGGTGGCACAGGCACCTCTATACAGTCTGTGCCAGTGAATACAAGAAAAAAAAGCAACCCCTGTCTGATACAGACAAGAACTGGCCATGTAGGGGGAGCCGCGACTATCCCGATGAGATGCGCGGATAAAAAGTCATTGCATTTAAATGATTGGGATGGCGCGGAAGAGGAGTGTTTATCGTTATGTCCATCATCAGACAGCGCACTTAATACCTCGTAGTGAACATGTGATTGTCCATTGTGGGCATGGACAGTCTGTACATGCCGGTCATACCAAAGAATATGCGCCAAACCATCGGCCAGCACCGGGAGCACCGGGCGGCACACTGCGCTCAGGTAAAGCAGCAACAGGACTTTAGCAAGGATGTGTTTGGCAGACATAGGCATAGTACACCCGCATGGAGCGAAGTGTACCTTGAAGCCTACATACGAGAAAGAGGGCGTTGTGGTTTTGCAAAACAGGCGACGCCTTTTTTCCGGCATTTTCATTGCCTTTCCTACATTTGTCCGCACCAATGCTGCCTAGGCATCTATTTATACACAGCAAAAACTCGAACCGTGATAAAAACATTCACCCTCTTCGCTCTCTGTATTTTCTCTTTTCAAGGAATCGCCCAAAACCCTGCTATCCAGCGTGTTAACCCGACCAACTGGTGGGTGGGCATGAAAAACCCCGACCTTCAATTGCTGCTGTACGGCAAAAACCTCAAGGGTTCCGACCTGAAAATCAACTACCCCGGCGTGGTCGTTCGGCAGGTCTATGAAGTGGAAAATCCCAACTACCTGTTCGTAGATGTATCCATCGCACCGGAAACGAAGGCGGGAAAATTCGACATCGAACTGAGCAAGCCGATGTCTGTCAAACGGGGGAAGACCTTTGTCACGGAAGCGGTCAAAACCACCCAAACCTATGAATTGAAAACACGGGACAAGCACCCGCAGGAGATCAACTCCAAAGACCTGATCTACCTGATTTTGCCCGACCGTTTCGCCAACGGCGATCCGTCCAATGACAAATTTGCCGACATGGCCGACCCGGAATCCAACCGGGACAACCCGTATCTGCGGCATGGCGGCGACCTGTTGGGCATCCAGAACCACCTCGATTATTTCACGGATCTGGGCGTGACGACACTTTGGCTCAATCCCGTCGTTGAGAACGACCAGCCACAAACCAATGAAGGCGGGGCGATGCGCTCGGCCTACCACGGCTACGGCTTTACCGATCAATACGCGGTGGATCGCAGGCTCGGTGGCAATGCGGCATACAAAAGCCTGATCGATGCGGCTCACAGCAAGGGTTTGAAAATCATGCAGGATGCGGTGTACAACCACGTCGGCATCAACCACTGGATCCTGCGCGATCTGCCGATGAAGAACTGGCTCAATCAATGGGACACCTATACCAATACCTCCTACCGCGACGAAGCGGTGATTGACCTGGTACACGGCAGCAAAAGCGATTTCAACGTGCACCAGAACGGCTGGTTCGTGCCGTTTCTACCCGACCTGAACCAGCACAATCCGTTTGTAGCCAACTACTTGATTCAGCATGCGCTTTGGACGGTTGAGTATTTCGGCATCGACGGCTGGAGAATAGATACCTACCAGTACAACGACCTGGAATTTATGAACCGCTGCAACAATGCCCTGTTGAGCGAATATCCGAAGATGTTCATCACCGCCGAAAATGCGGTGAACTCACCAATCAGCCAGGCCTTTTTTGTGCGAAACAACCTGTACCTGCCGTTCAAAAGCACCTGCCCGTCGCCCAACGACTTTGTTTTTTACAATGCGATCAATGCTGCTTTGAATGAAAAATTTGACTGGGGACATGGCTTCAACCAACTCTGCACCATGCTGGCGCAGGATGTCGTGTATGAAAATCCGGACCTTAACCTGACGTTTCTGGACAACCACGACCAAAACCGGTTCTTTTCCGTGATCGGCGAGGATTTACAGAAGTATAAACAAGGCGTGGCTTTTTTGCTCACTGCACGGGGCGTCCCGCAACTGTACTACGGCACGGAGATCCTGGTGAAAAATTTCAAAAACCCTTCCGACGCCGAGGTGCGGCGTGATTTTCCGGGGGGCTGGAAAGAGGATAAAGAGAATAAATTCCTGGCTGCCAACAGGACCGCGCAGGAAAACGAGGCTTTTAATTTCACCCAAAAACTGGCTCGTTACAGAAAAACCTGTTCTGCACTGCAAACCGGAAAACTCACCCAATATATTCCTCAGGACGGCATCTATGTCTACTTCCGGCACGATGCAGAAAAAACGGTGATGGTTATCATGAGCCAAAACGACAAAGCGCAGACCATCACAACCCGGCGTTTCGCAGAAAACCTCGGAGGTTTCATTCGCGGAAAAAATATTCTGGACGATTCCCTGGTTCCCGACCTACGCCAGGTCGCCGTTCCCGCCATGTCTGTTCAGGTGATCGAATTGATGAATTAAAAGCGCTCATCCAGGCAGTTCACCTAGGGGCGAAGGCAAAGTTTTTCGCAAAGGCGAAAAGGCGCAAAGTTTTAATAGAGAACTCTTTGCGCCTTTTCGAGAAATTCCACCTTCGTACTCATCCTTTCATTTTTAAACAAAAAATGTCTAAATCAGCCCCTTGGATTGGCGCATTCACACCCGCTTGCTACGGAATACCTGACCTTATCTTTGTGCCACAAACAGCACCTGGAATAGGATCGATTCTACCCTATGAACCTCATGCAATTGTTCATGAAAATGGACGACAAGGTCGGCGCCGAGTACCAAAAATCGCTGGTCAATTTGAACGGTATTCTTGAAAAACAATAGTGTCCCGCGCAGGCATCTGTTGAAAGTAACCGGACCACTGGCACGTATTTTTTAGAATTAACTACATTCTAAACTATACACACCATGCAAAAGAAAGATCTGTTTAAAAATATGCCGTACATGTCTCCGCTCACCAACCGGATGGAGGCATCCAAAGAAAAAGGATTTACAGAAAACTTCGAGGTTATTTCAGCGACAGCAATGATTGATCATGGGACTAAAAAGGAATATGCCCCTCTGGATGTCTCCATCATTAATTATTACCGTTTTGAAGGAATGTCCGATCCGGGTGATAACAGTATTTTGTATGAATTATCTACCTCTGATGGAACTCAAGGCATTCTTGTAACACCTTATGGACCGGATTGCCCGGCGCACGTTGCAGATTTTGTGGCAAACATTCCCCAAATTGAAAAACAGCATAATGGGCGCGCGCCGGATACTACCCATGCACAAACACCGCTGGTGACCGAGCAAAATGTTGACGCCGCACAATCAGCCTCTGTTTAATAATAAGATTTCACCCACTTTAAACATCCGGCAGAGAAAGCAGCCGGTACACTACTCGAAAGCCATGAATGGAGCAACACCCAACTGGCCAAGGGCGACTTGTCTGCCGAAATCGCACCACTCAAAAACCGAAAGGGCAAAGACATGATTGTGTACGGCGGCGGAAGTTTCGTTTCCAATCTGGTCAAATACAACCTGATTGACGAATACCACCTTTTTGTCAATCCGGTTTTGCTCGGCATTGGGATGCCGATCTTTCAGGCACTAGATACCCAGCGGACCATGAAACTGAAGCACGCTCAATCTTTCGAGTGCGGCATCGTCGTAATGTGCTATGAACCCGCCTGATATCAGGCAACATCACTGTACATGGATCAACTGGAACATCCGTTGAAAGCGGAAATCGAAGCCTTGCGAACAATTATAAAAAACACCGAGAAAATGAAGATTGACAACAGCAAATTGGACCCCAAAAACGGCCCGCATCAGGAGTTTTTTAAGAATGGCGGTTTGTCCGCTGAAGGAAACTTCGTCAACGGCGAAAAGGACGGAGAGTGGAAATACTACCTGCTCAACGGAGGTTTGAAATCCGTTGGAAAGTTTGCCAATGGCAAAATGACTGACAAATGGAAGTGGTATCGGGAAAACGGACAACTCATGCAAACGGGCCAATTTGATGAAAACGAACAAAAAACCGGTCTCTGGAAAAGGTATTACCCGAATGGCAGGTTGCTAGACGAGGGTTCCTTTTTCAGGGGCAAGCCCATTGGTGAGTGGCATTCCTATGATGCTGAAGGAACGTTTACAAAGGTAAAGTCCTATAAGTAACGGTTACGATGAACAAATACAGGCTTCAATGTCCTCAGAGCCTGTATTTTTAACCCCAAATTTAACCAACTTGCAGCCGACCGTTTTTCTGATCACCCCCCCTTTCACGCAACTCAATACGCCCTACCCTGCTACGGCCTATTTGAAGGGATTTTTGAACACCCGGCAGATTCCTGCCCGGCAGGCTGATCTGGGCATCGAGGTCATTCTTGCACTGTTTTCCAGGCAGGGACTGACGCAGTTGTTTGCACAGATCGGCGATCCAGCCATTCCCTTTTCGGACAACGCCCGGCGGATCATCGCATTGCAATCAGATTACATCCAGACGATTGATGCGGTGATGCTGTTTTTGCAGGGTAAAAACCCCACCCTTTCGCATCTGATCTGTCAGGACAGTTTTTTGCCGGAAGCATCCCGGTTTGCCCAGCTCGACGACCTGGACTGGGCTTTTGGTTCGATGGGTACGCAAGACAAAGCCAAACACCTGGCTACGCTCTACCTGGAAGACCTTTCGGATCTGATTCAGGAATGCGTGGACCCACATTTCGGGTTCAGCCGCTACGCAGAACGCCTGGGTCGCTCCGCCAATCAGTTCGACGAACTGTACGAAGCCCTGCATCAGCCACCGACTTATATAGATCAACTCCTGTTCAATGTATTGCAGGTACACATGGCAGACATCCGACCTGCATTGGTGGCGATTTCGGTACCGTTTCCTGGCAACCTGTACGCCGCTTTTCGATGTGCACAATGGATCAAACAACATGATCCGAAGGTAAGAACAGCCATGGGCGGCGGTTTTGCCAATACCGAACTGCGTTCGCTCTCCGAGCCGAGGGTGTTTGAATTTTTCGACTTTATCACGCTCGACGACGGCGAGGCGCCGTTTGAACATTTGATCGAACACGTAGCAGGTAAACGCCCGGTGGAACTGCTGAAGCGCACCTTTGCCCTCGTTGATGGGAAAGTAGAATACCTCAACCTCAGTTTGAGCAAGGACTACAAACAAGCCGACACCGGTACGCCCGATTACAGCGATTTATGGCTGGATCAATACATTTCAGTGCTCGAGATTGTGAATCCTATGCACCGGATGTGGAGCGACGGCCGCTGGAACAAACTTACCATGGCGCATGGGTGCTATTGGGGGAAATGTACGTTCTGTGATATTTCACTCGACTATATCAAGGTCTACGAACCGCTGACGGCTCAATTGCTCTGCGACCGGATGGAGGAAATGATCGCTCAAACGGGTCAAAACGGCTTCCATTTTGTGGACGAAGCCGCACCGCCCGCCCTGATGCGCGCACTGGCGCTGGAAATCATCCGGCGTCAACTCGTCGTGTCGTGGTGGACCAACATCCGCTTTGAGAAAAATTTCAGCCGTGACCTGTGCGTATTGCTGCGCGCATCCGGTTGTGTAGCCGTTTCCGGTGGACTGGAAGTGGCTTCGGATCGCTTGCTGGAGTTGATCCAAAAAGGTGTGACGGTGGCACAGGTGGCTCAAGTAACAAACCATTTTACCGAAGCAGGCATCATGGTGCACGCTTACCTGATGTATGGCTTTCCCACACAAACCGCTCAGGAGACGATAGATTCGCTGGAAATGGTGCGCCAAATGTTTGAAGCCGGCATTTTGCAGTCAGGGTTTTGGCACCAGTTTGCCATGACCGCGCATAGTCCCGTAGGAATGTACCCGGAGCAGTTTGGCGTAAAAAACACCAGCACTCAAGTCGGCAGTTTTGCCAACAACGACCTTGTGCATACCGATTCGACCGGTACCGACCACGACGCCTTCAGTTACGGGCTCAAAAAATCGCTGCTCAACTTCATGCACGGGATCGGCCTGGATTTTCCGTTGCATGAATGGTTCGATTTTAAGGTGCCGCGTACCAGCGTTCCCAAACAGTACATCGCGGAAGCCTTGCAGGAAGCAGAGGTTTTTTCCCTGAAACCAACGGCCAAATTGGTTTGGCTGGGCAACGCACCAACGGCTACCTCATTTACCAAGACCAAAAAAGGGCAACAATGGGAGATGACGACACTCACCTTCCAGAATAAAAAAGAGACCTTTCGCATCAACCTGGATCAGGCACCCGCACAATGGCTGTGCACCCTCCTGCAACAATTATCGGTCAACAGCCCCGACCTGCACACACTCCAGCAGGTGAAGACCGGCTACGAAGCCGCAGGGCTGGATGGTTTTGAACTGCTTTGGTATGGGAAACAGGTGGGTATGTTGCGTCAGCGGGGGCTGCTGGTATTATAAAGGATCCAAAATTCAGTAGTGCCAACATACGAGTGATGTTATTTACCGCAAAGTACGCTAAAAAACCAAGGTATAAAAAATTAATATGGTCATTAACCTGTATCTGGATGCTATGAACGCGCTCCGGTTGCTCGCACTGCTCTCGATTTTTTTCATTGGCTGTAATCAGGCACAGGATAATGTGAAAATGAACAGTTCCGGCGAATGCACTTGTATTTCATCGGCAAGCGACGACAGCACCGGTGCGGCACCGTACCAAACAGGGAGAGGGGCTTTACTTGGCACCAGATTCAACTCTCTGGAAGAATTAAAATCAGTCGTTCGGATTGAATATCACAATGGCGCCATCCCTTCAGATAGTACGGCACCTGAAAACGGTTGCGTCCGTGTACGCCATTGCAGCAATGGCCGAGAAGTGATCAGTGTATTAAAAACCGGCACAAGTCAGGGCGATATTTTGAAAGCGAGGTCCGCTAGTGCTATTCGGGAGCGCGCCACCTTACTTTGTCGTTGTCCTTATGCCGTGATGAACAGAAAAGACCTGGAGAAAATTTTTACGCTTTCCAGATTGAGGCCGGAAGAAGGCGATGTCGCTTTTTTTGACATTGCAAAATCATCGGTGGAAAACATCAATACGCCTGACCTGGCTTTTAAAACCCCCAGAGACACCACTGAAAAAGGCTATCTCAATACCTTTAACCACATCACTGCACAGGCATTGATCACGTCTTGTTTTTCGGAAGAAATGGCTGACTTCATTGCCGATGCGCATGAACGTCATCACCATCCGGAGTTGATCACCGGGAAATTTACGGAAGCGCAAATTAAAGACCTGAATGAAGGGCCGGTTGATAATTACGTAGACATTATCAATAATGAATGGGGACAAGAGCTTGGCAAACAGCTCGGGGAGAAGTATCATATTGACCGCGAAACAAATTGGAACCCGCAACTGCTTGCAAACTATTTGAATGACTTACAAAGTTATTATGGCTGGGCTTTTCAGATTGGTTTTGAGCCTTTCACACCTGAAGATGAAGTAGTGCTCAAATTTTCGAATAAGATTGATGGTGTTCTGAAAGGCAGTTTGAGTTTTAATAAGTGAGTTGGACGAGTACATTTCAATTTTTTCTCAATCGGTACATGGCACCTCCAAATTTGTCCAAAGTATCACTTACAACGCTATAATTTTCCTGTAGTTCTTTTATTCCCGTTGGTTGCCATTCCTTCAATTGTTCCCGCCAGTTTTTTTCTATCAGGGCTTTGTCTAATCTCACTCCGACAAGATCCGCTTCGCTTAAATTTGTTTTTCTCAAGTCGGTATAACTCAGGTTCGCCTGACTAAAATTTACTTTAGTGAGGTTGGTCCCGATGAAATTAACGCTGGTCAGATTTGCTTCGTTGAACAATGCCCCGTGCGATTGTGCCCACTGAAAAGTTGCGTCAAATAAATCTGCTTTTCTCAATTGCGCGTTTGTGAGGTTCGCCCCGCTCAGGTTTGCCGATATAAGGTTCGCTTCATTCAGTTGCGCCCAGCTCAAATCCGCTCTTTTCAAATCCGCATTGCTCAGGATGGCCTGATTCAAATTTGCTCCCCAGAGATTTGCTTTGCTCAGATCAGCACCTTTCAGGTTTACACCGCTCAGATCGGCATTTTCCAGGTTGGCTTCTTTGAGGTTGATACCGCTCAAATCCAGTCCTTTCAAATCTGCCTTGCGCAAATCAGCCCCGGCAAAGAGCGTATTCAGTTTTATCCGCGTGAAAGAGCCTGAATCAATATTCATCAGGATCAATGCCTGCAATAGTTGTCCCCGCTCCGGACTGAACGCTTTGTCCGACACGCTATCACCTTGGATGTATTTGTAAGGCTTGAAAGCGAAACTCAACGCGGCTATACGAGCGATTGTGGTATCCCTCAATGTCCTGCGGGGACTGCGCTTTAATTCTTCGCCAACATCATCCAGCACACTGCGCATCAGCGGTTTCAGGTCATTTTGCTTCAGAGACGCTACCATTGCCGCCATTTCCTGTATCTTCTTATCCTGGCTTTGAATCTGGAGTTTAAATGACTCGTTCCGGTGGTAGACAGTGAAGCCACCCAGAACGCCGCCCAACACAAGAACGCCCACCAGAATGATCCAAATAAAGGTATGTGTGCGGGTGCTTGGCAAATCTCCGGCTACCCTTTTTTTGCCAATCAGGCCGGGCAGAAAACCCCTGTTCCATGCCAACAGAATGAGCGCGAGGGAAACAAATGCCAGGCCCGTTATAAAACCCAGTAGAAACGAGCAGTTCTTTTCCAGGTACGGCAGGCGAAGAAATCCCAATGCCCATCCAACCATTATTCCGAAAACCAGGCCAACAAGCAGGTACCTTTTTCCTTTCATCAGTGAGATAGATTCTTCCGGTGATATTCCCAACTTAATCGTGCATTCCAGTGCCCCGTTTTGTTCCGCTAATTGTACTGGTAAAACACTGTGCTTTGCAGTTTGGGATTGAGAGCAAGCCGCAAACCACCAGAATACAAATGTACATCCTTACCCGTTTTGATTTTGCCAGATGATAGACATTTTTTTATCCCGCGACAGCCCGCCCGGGTTGCAGCCCGGCAAACCTTCGGGGATGTCTAAATTCAAATCGCGGTAATAATCAGTCCAGGCGGGGAAGAAGTCTCCCGTGTCTGGATCTTTGAACGTCATGGGCGGGCTGATAAAAAATGGCTGCCCCTTGTTGGCTGCTTGATAGGCCAACGCCACGAGTTCTGAGCAGTACAGCCGTCCGTTGTCGGGCAAAAAAGCATCGTCGTAGGGTACGCCGAGCATGGCCGAGGCGGCAACCGTGGCACCAAGTGCCCGTTTATGCCAGCATGGTTTCAGCCGCCCAACGGCCACTTTGGGGCTGCGCTTCAAAAATTTGCCCACACCATTACGTTGCACCTGCCCGCCAATGGCTTCCATGACCGCCAGCGAATCGCCCGAAGGCACCACCATCCCCACGTGAGAAAAGTCTTTGCCGCCCGCCCCTTCGGTCACTTTCTCAATGGCATCACAGAGCGGCCCGCAGTCCAGATCTTGGAACAG
>Ga0209181_10003169_pt1 | contig 25787 bp, 27 predicted proteins | sample MAT05_FD_187208 | JGI IMG/M metagenome (GOLD analysis project Ga0209181, IMG submission 187208) | Freshwater microbial communities from Lake Fryxell liftoff mats and glacier meltwater in Antarctica - MAT-05 (SPAdes) (version 2) | ecosystem: Environmental > Aquatic > Freshwater > Ice > Liftoff...
CCCGTAGCGTATTTTTTGAAACACAAAAGAAACAAAAGAACACAAAAGCCCGTAGAGCGTAACGTACGTTGGGTCGTCCACGCCCGACGATATCGCGGAATACATCATAAGATATCAGACATCAGACTTCAGATACAAGACATCAGACTTCAGACTTCAGACTTCAGACACAAGACTTCAGACTTCAGACACAAGACTTCAGACTTCAGACACAAGACTTCAGACACAAGACTTCAGACTTCAGACACAAGACTTCAGACTTCAGACACAAGACTTCAGACTTCAGACACAAGACTTCAGACTTCAGACACAAGACTTCAGACTTCAGACTTCAGACACAAGACTTCAGACTTCAGACACAAGACTTCAGACACAAGACACAAGACTTCAGACACAAGACTTCAGACATCAGACTTCAGACACAAGACTTCAGACATCAGACATCAGACACAAGACATCAGACACAAGACACAAGACATCAGATACAAGACATCAGACAGTAAGACATAAGACACAAGACAAGACACAAGACACAAGACAGTAAGACATAAGACCGTAAGAGATAAGACATAAGACATAAGACACAAGAGATCAGACACAAGACAGTAAGAGATAAGACATGAGACATAAGACACAAGACATAAGGCAGAGAGTAAAACACCAAAACATTAAAACACCAAAATTCTCCCGTTCTCTCCTTTTTTTATCCTAACCATTGCTGTTACCGGGTCGTGTTCCAAAAAAAGGGTATATTGCTTTGCTGCGGCTTCTGCCAACAGTTGGTTTTTCTCTTTTATGGTTGCTAAGGGGCGGGTATCATAAGCCATGATATAGGGAGTGGGAATATGCCATTGCGAAGGGATGAGGTCAGCGCAATACAATACTTTTCCTTCTGTTGTTTCCAGCAAAGGCAACATCATCGCTTCTGTGTGCCCGTGCACAAACCGAACGCGAAAACCCGGCGCAAACAGGATATTTTGTCGGGTTTCCACCCATTTCATCCGGCCGGATTCATGGAGTGGCAGAAAATTTTCTTTTAAAAAAGACGCTTTCTCCCGATCATTAGGTTGCATCGCCCAATCAAAATGGCGGCGATTCGACCAGTATGTGGCATTGGGAAAAGCCAACTCAACTTGCCCGGTGGCTTCGTTTTTCCACAAAGCGCCACCGCAATGATCGAAGTGCAGGTGCGTAAAAAACACATCCGTTACTTCCTCCCGACTGCATCCGGCGTTTTTCAGAGAATCAAACAAATTTTCCGGGCCGTGTGGCTCAAAATGTGCCCGAAATTTTTCGTCCTGTTTATTACCAATTCCGGTATCAATCAAAATGACTCTCCCATCGGGCGTTCTAACCAACAGGCAACGCATGGCCCATGTACACATGTTGCGCTCGTCGGGCGGGTTGAGTTTTTCCCAAAGTCGCTTGGGTACCACGCCAAACATGGCACCACCGTCCAGCTTCAGGTAGCCTGCGTGAATAGGAGAAATGGTTAAGTAATGGATATTGATTAAAAATTGATGATTAATATTGCAAAGCGCAGAAAAAAAAATGTTTGTATTGGTTTAAAATGGTAATTCTAACTGTTGACTGTCTAACTGTGTACTGCCTAACTGTGGACTGTCTGACTGTGGACTGTTGACTGTCTGACTGTTGACTATTAATTGTTTAATACGCCCATTTTAACAACAGCGATCCCCACGTAAACCCGCCGCCAAAAGCCGTCAGGATGATATTGTCGCCTTTTTTGAATTGTTTTTCATATTCCCAGAGGCACAGCGGCAGTGTAGCGGCAGTGGTATTGCCATATTTTTCAATGTTCACCGTGATGCGCTCCATCGGAAAGCCAAGATGTTCGGCTACCGAATTGATGATGCGCATATTGGCCTGGTGCGGCACCACCCAGGCGATGTCATCGGCAGTCAGTTTGTTGCGGCGCATCACCTCTTGCGTAGTGCCTACCATGCCTTTCACCGCGTGCATAAACACCCGCTTGCCATCCTGATAGGCATAATGTTCGCGGTTGTCTATCGTCTCATGGCTCGACGGGCGCAAAGACCCGCCTGCTTTCATGTGTAATACGTGTCGCCCGGAGCCATCGCCGCGCAATACAAAATCGCGTACACCATTGCCATCACGCCGCCCCTCAAGCAGTACCGCTCCCGCACCGTCACCAAAAATAACGCAGGTATTGCGTTCTGTATAGTCTACAATGGAGGACATCATATCAGAACCGATTACGACTACTTTGCTGTACGTCTCATTTTCAACAAATTGCGCACCCGTGGCCAACGCGAATAAAAACCCGGAGCAGGCGGCATTAATATCATAACCAAAAGCATTTTTAGCACCAACCTTATCGCAGACCGTATTGGCGGTGTCGGGAAAAACCATGTCGGCGGTCACGGTCGCCACAATAACCATGTCTATTTCGCCGGGTTTTATGCCGGTTTTTTCCAATAAACCTTTCATCGCTTCCGCGCACATATCACTGGTAGCCCATCCGGGTGTACGCAGTACGCGGCGTTCTTTGATTCCGGTTCTGCTGATGATCCACTCATCGTTGGTTTCCACCATTTTTTCAAGGTCAAAGTTGGTCAGCCGGTCTGGCGGCACCCAGCCAAAAACGCCGGTAATGGCAGCGCGTGTCTTTGTAGGCATTGTATTAAATGTTGATGCGACTTGTTGTTGATTTGTTGATTTGACTGATAATTGATAGAACAACGTTCAACCAATTTAGGCATAAGGAGAAAATAAGTGTTGTTTTTATTTTTCTTACGATTTGATTATGAGTAAGTTGTGGAATTTAACGGTCATTTTTTTTCATTAATGATTACTCATAGCCGCAAAGTTACGCATATTTGCAGCATGAAATCATTTTTCTCCTTAGTGAAATTCAGTCACACCATTTTTGCCATGCCTTTCGCGCTGACAGGATTCTTTTTGGCCGTCACAGAGCAGGGGCAGGGTATTCCCTGGAAAATATTGGGTTTGGTTGTTTTATGCATGATTTTTGCCCGCAATGCCGCCATGGGCTTTAATCGCTGGCTCGACCGGAACATAGATGCGGCCAATCCCCGCACCCGCAACCGCGAGATTCCGGCAGGGGTGATTTCTGCTAATGCCGCGCTGTTATTTATTGCAGTCAATTGTGTAGCCTTTGTGGTGGCTACTTTTTTTATCAATCGGTTATGCTTTTTTCTGTCGCCCGTTGCCTTAGCGGTGGTATTGGGCTACAGTTATACCAAACGATTTACCTGGCTCTGCCACCTCGTATTGGGACTTGGCCTGTCGTTGGCCCCCGTTGGCGCGTATTTGGCAGTGACTGGCCAGTTTGCGGTGCTGCCTATTTTATATGGCGTGGCGGTTTTGTGCTGGGTGGCGGGTTTTGATGTGATTTACGCTTTGCAGGACGTGGAATTTGACCAATCGCAACGCTTGTATTCGATGCCCTCTTTTTTTGGAAAACGGACGGCTTTGCGGATTTCGGAAGGGCTGCACGTTGTGGCTGCTGCTGCTATGCTGACCGCCGGCTGGCTGGCAGCCGGGCAATTGCTGCCGGTTGGCTGGCTGCTTTGGCTGGGTACCGGTGTTTTTCTCGGGATGCTGCTCTATCAACACTTTTTGGTGAAACCCGACGACCTAAGCCGGGTGAACATGGCATTTTTTACCACAAATGGCATAGCAAGTTTGATTTTTGGGTTGACGGCGGTGATTGATTTGTTGACGTGATTGCTACCGTTCAAAAAGATTCAAACAAACAATTTATATCTAAAGCCATATCCACCGTGCCCAAACTATGCTCATTGGGTACGAGGGGAAAAGTACTCAACAGGGTAAAAAATAGTTGTTTGGAAGTGGCGGTAGCCGATTTGAAAATGGCCATTTTTAGGCGTATATCATCAGCCTGTTCTTTTTTCAGTACAAAAGGTGTCTTATAAAATTTGATTTCGAAAATATTAATGGCGTGGTCATTTCTGTCAAGCAATAAGTCAATTTGGATGCCACGACCGAATTCACTATTTTTCAGATAAAAAGTCGACGCTTCGGTGTAAATCCCCGAAATACCCATCACTTTTTTGAGTGAGGGTACGTGTTTGAGGCAAATACTTTCAAATGCGTATCCGCTCCAGTTTGTCCAAAGTTGTGTTTGGGCGAGGCGCTCCCAAGTGCCAGTGCCTTCACCGCGTTTTTCTTCAATAAATTTTAAGTAAAACAGCGAGTGTTCGTCGGTGAGCCGATAGCGTAATTCTTTTTTCTTTTTGCCAAAAGCATAAAACGCCGTAATAAATCCCGAATTGGCTAATTCCTCCAAAATACGTGTGGAGTTGCCGCCATCGGCCAAACCCGTTTGTGTTAAAATTTGGCCCCGTGTCATGCCTTGTCAGGTAGTTGCCAGACCGCGAATGATGGAGACATGGTTTTCTGCATTATCAAAAAGAGCGGAATACAATTGTAAAAACTCCTCGCGCAACAAGCCATTTGGAGAAAAACAAATTTGGTCAATGTTTTGAATGGCAGTTTTTCCTGCTTCAATTTCTTTCAAATAATGCGGAATACCGCCCATCGCCATGTAAATTTGAAGTAATTGATAACGATCTAAATTGACCGCCCGGCTTTTTAAAAACTGTTCGGTTTCAAAAAGATTGAAAGGTTGAAGGTGAATACGGCGGGTAATGCGGTTGTGCAAGCCGCCTTTATTGCGCACTACATGGGTGATCATCCAGGAAGCCGCCGAACCGCAAATAATGATAACGATATTAGTTTGCGAAGCCCAACTGTTCCAAAAAAGCCCAAATCCGTTCAAAAAATCAGATTTCCGACCCGCCAACCACGGAAATTCATCTAAAAAAACGACTACTTTTTCGCTTTTTTGCTTTTTTCCAAATAAATGATGAGCATTTGAAATGCCTCCTGCGAGTTTTGTGGCATTTTAAAAGGCAAAATTGGGCGAGCATGATAATTCAGTCGGCTGGTAAAATGCTGTAATTGCTCCCGGGTGCTGCCATTTTGAATCCCCGTCATTTCAAAATCCATTTGTTGGGTATAGGCAGAACGCACCAAAAACGTTTTTCCCACCCGGCGGCGACCGATGACAGCCACCATTTCAGGTTCATTGGATTGAAAGGCTTTTTGTAAAATAGCCAATTCCTGTTGACGACCGACTAACGGCTGTTGCATATTTTTCGATACATTTTGATAAAACCACGCAAAAATACACATTCCGCCCGATTAAAAAAATAAATTTGGGCGGAATGTGTGTTTTTTTCCTACATTCCGCCCAAAATTGACCATTATAAGCGGGCGGAATCTAGTTTTAGTCTGTTAATCTGAATCAAGTGGTCATGCTGTGCCATTCATTATCTTAGGAACGGTAACAAAATAAAATAACCATCTTATCTGATTCCTTTTCACTCAAATTGCCCATCTTTTTGTTTAAATAGCCCCACTATTAGCCCAAAAAGATCGTTATTTGAGCAAAAACTAATCTACCTAAGTTTAGTACTTTATGCTGACATCGTTCCTTATTCGTTTTCTCTGATTTGCGCCCCAATTTTCACCGGATCCGCCGGATAATAACGCTGTGCATTTTTAAAACACAAAACATGTCAGTGATGGAACCGGCTTCATTCCTGCACTGCCGCCCGTTGTAGCGCCGCTTCCAGCACCGCCATGCCTTCCTCCAATTGCGCATCCGTGATGACCAACGGCGGCAATAAACGGATACAGTTGGAATACAAACCCGCACGAATGAGGATAATGCCGTGCGCTACGGCGTCTTTGATGATGCGCAATGTGATATCAGGATCGGGCGTTTTGCTGCGCTTGTCTTTTACCAATTCTATGAGGCGCATAGGACCCAACCCGCGCGCATCCCCCACAAATTCATACTTTTCTAACCAGCCATTCATGATATGCTCCATTTTCTGCCCAATTTCAACCGAACGGGCCAAAAATGCCGGGTCAGACAAAATTTTAAGCGATTCAATAGCCGCAGCACAAACCACCGGAGAGCCACCGTAAGTGCCGCCCACCGCACCAATATGGGGTTTGTCCATAATATCTGCCCGTCCGGTTACGGCAGAAATCGGCATACCCGCCCCGAGGCTTTTGGCAATGATAATCAAATCGGGTGCCACATCGCTGTGTTCGCAGGCAAACAATTTGCCGGTACGCGCCATGCCGCATTGAATTTCATCAAAAATAAGGACAATTCCGTGTTGATCGGCAATAGATCGCAGTTTTTTCAAAAAAGGTGCGGGAATGGGAATAAAGCCCCCCTCACCCAAAATAGGTTCAATCAAAATAGCCGCCAATGCCGTCGGGTCAACGTGAGAAATAAGGGCCTCCTCTAAGCGCTCTACACAATAATTCAAATATTGTTCGGGAGTCATGCCATCAGGTACCCGATACATATTGGGCGCATGGAGGCGGTAGACATCACTGGCCATGGAACCATATCCTTTTTTGAAAAGGTTGTATTTGCTCGTCAGGCTCATCGCCATGGTTGTGCGGCCGTGATACGCGCCTTCAAACACCATGACAGCGGGCCGCCCGGTGAAGTATTTGGCTAAGTTCACGGCGTTTTCCACGGCTTCCGATCCGGAATTGGCAAACAACGTCTTTTTGGGGAAATCACCCGGCGCCAGGCTGTTGAGCATTTCCGCCAATTGGATGGATGGCTCGAAGGTGGTCACAATCTGGCATGTATGCACAAATTTATCCATTTGAGCTTTCATGGCGTTCACCACTGCCTCGTTGGAGTGACCCACGTTAATCATGCCAATACCACCCGCAAAATCGAGTAGGGTATTGCCATCTAAATCGTGAATCAAAGCGCCCTTAGCGGAGGCAACAGCCACATCGGTGGCGCGGCCGGAACATCCTGGCAGGGCTGCGGCCCGACGCGCCAGCAGCGCCTGGCTTTTTGGTCCCGGAATGGGGGTGTTAATTTGAATAGCAGTGGAAGCAACGGCTTCTATGGTCGTCATGTTATTTTAGTGTTTTGCTGTTTTAGTGTTTTAGTGTTTTGCTGTTTTAGTGTTTTGGTGTAATCTACGGTCCTCTCTCCTCTCTCCTCTCATATCTCCTCCTCTCTCCTCTCTCCTCTCTCCTCCTCTCTCCTCTCTCCTCCTCTCTCATATCTCCTCCGGTCCTTCACCTACCCAGTCCTGTATAACATATTCGTTTTCACAGTGTTGCACTAAGTGTTGGTCAATAAAATCGCGCACTTCGTGTACAATATTTCCTGGATACAGCAAATGGACATTTGGCCCTGCATCTAAGGTAAAATAAACCGGATGGCCGGTTTCGGCGCGATAATTACGCACTTTTTCAATAATGGCTAACGAACTGGGTTGCATCAACAGATAAGAAGGGTTGCTGCACATCATCAGGGCGTGCAACGTTAAGGCTTCGTCCTCCGCTATTTTCCCAAAAGTTTCCAAATCACCATTTTTTAAGGCTTCCGTCAAGGTATCTAACCGATTTCGTGCCTGCGTATAACGGGCTGTAGCGTAGGGATTTCCTTCCATTAGAGCATGGCCGTCGCGGCTCGATACTGATTTTTCGTCGGTACTGACAATTAGAATATCATCGTGAAAATCTTTAAACGTATCGTGGAGCAGGTCGGCTGCCGATACAGCATATTCGTTGGAAGAACCGGCCATGGCAGGTGTTTCTCCCCAAATGGCTGCGTGTGAAAAAATGGAACGGCAGGCACTTCCACTACCCAATCGCGCAAGAAATGAGGCTTTTTGCTCAAAAAGCGCCGCATCCTGTAGCGTGCCAAACAGGCGGTCTTCCAAAGAACACAGGCACAAGGCTAATGCCGACATGGCAGAAGCAGAAGAAGCGATACCTGCTGAATGAGGAAACGAATTACCCGTATTAATCGTAATAGACAGTTGTTTCAAAAAAGGGAAAACGGGCAACAGACTGTTTAAAAATGCTTCCGTTTTGACGCGAAACGGTTCATTTTCTGCTTCATGGAAAAAAAAATCTAAATTTATCCCTGCCGAATGGGCATCATCCCGGAAAGTATAGGATAACTCCGTATCGGTGCAGGCAGCGGCTAAGGTGAAACTAAACGACGGATTGCGGGGTAGTTGCAGCCCGTATTTACCCCAGTATTTTACAATGGCAATATTGCTCGGACTGCGCCAGGTAATGCTGCCGGGTTCGGGCGGATTGGAAGAATCAAGGAGGAGGCGTGGATTTTCAAACATAAATAATTGGGCTATTTTTTGAATTTTAAAAGCGCAAAAGTACCTATTTTTTGAATAAAATGAGCATCTACTCAGCGTATTTCTATCAATTATTTTCTGAGTAAATGGATTTATTTCGTACTTTTGCCGCCAAAACCGTCAAAATAGCATCCATTTAACTAAATGGATAAAAGAATTTGAGGAACGAATAAATAATTAATTTTCAATATTCGCAACATTTTTCATTCTATAGTGGGCTGCGCATTAATTGGTGCACGCTCTTTAGATCACCCAGAATATCGAAGAATCTGCATTATAATAAAAATTTATTACACATTTTTGTCTGTAAATGAATTAGTTGATAGTATTTGCATAAATTCTTTTCGCAAAAAAAATTTATGCAAATACTATCAACTAATTCATTCTCGTGCCACTAGTACTATATATGTCTGCCAACACCACTGTCATTGAGCCACAGGCTGCACCCGATCCACACTGGCTCCAACGTACCGAATTACTGATCGGCACGGAAGGGCTGGAACGCCTGCGCAATCTCCACGTTTTAGTCATAGGGCTGGGTGGCGTGGGCAGTTACGCCGCCGAATTTCTCGTCCGGGCAGGGGTAGGGCGCATGACCATTGTGGATGGCGATACGGTAGATTTGACCAATACCAACCGGCAATTGCCCGCCTTGCACAGCACCGTGGGGCAATCAAAAACTGCTGTCATGGCGGCTCGGATGCTGGATATTAACCCGGCTTTGCAACTCACCGTGCGGGAGGAATTTTTAACCCCTGAAACTGTTAAAGACCTGATTACCAATGATTTCGATTATGTTTTTGATTGTATAGACTCCGTACAGCCCAAACAATACATCATTGTTGTCTGCAAACAAAAAGGTATCCGTATCGTCAGCAGTATGGGAGCCGGGGGGCGTATTGACCCTTCCAAAGTACAAATTTCCGACCTTTCCCAAACCTTCAATTGTCCTTTTGCCCAGCAAATACGCAAGGGTTTGAAAAAAAAGGGGGTACGCCGGGGGGTGACGGTGGTGTTTTCTTCTGAGTTAGTGAGCCGCGAAAACTGTATGCTCACGGCGGAAGGCACCCGTTTTAAACGGTCGTTTTACGGCACTATTTCTTATATTCCGGCGTTATTTGGCCTTCAAATGGCCAGCGTGGTCGTACAGGAGGTGGCCGCTGGCAAAACGATCAACAAAATAGCCAATAGCGGTGCTTTTTATGAGTAATACAAACGTCGGTTGCGTGGGCAGTTTAGTGCTGGCATGTTGCTTTTTATTGTCTTTTATACCTCAAACGCCACCGGAAACGGCGGCACAATTGGGCGAACGACTTTTTTTTGATCCTATCCTCTCCGCAGACAGCACGGTCAGCTGTGCCAGCTGCCATATTCCGCGTTTTGCTTTTTCGGACACTGCCCGGTTTAGCCGTGGGGTGGGGGGGCGATTGGGTCGTAGAAATGCGCCGGGTATTACCAATATGACTTCCCGGCCTTATTTTTTCTACGATGGCCGGGCGGCTACGCTCGAAGCGCAAGTACTGATGCCCATCCGTGACAGTCTTGAAATGCGGGCAAGCCCGGAAATAGTGGTGAAGAGACTCCTTCATTCGCCCGAATACCGCGCTGCATTCCGCAAAATTTACCAGAAAAAAGCAGATATTGACCTGTTGGCTGCTGCTCTGGCGGCGTATATTCGCACGTTAGAGACACCGGATTCGCCTTTTGATCGCTGGATGCAAGATAAACCGGAACCCATGAGCGAAGCAGCCGTGCGGGGGCGGCGCGTTTTTATGAAAAAAGGCAAATGTTTCGACTGTCATTTCTCCCCCGATTTTACCGGCGACGAATTTCGGAATATTGGCCTCTTTACCGGCATCGGGCCGTTGTCTGACTCGGGCCGTTTTGCCATTACGGGCGACAGTACTGACTTAGGAAAAATGAAGGTTCCGGGATTGAGAAACGTTGCACTGACAGCGCCCTATATGCACAATGGGAGGTTTCAGACGCTGGAAGAAGTCATTGAATATTACGATCAGCCAGACAAATTTATTCACAACCCTATCAACCGCGATACGCTTTTAGCCCGTCCGCTGGGATTGACTTCCGAAGAAAAAACGGATTTGAAAATATTTCTGGAGGCTTTAACGGATCGCCGGTTTATGCGAGAATAAAATCCTTATCTGTAAATTAATTGGGTAATACCGATAAAAGTTTTTTACGAAAAACTTCTATCGGTATTACCCAATTAATTCATTCCCCGGTCAAATTACTTGTTTTCCGGCGTTACACCTTTGGCAACCGGCTGGTCTTTGCCCTTTACTTCTCCGCGAATTTCGAGGAAAGTCTCGGTTGGGTTGGTATTGCCGGTAACGGTTACGCGTTTACTTTGTGCACCGGGCTTGCCTTTAGAGTTGAATTCCACGTAGATTTCGCCTTTTTCACCCGGAGGAATGGGTTCTTTCGGCCAGGTAGGTACGGTGCAACCGCAGGAACCGCGTGCATTGCTGATAATTAAGGGTTCAGTGCCAGTATTTTTGAATTTGAAGGAGTGTTTTACAATATCTCCTTCATCTGCTTTGCCAAAATCAAAGCGGCCTTCATTTTCATATTCAATCACCGTAGTAGGACCAGTTGGTTGTGGCGTAGCGGTGGTGTTTGTACCGGGAATATTGCCGGAAGACTGATCAAATGCGGGGCCTACACCGGAGCTTGGAGCAGCATTGTTTAGGATAGAGGCATTGGAGGTTAACCCCGATTTGTTGAACCAGTTCTTAAAACCGCCACCAAAAAGGTTAGCAATGAGTAGAAGGGCCAAAATGCCCGCAAGACCTACTTGTATCTGTTTGTTTCTTTCCATGACGGAATCTAAAAAAAGTTGTGAGAAAAATGTTTTGAATATTAAATATACTGTGCAGCACGAAAATTTGGGTTTATTTAAAATTTTTTATGCCACGGTGCACATTTATTTACGATGCAAAAGTACTGGCTTTCAAAATAATATGTACAGGGGTTTGCAAATGTTTAACACCTGATAGTTAATTGCCCATTTTTTGCTTACTACCTGTATCAAATGGCCTACCTTTGCTTTTCAAGCAGCCTTTAATAGTCATTATTCAACTTGTTGTTATGGAAAATCCCGATTTTGATAAAATGCCGGATGGCCTTATCCCGGCTATTGTACAGGATATTCGCACCGGAAAAGTGCTGATGCAGGGCTTTATGAATGTTGAAGCACTCGAACGTACCCGATCAAGCGGACAGGTGACGTTTTTTAGCCGTTCTAAACAGCGCTTATGGACAAAAGGAGAAAGTTCCGGCCATTTTCTGCTGGTAAAAGATATTCGCTTGGATTGTGATCGCGACGCGTTATTGATTCAGGCAGAACCGCTGGGTCCGGTGTGTCATACCGGAGCAGATACTTGCTGGAAGGAATCGAACACGCATCCGTCTTTTTTATTTGAATTGGAAAGGGTCATCCAGGAGCGCAAAAAAAATCCCACTCCCGGCTCTTACACGGCTAAATTATTTGCTGCCGGGACTGCCAAAATTGCGCAAAAAGTGGGGGAAGAGGCCGTAGAAACGGTCATTGAAGCCCTTCAACGTGACCGGGAGCGACTTTTGAGTGAATCTGCCGATCTTCTATATCATCTGTTAGTGCTTTTTGCCGATCAGGAGGTTACGCTGGAAGATGTGGAGCAGGTGCTGCGCAGCAGGCATAATTGAAGCATTGAAGCAATGAAGCATTGGGTAATTGAAGAATGGGGTAGTTGAAGAATTGAAGAATGGAGGAGTTTTGTGGAACAGCATCATTTACGTACCCTTTTATTCTTTTGGTTTTTGGGAGGATAAAAACAGTGCATAAAAAATATTATTCTGATTGGAAACCTTTTTAGGGTAAAAATCGGTTATTAATTTGGGGGCAATGGATAAAAGGGCTTAGTGCCTAATTTATTGAGCGTACGGCAGCGCGTTGTTGTTGCTGCTGCTGCCATCCTAAGATCCCTGATTTTTAATCTTTTTTCCTTTTAATGTCATGTTTTTACGACTTTACCACTCCTGGCTCAATTCTTATTTGGGCATTCCGCGCTCCGTTTGGTTGCTGGCTTTTGTCAATTTAATCAATCGCTGCGGCGGTTTGGTCATTGGCTTTATTGCTTTGTATATGACCCAACACCTACAGTTTGGTATTGCACATGCTGGTTATGCAATGTCCTGTTTTGGTGTGGGTACACTGATCGGAGCGTACTCGGGCGGGCGATTGACCGATCGTTTTGGCTATTTTCGGGTAATGTCGGCTACTTTGGCGGCTAATGGGTTGGTCTTATTGTCCATTTTGTTGGCGCAAAGTTTTTACGCTGTTTGTGGCGCGGTATTTATTTTGGGGTTGGTATCGGAAGCTTTTCGCCCGGCCAACTCGGTTTCCATTGTGCGCAACAGCACAAAAGAAACTTTCACCCGGTCTATTTCGCTCTTTCGGATGTCGGCCAATATCGGATGGGCCATAGCCCCTGTTTTGGGCGGTTTGCTGGTCGCATTGGGTTGGCATTGGTTGTTTTGGGTGGACGGGCTGACCTGCCTTGCTGCAACCGGATTGCTGTTGTGGTACCAGCCCCGACTGCACAAGGAGGCTCCTGCTGCACCGGGCGAAACGGCTTCTGCTGCGACGGATATAGTACCAATGCGCTCACCACGGCACGATAAATTTTTCCAGTGGTTTCTGCTGCTTACCCTGCTCAATGCCACCGTGTTTATGCAAATGCTTTGGACGGTACCGGTATTTTTTAAGGAGGCATATCACTGGAATGAACAAAAGATTGGTGCCATGGTGGCCCTGAACGGGTTGATTGTGTTTTTGGTGGAAATGCCCCTGATTTTCAGGATTGAAGGAAAACGCTCGCCACTGAGCATGGTGACGATTGGATTGCTGCTGTACATTTTGGCGTACATTTCTTTTCTCCTCCCATTTGAGTCCATGATTGCAGCGGGTTTTTATATGTTGTTTATTTCATTTGGTGAAATATTTGTGATGCCTTTCAGTAGCAATTTCACCATGCAACGATCCGGCAAACTCAATCAGGGCCAGTACATGGCTTTATATATTATGGCTTACTCCGTTGCCAATACGATAGCACCGCTGTTGGGTACACAGATCATTGCAGCGTTTGGCTTTCGGACCCTCTGGGGCCTGATGACGGTATTGGCGCTGATTTCGTGGACCGGATTCCGGATATTGAGTAGGAAGATGGCACGGGAATGAATTAGTTGATGGTACTTGCATAAATTTTTTTGCAAAAAAATTTATGCAAGTACCATCAACTAATTCATTTACAGATAAAAACAACAAGACAGATTAAGTCCATCTCGTTATTTGTGTTTACCTGCTATCACATTTTTAAAGTTTATTCGTTAGTACTCAATCAAATCAACTCCGTTATTTTCCGTCCAACAAAACATAATATATTTGCCTTTTCCCGTTTTGGGCGGGAATTATTTGAACGTATAACGCATCAAAAATTTAGCAACCCACACAATCAACAAAAAATGCTGCGCATTTTCACCTTTTTATTGTTTGTTTTAGCCAGTGTTACCCTTCGCGCCCAATCGCCCGCTATAACCGCGCCACCACCGCAGGATACTGCCGCGCATAAACTCAAAATTGAGACGGCTTTATTGGTGGAATATTTTCTGAAAGGCGACCGCACGCTCCAAAAACTTAGTGGCGAGGTGCGTATGCGGCAGGAAAATACCTTAATTTATTGCGATACTGCTATCTTGGATGCAGAGGATGCCATATTGAAAGGCCACGTCATCATTGAGCAGGGTGACAGTTTAAAGATTTTTTCTGATTCTACCCATTATCGAGCGGATACCAAGGTAGCCGATGCTTACAGTAATGTAGTGCTTGAAAATGGAAAACAACAATTATTCACGAAAAAACTGCGCTACGATATGGCGAATAAAATCGCCACTTATCACACCGGTGCCACGGTGCATAACGGGAAAAGCCAGCTGACCAGCACACACGGCTATTATCATGTTGACAAGAAGGAAATTTATTTTAAGGATAAAGTGGTGGTCACTGATCCTGATTTTACGATGCGAACGGATACGATGGTATTCAATACTGAAGAACAATTAGTATATTTTGTAGCGCCGACCGTCATTAGTCAGCGAAAAGGGAAAATTTACACGGAAAATGGCTTTTATGATATTGAAAACCAATTTGCTGAATTTGATAAAAACCCGCAGTACGAACGCGAGGGGCAGCGCGGGAAAGCCGACAAAATGCGCTACAATGGTGCCACAAAAGAATATGTATTAGAAGGCAATGCCGTCATTGAAGAACCGGCCAAAGGGCAACACGCAGCGGCGGATGTTATTCGGTATAATACGGACAACGGAAAAAGTGTGTTGATTGGCAATGCTGTTTTCCGTGACAGTACGCGCAATATCACAGGTGCAGAAATTCGATATGACGAAAAAAATAAGAGTTACCAGTTGGCCGGGCGCGGCAAAGTAATAGACGGTTCCAGTACCATTGAAGCTGATTCTTTGGATTTTAACGATGACCGGGGTAATGGTGCCGCCATTGGAAATGTGATCTGGCAGGATACTACGAGCGATTACACCATTTTGGCTTTCCGCATGGATTACAATAAAAAAACGGAGTACCTTCAGGCTTTTGGCGGGTTTGGTGCGGCTGGATCTGGTGGCCGTCCACTGATGAAAACGCCGATGGACAACGATACCTTATATATGTCGGCCGATACGCTGAGTTCCTGGAAACGCGATACCCTTTCCGATGATCGCCTGTTGACGGCGCACCGCGATGTGCGCATTTTCAAGAAGGATATGCAGGCGCTCTGCGATTCACTGTCTTTTAGCACAGTGGATTCTATTTTCCGGTTTTATCCCAAAAAGAACAAACCGATTGTATGGTCTGATACTTCACAGTTTAGTGCTGATACGATCTGGATTTGGATGAAAAACAAGCAACTGAACCGAATCTGGCTGCGCACTAATACACTTGTCATCAATTCAGAGGATGAAGCGATGTTTAATCAGATCAAAGGCCGATTGAACACGGTATATTTCCGCGACAATAAGGTGCAGCAGATGTTTGTGGAAGGCAATGCACAGGCGGTTTATTACGCATTGGACGATCGAAAAGCCTACATTGGCGTTAATCAAACCGAATGTTCGGAAATGCGTTTGTTTTTTGAAAACAATCAGGTACGCGACATCAAATTTTACGAACAGCCCTCCGGTAAATTTTCACCACTGAAAAAAAAGGATGCTGAAGGCGTAAAATTAGGCGGCTTTTTCTGGGACAAAGCACGAAGGCCAAAACGACTGGAAGATTTGCTGACTGTGCAGGTAATCAATAGTCAGTAGTTGAAAGGGTTTTTCAATTTTTCTTGACCAATCCACTCAGTCGTTCAAACAAGTCTTCCACGCCGGCTGGTACAGCCGTTTTGCCATCTCCCCAGGAGATACGGTGTACTTTATCGGCTTCGTTGATTTCTATAAATTTATAGGTATTGCCCGGGTATTTGAAATTTAACTGCATTAATCCCAGTTCTTCCGAAAGTTTGAACAATTTTTTGGCTTTGTTTGCACGGGTGTTATTGCCTTCATTTAGGGGGGTGTTGACATCCTGACGGCTAAACAATTGACCATTTTCCAAAAGGATCGTCATGTTTTCTGCGCCAGTAACGCCACCGCCAGTACCCCAGCGCAATTGTTTGGATGGGAGGGCATTGGCCTGATAGGTGGTTTTGCAAAACCAAAAAATGGTGGCTGCCGCAGCAATGGAGAGAAAAATAAGTAAAAACTTCATGTTTTTTCGTAATAATTCCGAACAAAGATGCGGAAGTGAGCCTCAAACCCGATCAACGTCGTTTATTCAGATTAAAGAATGGAGGTCATTGTGTTCTGATGCAACAAAGGTAAGGCATTTACCTGTAGGTGTATTCGTACTTTCACCTTTTTTTTAATTCACACAATTATTTACCTTTGTGGCAAAGTATGATAAATCAAATTCCTAATCTTTTTACATTGAGCAACCTCTTTTGCGGATGTTGTACCTTAGTCTTTTTACTCCGGGGCCAGCCGGAAATGGTACCCTGGCTGCTGGCCGGGAGTTTTTTGTTTGATTACGGTGATGGTATGACAGCCAGAGCATTGGGTATTTGTTCACCACTCGGTAAAGAGTTGGACTCTTTGGCGGATGTGGTCAGCTTTGGCGTGGTACCGGGGGCTATGCTCTATGTGATGCTGGAAAAACTCTTGGGGGGTCAGGAACCAAGCGGTTTCGTGTGCCTTTCTTCGTTGCCCGCTTTTATACTGTCGGCCTGCGCTGCTATGCGACTTGGAAAATTTAATATTGATACCCGGCAAACTACTTATTTTATCGGACTGACCACCCCGGCTACCACGGTTTTTGTGTTGGGTTTGTTTTTGACGGCGCAAACCGATTATTTAGGGTTGGCCTCCATCATACTCCATCCGATATTGTTGTATACCTTGATTCCGGTGTTGTGCTACCTGATGTTGAGTGAAATACCGATGTTTGGAATGAAAATCAAAGGATTAAGCCTAAAAGACAATCGGATTAATCTGCTGTTTTTGGGGGTATTTGTTTTGGTGGCGATTGTGTTGAAACCCCTGGCGCTTTCTGCTATAATTATTCTTTACATTTTGGCCTCTCTAATTTGGCCGGAGAAGATAAGGAACGGGTAAATTCATTCCCGTGTCTCCAACAAGTCCGGTCTTCTTTGGCGCGTGCGTTCTATACTTTGTTCGTATCGCCATTCCTCAATCTTTTTTTCGTGGCCGGAAAGTAGTGTTTCAGGCACTGCCATACCTTCCCATACTGCCGGACGGGTATACACTGGAGGTGCCAGTAACTGATCCTGAAAACTATCGGTCAAGGCAGAACTCTCGTCGTTCAAAACACCGGGTAGCAAACGTCCAATAGCATCCACTAACACCGCAGCGGCCAGTTCACCGCCCGACAATACATAATCACCAATACTAATTTCAAGGGTAATATATTTTTGGCGAATCCGTTCATCCACACCTTTATAATGTCCGCACAATACCAAAATGTTCTGATGCAGCGAAAGGCGGTTGCACAGCGATTGATCCAGCCGAACGCCGTCGGGAGTCGTGTAAATAATCACATCGTACTCCCTTTCCGCTTTTAATTGTTCTATACAGGCTGCAATAGGCTCGGGTTTCATCACCATCCCGGCACCTCCGCCAAATTGGTAATCATCCACCTGCCGGTGTTTTCCGGCAGCAAAATCGCGCAGTGCATGCAAGTGCACCTCCAACAAACCTTTGTCTTTGGCGCGTTGCATAATGGAATGATTGAGCGGGCTTTCCAGCAATTCGGGCAATACGGAAATAATATCGAAGCGCAATGGTCGTTTTTAGTGTTTTAGTGTTTTACTCTCTGTCTTGTGTCTTCTGTCTTACTGTCTTCTGTCTTCTGTCTTACTGTCTTCTGTCTGAAGTCTGAAGTCTTATGTCTTCTGTCTTATATCTGAAGTCTGAAGTCTTCTGTCTTATGTCTTACTGTCTTCTGTCTTACTGTCTTCTGTCTTATATCTGAAGTCTTATGTCTTCTGTCTGAAGTCTTCTGTCTTGTGTCTTCTGTCTTCTGTCTGAAGTCTGAAGTCTTCTGTCTGAAGTCTTCTGTCTGAAGTCTGAAGTCTGAAGTCTGAAGTCTTATGATGTATTCCGCGATATCGTCGGGCGCGGACGACCCGACGTACGTTACGCTCTACGGGCTTTTGTGTTCTTTTGTTTCTTTTGTGTTTCAAAAAATACGCTACGGGGCTTCTGTGATGTGTTCCGCGATATCGTCGGGCGTGGACGACCCAACGTACAGTGCTTGTGTCTGAGGTCTTGTGTTTAAAGTCTTGTGTCTGAAGTCTTGTGTCTTGTGTCTGAAGTCTTGTGTCTGAAGTCTGAAGTCTTGTGTCTTGTGTCTGAAGTCTTGTGTCTGAAGTCTGAAGTCTTGTGTCTGAAGTCTTGTGTCTGAAGTCTGAAGTCTGAAGTCTTGTGTCTGAAGTCTGAAGTCTTGTGTCTGAAGTCTGAAGTCTAAAGTCTGAAGTCTTGTGTCTGAAGTCTGAAGTCTTGTGTCTGAAGTCTGAAGTCTTGTGTCTGAAGTCTGAAGTCTGAAGTCTTGTGTCTGAAGTCTGAAGTCTTGTGTCTGAAGTATGAAGTCTTGTGTCTGAAGTCTTGTGTCTGAAGTCTGAAGTCTGAAGTCTTGTGTCTGAAGTCTGAAGTCTGAAGTCTTGTGTCTGAAGTCTTGTGTCTGAAGTCTGAAGTCTAAAGTCTGAAGTCTAAAGTCTGAAGTCTTGTGTCTGAAGTCTGAAGTCTTGTGTCTGAAGTCTGAAGTCTGAAGTCTGAAGTCTAAAGTCTCCTATCTTACAAAATGCAAATTTCGGGACAAAAGTACACTTTTTTTTTGGCAGATATTGCACCTTATCAAAAAAGTCCCTACTTTCGTCCCTTATAGCAAGAATAGTGGGCTGTGCCTTAATTGATGCACCCGTTTCAGATCATCCAGAATATCGAAAGATCTGTTTTATAATAAAATTTTGTTATGCATTTTTATCGGTAAATAAATTAGTTGACGGGATTTGCATAATTTTTTTTGCAAAAAAAATTATGCAAATCCTATTAATTAATTTATTCCCGTGCCAGTAGTTCCATTTAATAACCCTTTATTTAATTTAATGGTGGATATGAAGGTTAAAAACGGTCAAATTTTGTTAGCCGAACCATTTATGGCGGACCCGTACTTCCGGCGGGCGGCGGTTTTGTTGTGTGAACACCATCCACAGGGCAGTATGGGCTTTATTTTGAATAAAGCTGTTGATATTGGCATCAATGATTTGGTCAACAGTTTCCCTGATTTTGATGCGGAAGTGTTTTACGGAGGACCAGTGCAAACTGATACGTTGCATTATGTCCACAATGTAGGCGACCTACTGGAAGACAGCTTGCGGGTTTGTGGCGGTCTTTGGTGGGGAGGAGACTTTGAAAAACTCAAAATCCTGATCTCCTCCGGGTTGATTCAGCCCAATAATATCCGTTTTTTTGTGGGGTACTCTGGCTGGAGTGCCGGGCAGCTCATGGAAGAAATGGCTACCGGTTCGTGGGTTGCTGCTGAAATGGATGCCAATTATGTATTTAAAATACAACCCGCAGAAGTGTGGAGCAATGCCATGTACAACAAAGGCAACCGCTATGAGATACTCGCGGATATGCCGGAAGTGATGCATTGGAATTAACAAATGTATGAAATCTTCGGCATCCTTCATATTGCTTGCAAAGTAGTTGAAAGTTTTTTTTAAAAAAGGCCATAAACATTTTGTCCCGTGTTTTGCACGGGGGTGAAATTTGGTTTAGGATTTGGAGAGGTTTGGTTTATGCTGCTTGGTCGAGCATCAAATCAAGCCATCCTTTTTCTTGGATAGTACCCGTCAGTATTTCGAAGGGTATTTTTGCTTTTCGTTCACCTGCCCTGAACCGCCTGTGGTTGTGATAAGCCATAAATAGGTTAAGGGCAGATTGGGTGACATGGTTTTTGGAAGCGTTCAAATAAGGTCTTAAAATGGAGTTGATGCATTCTACCGCCGCCGAACTGCGAACGATCTTGTTCAGTTCTGAATAAACAAGTTTCATCCATTCGTCGTTTTTTTCATTTTGTGACGATGCGAGTTGGGCAATTAAGTGCTTTGTTTTTCGCTGCATTGCATTTTTTCGCTTCACCTGCTTTGCTTTGATGGCATTTTTATGTGTTTGCCAAGCCAAGCAAAGGATTTTGAGTACATCATCGGGTACTTGCCCTGCCAAACGCCCAACTGCTTCCTTGGCCACGCCCAAGAAGTTGAACGGGTCGTTCCGACAAGATTCAATGCTTTTGACCGCTTTGTTGATCTCTTTACGCCCCTTCTATCGAACCCTTTGTTTCAAGACGCAACATCAAGATGTGCTCCAAACGCTTCCTTTTAGCGACGAGGGATCAACCACAACCGCCCCGCCAAACCGTTCTTCCCCAAAATTTTTAAATTCATTGCGCAAATTGTAAATGAATTGGCGGGAAACCTTATATTTGCCCGCTAATTTGGTGATATCACCGTGTAAAGAAAACAACAATGCAATACTTGCTATGCGTAGACGGACCATCGTTGTCAAATCTTCTCTCCGGTAAAACTTTGGGGTAATAACTTGTGTAAGCATAAGATGCGTTTTTATTTTTGCTGAAAAACATAATACATCTTTTTGCTCACACTTGTTCATTTGTAAACTGATTTATGAAGGATGCCCACTTACACCCATTTATTTCAATTCGGCATTACCAAACTGCACACTAGCCGAAGCACACCATAAAATGGCAAATTTGAAATCAGTGCCTACTGCCGGATCTATTTTGTAAAAATGCTCGCCGGGCGTTGTTACTAATTCCAGACGCCTGAAAGTGCCGGCGGTTGCGAGGTTGAGGTTTTTATTTTGTGATAAATATACTGTGACCGCTCCCGTGGAGAGGGTCGTATTGAAATCCGGAGCCAGCCGAAGCCATTGGACATTAGCGCCATCGTTGCCAATCTGCGCGGCACCTTTTGCCTGATAGCCATTCTGCTCTTGAAAAACACCCGAACGGGTCGCCGAAAACGCTCCCGTTATCAAACTCGAATCTACGGGACCTGGCGTGGTATTTTCGTCTTTTTGGCAAGTACTAAAAGTCAATAATAGAAAAAAAGAATAGAATAAGGATCGTACTAACATGATGATGTGTTTTTAAAAATGAAAGAATTATGCTATCGCTCATAGACTACACCCAATGAAAGAAAAGGCGCAATATAAATGTTGCGAAATGGTGCAATCCAGTTGTTTCCGCTTAAAAAAGTGGCCGACACACCCCAGTTCGGGTTGATTTTATACAATGCTTCTGCACTTGCAAGCGTGTAGGTTGTGGCATCGCCACGCACAAAACCGAGTTCTGCGTATTGGCTCTCACCATCGCTGAATTGCGCTCTGATTTTGGCATTTAGCCAGAGTGGTCGCCAAGGGTTATATCCGATTTCGGCACCAAATTGATAAAGATTTCGGAATTTTTTACCTTCATACTTACCCCTGAAGTCGTACGCTGCAAAAGCCGATATGTACACCTTGCCCCATGATTTGGAAGCAGCTAATGTCGTCCACACATTGAACTCGCCATCCCCAGTGGGCAGGTTGATCCGATCATCGGGGAAGGTTTTATTGGCAGCAAATGCGTTGGCGCGTCCCGTTGGGAATTCGGGTGCAATACTGAAGGATACGGGCAATTGGTTACCCGTCAAGCGGTATTTGGCCTCTAAGCGCAAATCACCGATGCCCGCAACAATATCGGTCGTTTCAAAACTATTGAGTCGCAGCAAAGGGGCCTGTACAATAAAAGTCAATCGAGGCCGAAGGCCGTATTCTCCATACAGGTTAAATGAAGTCTGTCGAAAAGTGCTGGTTATTAATTCTTCACCATTCGGATTATAATAGTGGTCAGCCGCTAAATGCGACGCATCAACCTTCACAAACCAAGACTTGAACGAACGAGTCCAGCCACTTTGTGCCATTAAAAAATAAGGCCATAAAACGAGTCCGAAGAAGAGTATTTTTTTCAATTTTTGAATGAAGTTTATTGATTAGACTTGCTTGAGTGGAAGGTACAGCAAAAAAAAGGCGGGTAGAACGGTCAGAACGGATAAATTCAGGTTTGTCAAAAAATCTGTTTTACCTATTATTACCACCCTACCCGCGTAACGTATCATTTTGGTATGAAATTTTAGTGTTTTACGTTGAGCAACTAATATCTTTCATCTGGAATACTGGATACATTTAATGTGCATTTACTGCAATTTAGCGTAGCCAAAAGGAATATTTGCCGAGCCACACCACACGATAACGTGTGTGAATTTGGCATCAGCTGCTGGACTCAAACGGAAAAAGTTCTCGCCTGCTTTTGATACCACACCCACCAGCCGCAAAAATGGATTACCATTGCCCGGGTCGGGCGTGAATGTCATGGAGGTACTTAAATAAACGGTTACAGTACCCGTTGAAAATTTGGTGTTGAAGTCATCGCCAAATTTGAGAAATTGCACCCCATCTTCGTCGGTACCAAACTTAGCCGCACCTTTCGTACCAGTCCCGTTCTGTCCGACAAAAGTCCCAATTTTAGTCGGTGTAAAAGTCCCCTGTGGTATAGTTGGGTCCACAATCACCTCTTTTTCTTTTTCGCAGGCGCTAAAAGAAATGGTGGATGCAATGGAGAGCAGGGCAATAAATAATACTTTGAGTTTCATATCAACCAATTTTTGTTTTAGTGAAAAATTAAATTCATCCACAAAGGTGCATTTCAATTATCACGAAAGTATCACAGGGGTACGATCCTCCGAATGGTAGGTGGATAAAGTAAATTGGAACGTCGTGACAGCGTCATTAGATTCCGCCCAAACACGCTGGCCGTGCAATTCCATCACTTTTTTGACAACGGTAAGCCCCAGCCCGGTGCTGTCTTTTTTTCGGTTAGAAGATTTAAAATAACGGTCAAAAACGAGATCCAAATGAGCCGCTGGAATGGTGTCGCCGCTGTTGCATGCTTTGAATTGAAGCGTATCATCCTGCTCAAAAATAGAAAACATCACGAATCCGCCTTCGTGCACATGCCGAAGGGCATTGTCCATGAGGTTTTGTGCAACGCGATCAATCCAACGCAAATCAGCAAATGCTAACGGTAAATACGCCGAAAAATCGGTTAATAATTTGATGCGTTTGGCCTCTGCTTGCAACTGGTATTTTTGGAGAATATCTTGCGCCAGCTCCGCGATATGAAAGAATTCGGGTTCGATTTGAATTTGCCCCGATTCCAACTTGGAAAGGTCAAAAAGATCAGCCACCAACCGATTGAGCCGATTAGCCTTTACGAGGGCAACACGGAGGAATCTATCCTGTCCGGTGTCCGAAAGTTGCGCCTTTTTTTGGATCACGGTTTCTAAATATCCTAAAATACTGGCCATCGGCGTGCGTAAGTCGTGCGAAAGATTAGCAATCATCTCCCGCCGAAAATTGTCCAGTTCGGTTACTTGCTCCAAACTGTGCCGGAGCTGCGCATTGATGCGTTGGTTCTCCATATTGGCTGCGGCGAGTGCGGCCCTCGTCTGGCGTTCTTTGCGTAGAATAGGCCGTAAAATGCGCATCAAAATGATTAAAAAGAAAGCCCCAACCAGCAAACCTATCAATAAGTTGCGCCACACAGCGATCCGTGCCTGCACCATGAATTCATCAAATTTTTGGTCAGCTTGTATCAGCGCCACCATCTGGCCCCGACTGTTCCGAATAGCGGCGAATGCCGAGAGCCAAGTGCCAAACTCATCTTCGTATCTGGGTATCATGGCTCCTTCGGCGTGCTTTTCCATCAAAAGAGCGGGCGCAGAGTGATAGGGATGGCGGAAGTAGGGTGTTTCGGCAGAAGTAACTCCAAAATAGCAGGTATTGGTACTGTCTAAAATGATGGTATAAATAGGGGTATTCAGCATATTGGCCTGCAGGTTGCGCCGCAGCACCTGATGAATATGCCAATAATCAGTATCTTGTTGAGTAGCCGTATTGGCATCCCGGGTGCCATACTTAGACATCATGCGCTGGTGGGCATCTCCGTCTATCTGCATCGCCAAAGTATAAACAATGCCATTCAATTGCATCAAAATCGCATTTTCAGCCTCTGTCAATGCGTTGAAATAGATGACCGTCAAAAAATAAGCAATCAGCAATAAAAAAGAGACCAACACGGTCGTCATAATCTGGCGTAGCCGAGTGCTCGTAACGTGTTCCAATTTTGTATTCTGCTCTGATATCAAAGTAAATCATTGAATTTATAACCAATGCCCCAAGCCGTCAAAATATACTGAGGGTTGGCCAGGTCATTTTCGATTTTTGCGCGAAGCCGGTTAATATGCGAATTGACAGTGTGCTCCAGCCCCTCAAACTGTTCTCCCCAAATATCATCCAGGATTTCTAGCCGGGTGTAAGGCCGACCGGGATTTTGCATAAATAAGTGGAGGAGCTCAAATTCTTTGGTCGTTAGTTCGATGCGGGTCACGCCTTTATTCACGGTATGGTGTTCCAAATCTATGACTAATCCACCACGTTCGATACGCTGTAACTGTTGCGCTAATTGACGGTTTTCCCGCTTGGTGCGGCGAAGGATCGAGCGCACCCTTGCTAAAAGTTCTCCCGGGCTGAATGGCTTGGTAAGATAGTCATCAGCACCCATTTCTAAACCCGCAATTTTGTCCTGCTCCTCTGAACGTGCTGTAAGCATCAGCACCGGAAGGTATTGCTTGTGCTTCCGCAACTGGCGGCAGATCTCCATGCCACTTAAGCCGGGCAACATCAGATCAAGCACCAAAAAATCATACTACCCGCTCAACGCCTCGTCCAAGCCCTGCCAACCCTGATGCCTTATTGACACTTCGGCGGGCAAATCGCGTAAGTGAATTGCCAATAATTCAGCAATGTAGGGATCGTCTTCAATAACCAAAATATTCATAAGTATAAGTATTAACCGTGTACGATGGCTTTTGTCCGAAATGCAAATATTAGGATCAAAATATCACGAAAGTATCACTTTCATGGTCATAGTTGAAAAAATAATGCGCTTAACGCTGCACGGCTGTCAACCGCTCGCTACACGCGGCAGTATGACACCCATACCCACACTCTTCCCACACTTATGCAAATCTAATGACTTGTACGCAACTTACGGCTCAGGCACCGCAAAAAATATTTGGCTACTGACCTGCCTGATACCGTTGGTCGGGGTTTGGGGTTCAAGCGGAATGACATTTGTACATTTTTTTGTAACTATCCAGGGCATCCTTCATATTGCTTGCAAAGTAGTTGACAGTTTTTTTTAAAAAAGGCCATAAACATTTTATCCCGTATTTTGCACGGGGGTGAAATTTGGTTTAGGATTTGGAGAGGTTTGGTTCATGCTGCTTGGTCGAGCATCAAATCAAGCCATCCTTTTTCTTGGATAGTACCCGTCAGTATTTCGAAGGGTATTTTTGCTTTTCGTTCACCTGCCCTGAACCGCCTGTGGTTGTGATAAGCCATAAATAGGTTAAGGGCAGATTGGGTGACATGGTTTTTGGAAGCGTTCAAATAAGGTCTTAAAATGGAGTTGATGCATTCTACCGCCGCCGAACTGCGAACGATCTTGTTCAGTTCTGAATAAACAAGTTTCATCCATTCGTCGTTTTTTTCATTTTGTGACGATGCGAGTTGGGCAATTAAGTGCTTTTCTTTTCGCCGCATTGCATTTTTTCGCTTCACCTGCTTTGCTTTGATGGCATTTTTATGTGTTTGCCAAGCCAAGCAAAGGGTTTTGAGTACATCATCGGGTACTTGCCCTGCCAAACGCCCAACTGCTTCCTTGGTCATGCCCAAGAAGTTGAACGGGTCGTTCCGACAAGATTCAATGCTTTTGACCGCTTTGTT
>Ga0209181_10003170_pt1:0-5000 | contig 25785 bp, 15 predicted proteins | sample MAT05_FD_187208 | JGI IMG/M metagenome (GOLD analysis project Ga0209181, IMG submission 187208) | Freshwater microbial communities from Lake Fryxell liftoff mats and glacier meltwater in Antarctica - MAT-05 (SPAdes) (version 2) | ecosystem: Environmental > Aquatic > Freshwater > Ice >...
AAATCAACAGTGACCTAGCCAGAAACCAGACAAACGAGTCTAACGCATTGAGCCGTAAGCCCACTAAAGCCTCTCAGGCAATTACCCCTGAAAACACAGACCACCTAGCTCAGCATAGGCCTATCGAGCCGTCAAAATCAACAGCAAGAACTTCAGAGCGCCTGGCAGCGAATGGGTCCGCCGTTCGACTATCCGGTGCCGATAATCGCGAACAACTTTCATTAGCACAACCAGAGTTAACCTCTCAGCCTAAAGTGGCATCTGTTTTGCAGCCTGAGCCACCAATGAATTCATCGAATCAATATATCGACGACAAACCAGCCCAGAACACGAAACCTGTTTCGGGCGAAGCGATTGCAGGAGTCTCCTCTAGCCAATCGGTAACGCCTAAAACAGTATCTGGACAGCCATCAATTGATGGGCAGATTCCTGAGATTGTGTCATCGGATATAGCCACAGCAAATGCTTCGTCAGAAATGACAGTGGCCAATCTGGCCACCCGGCCAGTCCAGCTTCCAGCTATGCATGGCACCCAGCGGATTGTCTGGTTCCGACCAACAGAAACACCCATTGCTCCAGCCGAACTTAGCGCTCAAAAAGCCGGGTCAGAACACTGGGCCTCGGTCAGTGTAATGCCATCGTCCTACAACCCACTTGTTAGCTTGCAACAAGCAACGGTAATGTATAGCAATGCCTTTGCGCAAAACAGCACTGCTAACCCCACCCTCAAAAGTCAGGCTGATTTGTCGATGGCCTATCAACTTTCAGGTGGCATTCAGCTAAGCAGTCGGTGGTCGGTCGAAACAGGCGTGGGGTATCTCGAAGCCCGTTCCACGGTGAATAGCCCGGTGCAAACTATTGTATCTTCTTTGTTTCCCAGCAATCGTTTGTCGAATTTATATGCTGATGTGCTCAATAATAGCCGGGTTTCCGACAAGCAAAACAGCTTTCTATCGAATGCTTCGCTCAGTGTTACGCCTAGCAAACTTGGCTCTCCCAGTGCCTCCGACCCTCTAATTAACACCAATTTGTATGATATTGGGCGGTCGCAGGTTCTGTCAAACGATTATACATTTGTGCAGGTACCTGTTCAGCTTGGCTATCAGATACGGCCCCGAAAACGGCTCGGTTTCACTGTTTTAGGAGGCTTTCTAACAAACCTATTTATTCATAACAACGTTAATAATCAACTAAGTATCACGAATTCTGATATGGTCTATCGGCCCGTTACTCTATCAGCGTCAACGGGACTTCGATTCCGGTATCGCCCTACCCGGCGTTGGTCGGCCTCAATGGCCGGCATTTTTCAGCAGGCTCTTCAACGGGGCACTCGTGCTGGAACTGACCTAACTACTCGCCCTCAAACAATAGGGGTAAGTGTTGGTTTGGATTATCATTTTTAACTAACCACCAGATTATCATGAAAATCGCTCTTATTTCTTTCATTCTGATGGGTTTGGTTCGATGTTCCGACCAGTCCAGCGTAACGGCCGAAAATGTTGCTGGGGAGACCGTTATAATTCGTTCAGGCACATCATTCGGAATGTGCATTGGCTATTGCGTTAAAGAGATAGAGTTGGTTGCTACCTCAGCAACTTTCACCAAAAAAAGTCGGCCCGATCCGGCTAAGTATCCTACGCGTACCTGTACTAAATCAGTATCGGTCAATAAAGCGGCTGAGCTTACGTCAATGGCACAGTTCAACGAGTTCCGTAAACTGCCCGAAACACTTGGCTGCCCAGATTGTGCCGATGGTGGAGCCGAGTATGTGGAGATACAGGTAGGCGAGCTGCGACACCGGGTCACGTTTGAATACGGTAAAACAATACCTGGTTTCGAGACGCTGGTAAAAGATCTCAGGATCCAGCGCGATTTGTTTAACGATTGTAACTAAATGAAAGAAGCTTATGAAAACGCTCTTTTGGAGTTTCCTAGTGCTAAGTTTGACTTCCTTTTCGGGCTGTAAAGACAAAGAGTGTTGTGGCCCGCCAGCTAACACGTCCGATAGTTTAGTGGGTTCGTGGATTTTGTCGAAGCCCCAAACAGACTTCAAAATCACTCTCAACATAGCTCTTAAAAGCACGGAGGGGAGTACTAGCCTGTACCAGCTCACGGGTTCGTCGCCCGTAAATCAATACGGGGCTGATGCCACGCTTCAGCAAAATGGAGCGGTCACAGTGAGTAACATTTTTTCTACCAAACGAGGAGGTTCAACCGAAGCCATGAATACTGAAACGGCTTATTACAGAAGTTTACAGTATGCTCTGAAAGCGGATATTGTTGGTGGAAAGCTAAAAATAATATCTGCCTCTGATACACAGTTTTCCCTTTGGGACGGGTTGATTTACGATAAACAATAGAATTACCTTACTTTTTGTGTGAACCAGATCGTCTGGGGGTATAAAGACCGCCAGACGATTTTTTTTGGACCATTACAACCCTTTGCGGTTGAAATGGGTCCTGTCTCTATAAAACAACAGCTTATAACTATGAAATACCCCCTCTACCTCGTATTGGTGCTATTATTGGGAGTTTCTCAATCGGCCTGCACCGACAAATGCACCGAAACGCGCGTCTTCAAGCGGTTTACCCCTGTATTGCTCACCGCCAACCAAATTCGCCAAAACATTGGCACCGAAGCTGTTCGTACCCTCCAAGCACCTGGCAAAATTTACACGAAAAACGGTTTTCTGTTCATCAACGAAATAAAAGAAGGCATCCATATTGTTGACAATCGGAATCCAGAAGCACCTAAAATGGTATCATTCATTCGAATTCCTGGAAACGGCGATATGGCGGTTCGAAACAACATTCTTTATGCCGACAGCTACATGGACTTAGTTGCCTTCGACATTAGTGACGTAACCAACATCCGCCCGATCAAACGCATCAATAATGTGTTTCCAAGCGGGCAATTTAATGGGGGTTCATGGTTTGTTAACTCTGTTACTGGTGATGTTCACGACCAGCGTATCGACTACGTGAAGGATGAAATCCAGACTAACTGCGAAGAGGGCATAAATCCTACAAACTGGATGTTTAACACATTAGCATTCGATTCTCGGTCTATGAGTGCAGCCCCGTCAACGGGTGGTGTTCAACAAACCACAAATGGTACAGCCGGTTCAATGGCACGTTTCGCACTTTACGACAATTATCTCTACACCGTCAATTCGTCGGAATTACAGTTGTTCGATATCCAAAATCCCGCCGAACCTAAAACGGGTAACAAAGTCCAGTTGGGCTGGGGTATCGAAACGATCTTCCCGTATGGCGACAAATTATTCATTGGTTCGCAGTCCGGTATGCACATTTATGACAACCGGAACCCGCAAAAACCCGAACGGATGTCAGTATTCGAGCATGCCCGCGTGTGCGATCCGGTTGTTGTTCACGGCAATAAAGCATACGTAACCTTACGCTCAGGAACTAACTGCCAGGGTTTCACGAATCAATTAGACGTAGTTGATATTTCGAATTTATTCCGCCCAAAGCTCATCAAAAGCTATCCCATGCGGAATCCACACGGGCTTGGTATTGACTTCCCAAATCTGTTTATCTGCGAAGGGGCTTATGGGCTGAAAACATTCGATGCCTCTGATGCTCAAAACATTGACAAAAATCTGCGCGAAAATATTGACAACATCGACGCTTACGATGTCATACCACTGGGAAAATCCCTATTGCTGATTGGTCGCGATGGCTTTTACCAATATGATTACAGCAACCCGCGCAAATTGCGGCTTATGAGTAAGATTCCTGTCCAAAGACCAGGTGCCGTTAGCTAATTCGTTTATGGATTCACTCAAACTTTTCCTGTTCTTTTGTGTCCTAATGTTGTCTTTAACGTCAGAAGCTCAGACACTGCCCAAACGATTGCCGTTTGTAAACTATACGGAAGTAGGTGGCTTATTTGGACGAGTTATTTCAGGAACACAGAATAACAAGGTCGTTGAGAACAAAACCAACCTAACCGTGCAAACGCTAAATGGAGTAAAGTTAACAAAAAGACTTGCGGTTGGCGCATTGGTAGGACTTGACTGGTATAACTCAGCTTTATTAATGCCGGTTGGAGCTGGGCTTCGATTCCAAATAACTCGACCCTCTGATCGGAATGTGAGTGTTTTTGCGAGCACTGATGCAGGCTACGGGTTAACTTGGCTTAATAAGTCCTCAACCGGATATTTTGTCAAAGGCGGACTCATGTTGAACCCAGGTATTGGCCTACGATTAGGAAAGCCTGGTAGGGGGTGTTTGTTGCTAACATTAAGCTATAAACATCAGCAAGCCCAAGTCGAAAAGCCATTGCGTTGGAATGAGGTCATGCGCTATGAAACACGACAATATAATAGGCTTGCCATACGACTGGGTATCAGTATCTAACACTATAAAATAGTGAAATAATTTAATTACCTCATTCACTTTTACCGTTGGCTCAATAACATGAACCATAACCGAATGACAGCCGTTCAAACTTACGATATGGAAGCTCAGCAGTCTTCACGCCCAATGATAAATACTCACGTTGATACTCAACTCATGAAGAATATAGTTTTGTTACTGATTGGTGGTCTACTCTTTATACTTTGCTACCGCGTTTCTCGCCGTCAAACTGCTTACGTTAATGCCAATCAAGCCAGCGTTCAACCAGTTCAAGTATTACCACAAGAACCCATGATTACCCACACGAACCCATCACTTGTAATGCGGGTTGCCAGACTCTAAAATTTCCTTCAACACTTGTTCAAAAAGAAATCCCCTGAATCACTTCAGGGGATTTCTTTTTGAGGTTCGGGGTTCTTTGATTTTACCCTCACATCCATCTACAAAAAAGGCCTGTTGTCTTTCGACAACAGGCCTTCACTTACACTCAATAGTAGAGGTGGCAGCTTCCTACTCTCCCGGATTCGACTCCAGTACCATCGGCAGCTCGGGGCTTAACGGCTCTGTTCGACATGGAAAAAGGTGTCCACCCGACTTATCACCACCAACCTCTTACG
>Ga0209181_10003170_pt1:10000-25785 | contig 25785 bp, 15 predicted proteins | sample MAT05_FD_187208 | JGI IMG/M metagenome (GOLD analysis project Ga0209181, IMG submission 187208) | Freshwater microbial communities from Lake Fryxell liftoff mats and glacier meltwater in Antarctica - MAT-05 (SPAdes) (version 2) | ecosystem: Environmental > Aquatic > Freshwater > Ice...
GGTTACTTACTTTCTCGATTACGTATCGATCTTTCGCAAAAATTGAACCCGTCAAGGCATATGGCGAGGTACTATCAACTAACTTTATCACTTCCTCAAACTGATCATCTTCATATACATAAACGGTTAATACTGGCCCAAATATTTCTTCACACATTGTCCGATATTGAGGATCATCTACCCGTAAAACAGTCGGCTCAATAAAATAACCCTCAGATTTATCATGCTTTCCCCCAGCAATAATTTCTACAGTTGGATCCTGTTTTGCTTGTTCAATGTAGTTTGTGATCTTATCGAATGAGCGTTCGTCAATAACTGCGTTTATGAAGTTTGTAAAATCTTCCGTCCCTCCCATTTTTAATTCTGCCAGTTGTTCGCGAATCAAAATTCTAACCTTTGGCCATAGACTTTCAGGAATATATGCCCTCGAAGCAGCCGAGCATTTTTGTCCCTGAAATTCAAATGCTCCTCGAATTAGTCCTGTTGTAACTTCGTCTGCATCCGCTGATTTGTGTACTAAAACGAAGTCTTTTCCACCTGTTTCACCCACAATACGTGGATAAGTTTTGTATTTGTGGATATTCAGGCCTATCGTTTTCCATATATTTTGAAATACACTTGTACTTCCTGTGAAGTGAATACCCGCGAAGTCTGCGTGATTAAAAATAACCTCTCCTGCTACAGGTCCATCTACAAAAATCAAGTTAATTACACCGTCAGGTAACCCCGCCTTCGTCAGTACTTCCATAATCACATTAGCTGAATAAATCTGTGCGTAGGCTGGTTTCCAGACAACTGTATTACCCAACATTGCTGCTGACGTCGGCAAGTTCCCTGCAATAGCAGTGAAATTAAATGGTGTCAGCGCGAAAACGAAGCCTTCTAGTGGGCGGTATTCTAACCGATTCCAAACTCCGGGCGATGAGTTTGGTTGCTGGCTATATATCTCGGTCATATACTGCACATTGAACCGTAAAAAGTCAATTAGTTCACAGGCAGCATCAATTTCTGCCTGGTACACGTTCTTTGACTGACCTAGCATTGTTGCAGCATTCATTTTTGCCCGGTATGGGCCAGCCAGCAGGTCAGCAGCCTTTAAAAATATTCCGGCTCGTTGCTCCCAAGGCAGTTTTGCCCAACTCTCTTTTGCTTTCAAAGCTGCCTCTATTGCCTTTTGAACGTGTGTTGCATCACCTTCTGAGAAATAGCCGAGCGTATGAGCATGGTCATGTGGCGCAGCTATTCTAAGCTTGTTGTTTGTATGAATTTCATCTGCTCCTATATACATCGGAACATTGATTTCACGGCTCTTGGCTTCTGCTAATGCATCTTTAATTGCCTTTCGCTCTGGCGAACCTGGTCTGTATTCTTTTACTGGTTCGTTTTGAATCGGGGGAGGTTGAAACTTGCCGAATGTCATAATTGAAGTGTTTTTTTACAAAGGTACGGGATATTTACGACCCGCTTAGTGCTACTTATCAACCTGTTGCGAGTTGAGTTTTACACATTTTTGCAACCCATATGTGGATAAGCTCGTAAATTGCGGGCCTTATTACAGGGATTATGCGCTTTTACAGTACTAACAGTCCGGAAGCTACCGTTTCGATTCAACAAGCTCTCTTTCATAGTTTACCAGCCGATAATGGCTTGTATGTGCCTAACTATATTCCTAATCTGGGCCCTGAATTTTTCGAAAAGATTGCAGGAGATTCACTTGCTGACATTGGTTATCAGATAAGTAAAGCCCTTTTTGGTGGAGAAATTGCTGATAAAGACCTAGAGACCCTTACCCATTCTGCTTTTCCATTTAAAACACCTGTTGTGGATCTAGCCGAAGGTAAAACCTCAGTTCTTGAATTGTTCCATGGTCCCTCACTTGCATTTAAGGATGTAGGAGCGCGATACATGGCTGGTTTGATGTCATACTTCTCTAATCAAGGTGATGCTGAAGTACACATTTTGGTGGCTACTTCTGGGGACACAGGTGGTGCTGTTGCAATGGGGTTTCACAACGTTCCAGGCGTGAGGGTATCTATTCTTTATCCGAGCGGGCGTGTGAGTGACTTACAGGAAAAGCAATTGACTACATTGGGAGGTAACATTCAGGCTTTTGAAGTGGATGGTTCGTTCGATGACTGCCAAGCTATTGTGAAACAGGCTTTTTTAGATATGGAATTAACCAGTCATATCTCGCTTTCATCGGCTAATTCAATCAATATTTTCCGCTTGATTCCGCAAGGATTTTACTATGTCAGTGCATTCGGGCAAGTATCGAAATTCAACAAACCAGTGGTTTTTTCCATACCGAGTGGAAACTTTGGTAATTTGAGTGCTGGTGTTCTTGTTCAGCAATTGGGTTTACCTGTTCACCGTTTTGTGGCATCTACTAATCTTAATCATGTTGTTCCCGACTACTTAGTCACCGGAAATTATTGCCCTAAAGTATCTGTATCCACTATTTCAAATGCAATGGATGTTGGGGCTCCTAGTAATTTTGTTCGTCTTAAACATTTTTTTGGTAACTCTTTTGAACGAATAAATTCGCAAATGTCAGGTTATTATTTTGACGATGAACAAACGCGAATGGGTATGCAGGCTATTTATCGCAACCATGGTTATGTAAGTTGTCCTCATACTGCAATTGGTATTATGGGCTTACAACAGTTTCAAGCTCAATCCAAAACGGATACTTGCGGAATTGCCTTGGCTACAGCCCACCCCTCTAAGTTTAAGCCATTAGTTGAAGAGGTGCTAGGATTAAGCGTTGAGGTTCCTGAGCGATTAGCAATATTGGCAAACCGGGAGAAACAGTCCATCCGAATTCCTGCCCTTTTTAGTGCATTTAAGGAGTCACTTTTACAGACTGTTTAACCAAAACTACCAACTTATACAAGTTGGCGGTTTTGGTTAATTCTAGTTGATTACATCTCCTCTTAATAAGCGGAATCGCTTTCTCGCTTCAGCAACATAGATACTTCCCGAATGATCTGTGAGCAATTTTTGGTAGATCGCCATTGCCTGCACTTTATCTTTTTTGCGCTCTTCAAAAATTTTACCCTGTAAAAACAGTGCATCATCTCCTAGAATATCAGTACCGTGTGAGGTTGTGATCTGTTTTAGGTCCTCCAAAGCTTCGTCGACTTTCCCCTGTTTTAGGTAAGTATTTGCGCGCAACCAAAAAACTTCGTCGGCAAGCATGTGTGAACTGTATTTCTTTTGCATCCTATTGAGCGCCATAATAGCTTCATCCTGTTTATTTTGGAGTAACATAAGCTCAATAGCCGCATACTCACGCATTGCAGCTCCGCTACTATCCATTTCAGTATTATCCTGAATAAGCAAGCCCAGTTGTTCGGCATCATTCGCTATCTCCCGAGATGTAGCAAGCTTTAAAATATTCAGTATATCTTTTGCTAAGGCAAAATTACCGCTGTAGTAGTGCAGCTTTGCGTTTTTTAGCTTGGCTTCATGACCTAGCGTTTCCTCGCGTTGAGACTTTTCCACTTGTGAATACAACAATGTTGATTCCCAGGGTTCGTTCTTCAATAAATAAATATCTCCCTTGTCAAGCTTGCACTTGTCCACAAAATTCCGGTCACTTTTCCCCAATTCAATAGCTAGATCCAAAACAGTCAGTGCAGTATCTTTTTGGTCTAGGTAGTTCGCAAACAGGTTGGCTGTACTTCGTAGAGCCTCCAGTGTCTTAGCATTAGAGCCTATTTCCTGCAACATGCTTTGGTAGCTAGCTATCAGCTTGCGTATCTCGGATGGATCTACAGGATAAATGTTTTTAATTTGCTCCTCACGGGCATTAATTGTCAGTCGCCGGGCAAAGGCATATAGCTGCCCTTGTGGATAATTACTAGCTACGTAGTCAAATGCTTCAGCAGCTGTTTTGTATTCTTTGTTGTTAAGGGCAATGTTTCCAAGATCATACACTCGGCTACCGTTCAACTTTAGGCGCCGGTCTGTTGCTTTCTCTTGCAGCAATGCCCGGCTAAACTTCTGTTTTTGCACCAAATACCAAGTTAGCAGCTCTATGTAACTCAATTCATTTGGCTCTTTTTGAACCTGGGAATACAAGGCCTTTTCCAACATTTCATCCTCTTTGGTGTTGATAACTCCTTGTAACGAGGCCATCACTTTCTCCCTTTTGTCGGCGAAACGATTTAATGTGAACAATTCACCAAGCCATTTTTCATTTTGACCTGTTCCGCGATAAAGACCTGCCAGTTCTTCACTATATGCTGTTGGCTCTTTACTCAGCTCTCGGGCCAAAAGAAGCGCGTTAATGGCCCATTTAGGCTCATTAATGTCTGAGAACGCTACAGCAGCCTGTTCTGCTTTAGTGGTAGCTTTCTGAGCGTTTTTAAGGGCTGCATTGAAATGTTTGTTCACTTCGAGGCTGTCTGGCTTTTTGTTGGCCAGAAATCCCGACAATATTTCAAATAAATGTAGGTTTTCGTTATCGGATCTTGTCTGTCTTTTGAGATATTTTTCGGCTTCCTCAGTTTTGTTGACCCGTGTCAGACTGTTTATATAGCGCAAAGCAACGCGCCAACTCACCTGGTTTTTTAACACCCGCGCATATTCGTTAGCTGCCTTGTCGAACTCCTCTTTTTTGTAGTACTCATCGGCTAAGTCTGAAGTCGATTGACCATAGCTCACGAATCTGCCACTCAACAGGAGTCCTAAGCAGATTAAGATATTCACAAACCTATATTTCATTTTATAGTTTAATTAATTCTTAAAACTATTAAGACCTATTAAGGATGTGGATATGTTGACAGATAATCTTTCCACATTCTCTTCACAATAACGTCTTTTCTCTCCACATAGTTATGCCCAGACTGCAATTTGTTGTCCACTTTAAATTGTCTCATAATCAGCTAATTAACAAGTTATACACAATTGACTTCTTTAATTTTGCACTTTTCAACCGGCTTCAATTACCAACAATAAGCCACTGATGAAAACGTGTTACTCTACAGTTGATTCCATTGTGGTTATCCATACTCTTAGAAAGATTTATTCACTGCGTGGGATAACTCTCTAGATGTTCACAATTGTGATGCCAATCTTATTACACTTATTCACCATGAACCTGCAGTTTTCAACAGTGTTTTCCACTATTATCTTGCACATTTTTTATTTCAAATTGACTTTTTCCGTTTATGTTAGAAACAGCGTTTAAGGTTCTTGACAAAGTAAGGATCAGGACTTCATAAATATATAGATTAGACTAGAGTAGTCACCAGTTCGTTTTCCAGCCCAATTCGAGCGGATACCTTGATAAATACTCTCCAGCCAATTTGTTCTTCCATCACGATTCCGTGTACTCAGAACACCAATATAGAAAGAGTCGAAATACATCGGCTTGGTGTCTACAAGGGAAAAACCCGTTTGTGAAACAAGTTGATTTATTGTTGAAGGTGTAAAATGTGATAAATGTCGGGGAGTGTCGTAAGCTGCCCAGTACTGTTTGAAGTATTGAGCATCATGTGAATCTGAATTAGGAAGGGCTAATAATAAAGTACCTCCTTTTCTTAATCGTCTATTTAGCTCTTGTACAGTTTCCCGAAGATCAGCAACGTGTTCTAATACATGCCACATGGTGATGAGGTCGAATTGCTCATCATGTATTTCACTTAAGTCATTAACTATATTTTCTTTTAGGCGGGTAACTGCAATTTCTCTCGCATTTGTATCTGGTTCAACCCCTGCGATCGACCAGCCGTTTTTCTGGCAGGTATCCAAAAATAAACCCGTCCCACACCCTATGTCTAATACCTTACCTTTTTTGGGATAAATTGAGTCAATAAGGTTTAGCTTCTGACGAAGCGTGTATTGCCGTACTAGTCGATACAACTTATTGACAATACCTGCACTTTGGTCGTTGTGTGAGACATAATCGGCAGATTGATAAAACTCCCCAATTGATTCCTTGTTCGGACGAGGATTAGTAAATCTAAGCCCACAACTAGTGCATGCTTGAATGTTGAAATCGATTTGACTCACTAAATAATCTTTACATCCAATGTACGGCGTAAACGTCGAATTTTTACAAACTGGACACTCATGTAGCTCTTCTAGAATCATGGTGGTTAAAAACAAAAATCCCGCCCTTTTTGAGAGCGGGATTATTTTAATAAAATTATCGACCCATGTAAACAAGTAAAATTGAGATATCAGAAGGGCTAACTCCACTGATTCTCGAAGCATGCCCTATTGTTGCAGGTTTTAGGCGTTTTAGTTTATCGCGCCCTTCAAACGAAAGTGCTTTCATCTTATCGTATTCAAAATCAGACTTTATTTCTAAGCCTTCCCATTTACCGATCTTTTCAGCGTTAACTCGTTCGCGACCAAGGTAATCTTCGTACTTAATTTCAATTACTGCTTGCTCAATTGTTTCCCCATTTGACTTTTCGCCAGGATACGGCAGGAATTGCAAGAGAAAATTAACTTCTGTTAAACCGATTTCCGGCCGTTTGATTAAGCCATAAACGCTAGTTTTTTCTTTCAACTGTGAACTACCTGACTCTGATAGCCATAGATTTATTTCCTCAGGCTTAACTTTTGTTGTGCGAATATCATCTATCAAATTGGCTATTTGTTGACGTTTCGATTCGACGTTTTTAAAGCGATGTTCTGAAGCCAACCCTACTTTGAATCCTTTTTCAGTTAGCCGTAAATCAGCGTTATCCTGGCGTAGGAGAGTTCGATATTCTGCCCGGGAGGTAAACATGCGGTAAGGTTCTTCAGTCCCTTTTGTTATCAAATCATCAATTAAAACACCGATGTAACCTTCAGCGCGACCTATTATAAATGGATCTTTTTCAACAACCTTTTGGTGGGCATTCATACCCGCTATTAACCCCTGACACGCTGCTTCTTCATATCCCGTTGTTCCATTTATTTGACCTGCAAAGAAAAGGTTTTCAACCAATTGGGTTTCCAGTGTATGCTTTAACTGTGTTGGTGGAAAGAAATCATATTCCACTGCATAACCAGGGCGGAACATCTTTGCCTTCTCAAATCCAGGGATTTTTTGTAAGGCTTTTTGCTGAATTTCTTCAGGTAATGATGTCGAAAAGCCATTTACATAAACCTCAACCGTTTCCCAGCCTTCTGGCTCAACAAAAATCTGGTGGCGGTCTTTATCGGCAAATCGATTGATTTTATCTTCAATTGATGGGCAATATCGTGGTCCTAGTCCTTTAATTCGGCCCGTGAACATTGGCGACATTTCGAAGCCCTCTTTTAAGGTTTCATGAACATCAGTATTTGTATACGTTATCCAACAACTACGTTGTTTTGTTAGATTAGTGGTGTCGCTAAAAGAAAATTTTCCGGGGTTTTCATCTCCAAGTTGCTCCTCCATCGCTTCATAATTCAAGCTTCGCCCATCTACGCGTGGGGGAGTTCCCGTTTTCATTCGGCCCGATTCGAAACCTAACTGAACTAGTTGCTCTGTCAACCCCTTTACTGCCCTTTCCGCAGTACGACCTCCACCGAACGTTTTTTGTCCTATAAAAATGCGACCGTTTAAGAAAGTCCCGTTGGTTAATACAACTGATGTCGACTTAAACGAGATACCCATCTCGGTTTTTACCCCTTGTACTCTCCCATCTTTTACTGACACTTCATTGACGCTATCTTGCCAGAAGTCAATGTTCCGATTCCCTTCAAGCGCAAGGCGCCATTCGTTTGCGAATAAATTACGATCGCTTTGGCAACGTGGACTCCACATCGCTGGACCTTTTGAGCGGTTAAGCATTCTGAATTGAATCATGCTTTTATCGCTTATGATCCCTGACATGCCTCCTAACGCATCAACTTCTCTTACTATTTGTCCTTTTGCTACTCCCCCCATTGCTGGATTACAAGACATTTGGGCAATTGTTTGCATATTCATTGTAATAAGCAAAACTTTTGACCCCATTGTTGCGGCTGCGTGTGCTGCTTCACAACCAGCATGTCCTGCTCCAACTACAATTACATCGTATGTTCCGTGCATTTTTGTGGAAAATTACAAAACGTTTCACGTGGAAACTTTTATGAAAATTACAGAAAACAGTGAAAAAAAATCGAAATCGTACAATTCTTAAATTACTTTGATACTTTTTGCAAGTAATTGTTTGCTTGCTTTTTATAATAAGGATTGTAAGTGGGTAAAACAGATCGTAATACCTCAGCTTGCTTAATTTGTGGACGATTGTTGATTGTATCGAAAAAGGAAGGAGAACTAATCTTTGGAGCTTTCGCAGTTTGAGACTGTCGTTTAGGATCTTCTTCTTGTTGCTTTAAGGCTTTCTCTGATTCGAGCAAACGGGTCAAAATTTCGTTTTGACGATTAATGGTAGTTGGATTTACACGCTTGTTAACCAAGTCTGTCTCAGTTTGATCCATCTTTTCCATCAACTCGTTAACTTGCTTTTCCATTTGCTTACCAACCTCCGTTCCTTTTGCACCTTCCTGAAGCTTTTTGAGCAAACTACGGATCATAGCTTGCTCGGCAGCCATCTGAGACAATTGCTCAGACAAGGCACGACCAGTTGTACCTCCCTGAGACATTTGCCTCATTTTGCCATTCAGTTTTTTCTGCATCTCACCCATCTCGCCAGATGGGTTATCACTCTTTCCTTTTCCTTTGCCGGAGCCTGGTGAACCCATGGCGTTCATCTGCTGCTGCATATTTTTAAGGACATCACTAAGTAATAGTGCTAAGTTGTTCATTGATGTCATAGCAAACTGTTGCCTTGACGATGCTTGAGCTAATTTACGTTCTTTCAGTTGCTGAACACTTTGGTCCATGTAATACTTCATGTTAGACATTTCACGTGTTACAAACGATTGGATTTGATTCACACGTGATGCAAGGGCATTTAAACTATCCTCTACAATGCGAGCATCATCTTGAAGCTTTAACTGCTCTTGTGAGAGTTTGGTAACACGAGGGTCTTGCAAGTTTATACCTCGAAACTCTTTCATCAAACGTTCCTCACCGAACGATAAAGTAATTAGATTTTCAAGTAAACTTCGCAAATCATCCATGTTCTCCTGTAGCTCTTGAGCCTCCATTGAAGCCATTGACATCTGCATCGACTTCATCATACTACGCATTGATTTAGACGTTTTACTTTGAGAAGAAGAAGCTTTTTTACTTTGTTTCTGATCAAGTTGCTGTTTGGATTCTTGCATCTGCTGTGCAATATCTTTCTGGGTATCCTCCTGTTTATCAGGCGAGCGCAGATCGTCTTTTTCAGCTTGCTTTTCAATTTCTTTCAGCTGTTCCTGAGTCTTCTTAAAGTCCTCCATTGCTTTCTCCTGCTCTTTAGCCTGCTGTTCCTGCTCTTTAGCTTGTTGTTCTTTCTGTTCAGGACTAGCATTCTTGGCATTGTCAGGCTTGTTATTCTCTTCAGCTTCTTTCTCTTGAGCTTGAGCTTGCTTTTCGAGATCATTCATAACATTGTCCAGCTTCTGCTCAAGCTGCATTTGCTTAAAAAGCTTCATAACCCGCTCCAAATCGCGTTGCATATTCTTTTCTTTACGGCTCAATCGATCAAGCGTTTCACTTGCTTTGTCATCCTGTTTGCGCTCTAAAAGTTGCTTTAATTCTTCGTAAAGCTTTTTAGATTCAGGGTCCATTAACTCCTTAAACATCTTCTCCAACTGATCCATTTTCTGTTGCATCTGGGGATCGGTCTGAGCAAAGCGCTCTTGGGTCTGGTTCATTTTTTGAAACTGTTCCTGAAGTTGCTTGATCTGCTCAATTAGCTCTTCACGCTTCTTCAACACATCTTCTAACTGTTTTTTATCTTGGAAGTCAGTGGCTTTTTTTGTTCGAAGCCGATCTTCCATTTGATTCAGTTCTTTCTTGATCTCCTGAGTTTTACTCAATGCCTGGTCAATCTGCTCCTCAGTTTTTTCAGCCGCTTTGTCAATTTGTTGCTGCACTTCCTGATTTGATGGAATGGCAAAATTCATTGGATTGGATTTAGCTGACTTAGGACCATTGGCTCCGTCGTTATCCCAAACCTGAACAAAGTAATCAAGCCGATCTTCCTTATCCAGCTTCAGACTGTCAAGTGACCAGTTATAGGCAAAGTTCTGAGAAGTGGATGAGCGATTTACAGGAATGTCTTTACTATAAAGCGGGGATTCTTTGCCTTTACGAATGATTTTGTAAATAAGGCGTAAGCGTGTAAAGCCATAGTCATCCGATACTAAACCATTGAGGGCAATTGCGCTATAGGCTACACTATCCTGAATTTTATCAACCGAAATAGTTGGGAAACGATCAGGAATAACTTGAAGGGCGTAATTAATAGAAGAAGGTGTAGGTACCTGATCGTTTTTTAAGAGAACCGTTAACGTTGTGTTCTGCACTAAACGGCGTGAGGCTACGAATTCATTTTTGTCTGCTTGTTGGGCCAATACAGGTCGTACGCCTGGTCCAAATTGAAGAGACAATGAGTCAGTATGATCAGCTACGAAATTCCATGTCACAACAGTTCCTTGAGGAACCAGAAGGTTACCAACGTTGGAGAGTTGCTCAGCAGGTTTGTTGAGATAGGCAGGATAAACCAGCTTTACGTTAAAGTTTAAAATTGCGGGCCGATCAATTAATTCTACCTGATAATCGGAAGAGCGAAAGCCAGAAGCTTCTAAATGGAAGTCTAAATCGCGCTGGACATTATCGAACGTATACACGAAAAGCCCGTTTGATAGTTCGAGTTTAAACCGAGTTTCGTTGGTAACAAGATAAACATCCTGAGGGATAGCATCACCTTTTAAACGTACCGACAAAGGGAAATCTTCATTACGGAATGCTTTCAGCGATTTGTTTTGTACCACAAATTGAAAAGGAGCCTCTTCGGCAAACTCACGATTGTAATTTACAATTCGAGCTGATGATGTGCTAAAAAAGTCGGGATTTACCAGCAAAATTCCTGCAATCAGAGCTAAAGGGGGTAATGCAAATTTCAAGAATCGGCGATTACGATTGATCTGAATCGCATTGGAAAATCGGGTAATCAGCAACTGTTGAGATCGCTGCTGAAGGCTAGCCTGCATAAGATCGCTCTGATCAGATGAAAGCCGTTGAAGTTGTAATGTATTTAAAAGCTTATCCCCTACTTCTGGAAAAAAAGTTCCGATCTGGCGGGCTGCTTCATCATTGGACAGCGGTTTACGAAGGCCATATAAACCTAACAGGGGCTTTCCAATGAAAAGGTATAAGGTTATGAGTATGGTGAGCAAAAAGCCGAAAAACATAATAGCACGACCCGACGAGCCAAATCGTCCAACAAACTCAGCCGTGTTGATGAGCAAATAAAGAGAGCCTACTAAGGCTAAAAAAAATAAAGAACCTTTGACGAGTTGATTTTGAAAATAACGTTTCTTGTACTCCTCAATGCGTTGGAGTAGGGTATCGTATGACTGCATGGTAAGACTGGTAAAGGCTGAAAAAAGGTAATCAAATACTTAATAGTTGCTCAAAATACTGGACGACATTTGATTTAATCAGGTCTTCTTGCGCCAACAAACCAGCTTGTGGAATGGGCTTTAAAAGAGTCCACATTGGCCAACCGTCGGCATCGTAACCGTCAAAAGCATAGTACCCAGATAAACTCATAACCCGACAGACGCCAATATGTAATAGATCTTGTTTTTGCTCTTTGGAAAATCGCTTTGGGCCACGACCTAATTCCTGTATACCGATCAAAAATAGGACCGAATTCAAATCAGAGGGCCTTTTACCCACTAATGTTTCCAACTGATTCAAAAGTGAGTTCCAGGCGAAATCTGCGTCGGCAACTGACAAATTGTTAGCATCTTCCATAATCATCACTAAATTACAACTTCTAGACTAATAACGTAAATAGACTATGTTTCAATTTGTTTCAGAACTGCTTATTGACTTTTGGGACCAAGTATATCCGAACCTATGCCTTAGTTGTAAAAAGACGTTGGAAAGGCAAGAAAAGTTGCTTTGTGTACACTGTCGGATGCTGCTTCCAGAGACAGGGTATCATCGAGAAAAGGAGTCAGAACTTATAAGCAGGTTTGTTGGGAAAGTACGGGTTGAGCACGTAGCAGCCCATTATAGATTTACCAAAAAGAGTGTCGTACAGAAGTTGATTCATGAAATGAAATACAAAGACCGGCCAGCCTCAGCTGTTCTCGCAGGACAATGGTATGGTCATCAACTTCTCAGTGAATGCCCTTGGATAAACGAGATTGATTTGCTGATTGGCGTTCCGCTCCACAAAAAACGGCTACGAAAGCGCGGATATAATCAGGCTGATTGTATAGCGGAAGGATTAAGCGAAACCACCAAACTGCCAATGCGCGCTGATGTAATGGTGCGAATTAGATATAATGGCTCCCAAACGCGTAAGAATCGCTTGCAACGTTGGCTGAATGTAGAAACAGTATTTAGAGTTGCCAAGCCAGATGCAGTGATTGGGAAACACATTGCACTTGTAGATGATGTATTAACAACCGGAGCAACCATTGAGGCATGTGCCATTGAATTACACAGAGCAGGTTGCCGATCTATAAGCGTGATAACCATTGCAGCTGCACGTTGAATATAGGTTGAATTAGGATATGAAATGGTATGTTACGGCATAAAAAAAGCAGGTGGAGTGTTCCACCTGCTTTTTTTATGCCATATGGTGATTCTAACGATTCCTACCCAAACCGATCATTGCGCAACGGAATCCAATGGTGGCAGTTGCAGAATCTTGATCAAGTGATCGGCGTGTTCCTGGCGACAGCCAGTAGGCGACGTCGTTCCAAGAGCCACCCTTGTAGACCCGGATTTTATCGTCGATAATGGAGTTGCTATTCTTCTTATCGTAATTCTTAGCTTCATCCAAATACCCGTTCCGGCGAATTGGGTTCAGGTCATTAACATCCTGATAAGACAATGGACGGTAAACGTCATACACCCACTCATTTACGTTCCCTGACATATTGTACAGACCAAAGTCGTTCGGAGCGTATTTGTAAATTTCCGCAGTGATAATGGCACCGTCATTAGAACGGCCAGCAATACCAGCGTAATCACCCCGGCCACGCTTGAAGTTAGCCAGCATTTGACCCTGTTTGCGTCCCTTTTTTGGGTTCCGAACCGACGAACCATCCCAGGGATAAATCCGCTGGTTTGACTGGTTTTCGTCCAGATACTGAGTACCAATCATAGCTTTCGCAGCATACTCCCACTCAGCTTCGGTAGGCAAACGGTATTCGGGAAGCACCAAACCACTTTCAACACTCATGCGGGCTGGTGCGCCAGGTGTTGCGGTTGCTTCGGCTAAAGCTGGTTCGGCTCCTTTCTTCGACTTACGCTTCAGAGAAAATCCACCCCCTTTTTTCTTGGTTTTCTGACCCCCTTTTGCCAACTCGTTATTTACAGCTTCGGTACGCCAGGCAGCATAGTCGCTTGCCTGCACCCAAGATATGCCCACAACCGGATAATACCGGAAGGCGGGATAACGCAGGTATTGGGTAACATAGGAGTCGTTGAACGACAACTGATTGGCCCACACCGTCGTATCGGGGAGAGCCGCACGGTACGCTTCTTCGGACGAATCACGTTGAATAGCGTTCAAATATTCGAGGTAATGAACATTGGCCATTTCTGTTTCGTCCATATAGAAGGACTGAATACTAACCGTACGTTCGCGGTTATCGCGAGAGTTCATTACGTCCTCTTCCAGAGCTCCCATTGTAAACCGACCACCCTCAATGAAAACGAGGTTAGGGCCACCATTGGGTGCTTTGAAAGATTTTACCTGAAAACCTTCTTTCTGGTTGTAGGCGATACCCGTTGCCGTACTCTTCTTGCCGGGTTGCACACTAGTCGGGTGTTTCGACTTACAAGCGGCAATAGCCACTGTCGCCAACAACACATAGGCTGCACGTTGGAGCTGAGCTCGCGTGAGTTGATACTTCTTAATCATTGCGGTATCTGTGTCAATCGAAGTTGCAAAAGTAATCAATTAGTAAGGGACCCGAGAACTTGATCCATTTGTTCAACCGAATGAACGTCAGAATGAGTGAAAACAGGTCGGCCTTTCAGTTCTTTTAGCGAAAATTTCGCCGGATTCGCCCGTAGGTAGTCAATAACCTTGCCAAACCCATCGGATTTAAAGAAGCTATCAGCTCCTTTGTTGCTACCCTCGGAAGAAACGAAGTATCCCTTGAGGATATTACTTTTCAGAGTTAGTTTTTCCAGATGCAGTTTTTCAGCTTTCCACCGGACACTCACCATTTTAATGAGATTTTCAACGTCTTTTGGTAATGGACCAAATCGGTCGATTACCTCTTGCCGAAAAGCCCGTAACTCATCGTCGTTATTTATACTGTCTAAGCGAGTATATAACGCCAAACGCTCGGATATATTCGACACGTATTTGTCGGGAATAACAACCTGTAAATCGGTCTCAATAACAGTATCGGGCAAGAGGGGTTTGAACGACTCCATATTGGGAGCAAACAGGTCCTTAAACTCGGTCTCGCGGAGTTCCTGAACGGCCTCATCCAGTATCTTATGGTACATTTCATAACCAAGATCATTGATAAATCCACTCTGTTCAGCACCCAGTAAGTTCCCCGCACCACGAATGTCGAGGTCGCGCATGGCAATTTTGAAACCTTCTCCGAGATCAGAGAAGTCTTCGAGTGTTTGAAGCCGCTTACGGGCATCTGAGGTCAATACTGAAGCTGGCGGAGTCAATAAGTAGCAAAAGGCTTTACGGTTAGAACGCCCTACCCTACCCCGCATCTGATGCAAATCCGATAAACCAAACATGTGCGCTGAGTTAATCAGAATGGTGTTGGCATTCGGAATATCCAGGCCCGATTCAATAATATTGGTTGAAACAAGCACATCGAAATCACCTTCAATGAAGCGGGTCATAACTCGTTCGAGCCTATCACCCTCCATTTGCCCATGAGCAACGGCAACCTTTGCTTCGGGAACGAGTCGTAAAATTAGATTTCCTATTGATTCGATGTCGATAATACGATTGTGAACAAAGAATACCTGTCCACCACGACGGATTTCGTAACTAATGGCATCGCGGACGGTGGCCTCGTTGAAAACGTGGACTTCAGTCGTAACGGGTTGTCGGTCGGGCGGAGGTGTGGCAATCACCGAAAGGTCGCGGGCACCCATAAGCGAAAAGTGGAGTGTGCGCGGAATGGGCGTTGCTGTGAGCGTCAAAACGTCAACATCGACCCGCATTTCTTTCAGCTTGTCTTTGGTTTTGACGCCAAATTTCTGTTCTTCATCAACAACAAGGAGTCCTAAATCCTTGAATTTTACATCCTTGTTCACAATCCGGTGGGTACCAATCAGGATCTGAATATCACCAGAAGCCACGCCTTTTTGAATTTCTTTGATCTGATTAGCCGAGCGAAAGCGGTTGATGTAATCGACTTTTACGGGGAAATCAGCAAAGCGATCTTTAAATGTTTTGTAATGCTGCATGGCCAAAATGGTTGTCGGAACCAAAATAGCCACTTGCTTATTATCGCAAACAGCCTTGAAAGCCGCCCGGATTGCCACTTCCGTTTTGCCAAAACCAACATCCCCACAAATGAGCCGATCCATCGGGTGGGGCTGTTCCATGTCATTTTTTACATCGTTGGTTGCCTTGGCCTGATCGGGGGTGTCCTCATAGATAAAGGACGATTCCAACTCTACCTGCAAGAATGTATCGCGGCTAAACGCAAAACCCGGGGCTTGCCGACGCTTGGAATACAGTATA
>Ga0209181_10003171_pt1 | contig 25784 bp, 22 predicted proteins | sample MAT05_FD_187208 | JGI IMG/M metagenome (GOLD analysis project Ga0209181, IMG submission 187208) | Freshwater microbial communities from Lake Fryxell liftoff mats and glacier meltwater in Antarctica - MAT-05 (SPAdes) (version 2) | ecosystem: Environmental > Aquatic > Freshwater > Ice > Liftoff...
TTTTTTATTTTAAGGGGACGCCTTACGCCGGTTTCCCCTTCACTTTTTTTATTTTCACCTTTGTAAATAATCCGGCAGTGTATTTATCGTATAGTTCAAATAAAAATTCTATCCTTTTTGTTTCATTTGGGAATGGTTGAGGACGGTAACACAAATCAACGGCTTTGTCTAATTGTTGATGGGCTTTAACTAAAACAGGCGGCATGGTGTTGGGGTCGTATAAGTCAGCTAAGCTATTATCAGGAAATTTCAATCTTGCATCTAATACAGCCTGGGCGAATTTTTCAACTGCCTCTTTCTGTTTTTCTGGAGGATTTTGCGGCCATGGATAATTGTTATAGACTAAACTATTTGAATATCTGAAATCACTTTTTAATCTTCCACATACATATTTAACCCATGTCATGTGCATTTGTGAGGTAAGTATACCAAACAAGAATAAGGTAGCATTTGGAATTGTCCTTGCAAGGTCACTAGCTATAATTTCTTTATTTAAAAATCCTATTGGAATATACTTCCTGTTTTCAGATGAAACGCCGGGAATAAGTAGATATTTAGAATCGGGTTGTCTAATTTCTCCAAACAAGGATGGGTAATCAGCAAGCTTCCTTGTTGTTGGTCTGGTACTTTCCAATCTATACTTTTTTACAGCTTCAATTTTTTTAATTATCTCTTTTAAATTTATGAACTCATTAGGGTTAACTCCCTTGAGCCAGATACACCAACGTTTTATATTGTTAATAAACTCTTGTGAACCAAGAAAAGGCCTTATGACTCTAATTGCGTCTGGCTCTTTTGCAATTAGATCAAGTTTTTCTTGATTGCTTAATAGTAGGTTGCCACCATCATTTGCCATACTGCCATAAGTAATTTCAGGTACTTGGCAGATTGGTTTCTTTCTGGTAGTTATGAAACTATCTTTAGCTTCAACTAAGTAAGGATTTATATTTTTTACTTTTATTTCGTGAGCGTCACCCTTTACATCTTCATAATCATAAATGGACTTCTCTGAAATATCATAGTTAGAAAAACCAATAATTACAACGTGTACGGCGGCATTTCCTCTCGCCTCATTGCCCCATTTGAAAGTACTATGAGCAAAATGAATTTTCAATTTGTACGTATTAAATAATTCATTCCACAAGATGCCCACCTGTTCACCTTGTGAAATTGAATTGGTGCTTACGAAAGAAGCCCTTGTATTAGGAAGGTCTTTTTCTTGCTGACCATTTGCAAATTGCAGATAATTAGCAGCTTTAATATACCAGGCTGCAACATAATCCAGAACCCCAGAATTGCCCACGTTTATAAAGACTAAGTCCATATCTTTTTTTTGTTCTTCGTTCTGTAAATGCTTCCCAATAAACGGAGGATTACCCAAAATATAATGATAGCGTGTAATTTGCTTTTCCCAAGGATATGGCTGTATCAAACTTTGCCAATCAATTCTCAAAGCATTGCCGTGCTTTATAGTTGCACTTTTCTTTAATGGTAAGCGCCGGTAATATTCCCCAAATGCCAGGCTTGCCTGCATATTCATTTGGTGATCTATCAGCCATATGGCTACCTGTGCTATCTGTGCAGGAAATTCTTCGTATTCGATGCCGTAAAACTGGTCTACATCTACTAAAAAATAATCATTGATACTGGTAACCTGTTGGCCTTTTAAGAGTGACTTTATTATTTCCAATTCGAGCAGCCTTAGTTCCCGATAGGCAACAATTAAAAAGTTGCCACAACCACAGGCAGGGTCTAAAAACCGAAGTTTACTTATTTTGTCATGTAGCTTTTTTAGTTTGTTTTTGTCGTGTTTAATTGACTCATATTCACGCCAAAGATCATCTAAGAACAGCGGTTTAATCAATTTGAGGATATTTTTTTCACTGGTATAATGAGCGCCGAGATTCCTTCTTTCCTTTTCATCCATTACACTTTGAAACATCGAACCAAAAATGGCAGGAGAAATTTTTCCCCAATCCAGCGCACAGGAATTCAATAATATTTTTCGCATTTCGCTGTCAAAAGATGCTGGCGGTAATCTTTCTTCAAACAGCTTCCCATTTACATAAGGGAAAGCTAGCAGGCTCTCATCCAGGTTTTTTAATCTTTGATCATTGGGGGTATTCAGCACTGTAAACAGGGTATCAATATGCATTGCCAGGTCGCTGCCATCTTCATTCGTTTTCAGTTCGAGATAATCAAACAGGATACTTTTGTCAAAAATATTTGTGTCGTCCGCAAAGAGACAGAATAGCAACCGGACCAGGTATAATTCGAGCGCATGACCAGTATACCCGATACCCTTTAACTTGTCATGTAATTTGCCCATTAATTCAGCCGCCTTGATGTTTACAGGATCTTGCTCTTTATAAGTTCTTTTTTCATACCCGGCAATGCTGTCAAAAACGGTAATATTTTTTATAAGTTCAGGAAGCGTGAATGCTGATTTATTTCCATTTTCATCATATACATGAAAATGATGAAAATCGCAGATCATTATTTGTTTGGGAAGTTCATACTCTTTTAAACCGTGGCAGTACTCTTTTGCCTGCGTGTAGGCTTTTTCCAGATCTTTACCCCTGCTTTTCATCTCCACCAATAAATTACCTTTCCATAGCAGGTCAATGTATCCGCCTGATTCATCCAGTTTTTTAACTTTATGTTCAAATGTGGCAACCCGTCTCCTGGTAACGCCAAAGATGTTTAAAAAGTCTACTAAAAATTCTTTTGCATCAGCTTCTTCCCGTTCGGTATTTTCCCAGTCTTTTGAAAATGATGTAGCTCTGCTTTTTATAACATTCCAGCTTAAGGGCATTTATTTAAAGTTTGATGCAATGTAATGATTTACAAATAATGAGCATATAAAAAGAGGCTTTCCGCCTCTTAACATTTAAATCAAATTCAATTTATACGCCTAACCCCTTTTTTTAAATTCCACCAAAACAGCAGTATAATTAAAACCATCTAAAACATCCAAGCTTTGTACAAGAATCAAGCTTCTATGGCGAAACAGCAGATTGGTTATATCATTCGTCCACGGTGTTTTTTATTGAATTTATCATACCCGGTATGTAACGGCCTCAGTGATAAATCGGTGCTGAAAGTTTCGTAGGAGCAGAACTGGAAAACCAAAACTATCTGCACAACCTGGAAATTTACTTGTATATAAACTCCACACGTTTTTAATTATGCACCTTGCAATCAAATTAATCAACCAATTACTCAGTTTAGATTATAATGTTAGCTGGCTACAATATCTTACATCACCGCAAAAAAAGGTAGGCCTTGTACAAGCCAGTGATGATATAAGCTGTGTAGTAATCATACAAAAAACATAACGACTTCAAACCAATCTATATAAAACTTTTTTATGAGAACATACACACTACTATTATTACTTTCACTTATTTGCCAGCTTTTGAACGCACAAAACGTAGGCATAGGCACCACAACGCCTGCCTATAAATTAACGGTGCAAACTCAGACGAACCAATTTGGTCTTGTACACACAGATGGCGGCGTTACATTAGCCAGTTATATTGGAACTTTCCAGGGTGCACTGGGCGGATGGCTTGGCACACGAACAAACCATCCCTTAAACTTTTTTACAAACAACAGCGCCCAGCAAATGACTCTTTTACCCAATGGAAACGTTGGAATTGGCACAATAAACCCAACCAATAAGTTACAGATCAATGGTGCTACCCCGGGCTTTACTGATTATGACTTTGCAATAGGTCGTAATGCACAAACAATGGCCATTTATCAAGGGCCTAACTTTACCAATCTACAATCTACAGCAAACATTTCCCTGAATCCACAAAATGGTAATGGGTATGTTGGCATCAACGTTGGAGGGAACCCTGCCAATAAATTACAGATAGGTACGCTAGGTCCTGCTGGCTTTACAGGCAATGATTTAGCTATTGGCAATGGAACCAATGCGATGGTGGTTTCGCAAAGTAACACATCTACCCTAATTGCCTCCACTACTGACATTGTTCTTTTACCACGTTATGGTAGTACAGGAAGGGTGGGCATCAATACCAGCACGCCACGATGTCCTTTGGAAATTGGGGGGTACATACCTTTTGGCATTACCTCAACTACCCCTAATTATGCCTACTTTGCTTTGGGTATTTCAAATTTTCAACCCATAGCGAATGTAGGTGGCATCACCAATTCAGCTCCTGTTAATGTTTCCATTTATGCCTCTGACAGAATTGTAGGACTGGAGTTCAATGCTTTTTCTGATGCCCGTATTAAGAACATGAGCGCCAGCAGTAATTCAGCCGCTGATCTGGCAGTCATTAACGCGTTGCAGATAAGGGATTATACTATGAAGGATATGGTGAAGTACGGTAATAAACCTTTCAAAAAAATAATTGCGCAAGAAGTAGAAAAAATATATCCGCAGATCATATCAAAACACACTGATTTTATTCCCAACGTTTACCAGGTTGCCAGCAAGATTGAAAAAACAGGAAACGGATACCTGTTAACTTTTGCCAACAAGCACAACATTAACACCGCCGCAAAAAAGTTGCGTATATTATTGGCAGAAGGGCATGAAATGGAGCAATATGAAATTGCTTCAATTGCAAATGATAAAGCCGTTGAAATAAAAGCAAGCGATATAAAAGGCAGTAAAATTTTTGTATACGGTGAAGAAGTGGATGATTTTAGAACCGTGGATTATGAAGGGCTTACTACTTTAAATATTTCTGCTACACAGGAATTGAGCAAGCAATTAAAAAAGCTACAGCAGCAAGTTAAATTTCAACAGCAACAAATCATGATTTTGATGAGCGAAATCAGATCAATAAAACGTCCATCGAATAGACTAACTTCATCTACGCAAAGTGTTGGCCATTCGACAGTTAAAAAAAGCAGATCCTAAACGATGCCTACTTTACGCAAACTTTAGAACAAAGCTTTATTTTTCGGTGACCGCCTGCCTAAGAAAGTACTTTGATTTTTGAAAGACAAGGTTACCAGCTTCGCTAAAATTCGGTGAAGTTATTTTTGTGGAGAAAGGGCCAGAACAACATCGCTATGTGATTTGGGGCGCCTGTTAAGAATGTAGGTGGAAATAGTAATATAGTCATAGGCTAAAACCCTGGTTTCTGGTGATAGATCCGACGCTCTTAATATCAGCAACAGCATCAACATTGGCAATGGTTGTTATTTAAATGAGGCCAGCTACCGGGTAATTATGGGCCACTTCAGTTATACCGGATATTACTCCCACAACCCCTGGCTACTTTTTCTGAAGCAAGAATAAAAACTAGTATTAAAGAAGAAGTAAAAGGCCTCGATTTTAATAAGCGCTTACAACCTGTAACATATTTCAAAAGTATCACCGAAATGTTTAGGCTTAATGAAAATAAAGAAACAGGTTAAGATTTCAAGCGATATTCACAAACGCAATAACAAATAACACCTGTATGGACTGAGTTACGAAACTTTTGTTGTGCCACTTGTAAAAGTTGTACAGGAGCAGCAGGTAATTATAATAAACCAGCAACAACAAATTGATGAAATGAAAAATGTAATGGCTCAATTAAAAAGTGAAATGGCTTTAAAAAATAAAAAAATTGTTTAAAACCTAATTCAGTTTATGAAAAAAATACTAGTTCTTCTCCCCCTTTTTTTATCTGCTATTTGCGCACTAGCTCAATCTGTAGGCATCAATAATACCACGCCGCATAGCAGCGCTATATTAGATGTAAAGAGTAATACGAAAGGCATGCTGCTTCCACGTACCTCAACCATATCCCGTCTTGCTATTATAAACCCTGCCAAAGGGTTGATACTTTATGATAGTACTGCTTTAGCATTTTATTTTTATAATGGCACGGCATGGGCACCAATTTCTGCTGGTAGTAATGGCTGGAACCTCACTGGCAATGCCGGTATTAACCCAGCTAATAATTTTATAGGCACCACCGATGACCAACCCTTGCGTTTTAAAGTAAATAATGTATGGGCAGGAGAAATACATCCATCCAGTTTAAACGTTTTCATGGGTGTAAATGCGGGTAACAGCACTGCGACTGGTGAAGCCAATACCGGTATCGGCGTACGTTCTTTATTTGCTTTAACCAGCGGGACTTTTAATACCGCCTATGGAAGCAATTCACTGGAAGGAAACACATCCGGTTTCAACAACACTGCTGTAGGCAGCTATGCGTTAACCAGAAACACTAGCGGCGGCCACAATACTGCGGTGGGGAGAAATGCACTGTTTGCTAATACAACTGGAGAATTTAATACGGCCACAGGGGAAGGCGCTTTGTTAGCGAATACTTCTGGTAGTTATAATACTGCTGCTGGATTGGAGGCTCTGTTTTCCAACAGCAGGGGAGATTACAATTCTGCGACTGGATATTCTGCCCTTCGCTTTAACACTGAAGGATTCTCAAATACAGCAAATGGCAGTTACTCACTTAACTCAAACACAACGGGAAATAATAATACCTCAACAGGATATTCTGCACTTTATGCTAATACTACAGGAAGTGAAAATACAGCAGTCGGAGCTTTCGCACTTAGGTTGAATAATACCGGTTTGAGAAATACCGCCAATGGTTTTCAGGCACTTTCAAGCAATATTATCGGGGAAAAAAACACCGCCATTGGGGCGAATGCACTTGCATACAACACCGGCAGCTTAAATACAGCAGTGGGCGCTGAATCTTTATTTCTCAATGAAACCGGCACCGACAACACGTCCATGGGATACGCAGCAATTCGCTCCAATATCTCTGGAAAGTTCAATACAGGCATTGGAAATTTTGCACTTTACTCCAATAGAACAGGATCTGCCAATGTTGCAAATGGAGATGCTGCTTTATTTGGAAACACAACAGGAGATGATAACACTGCTATTGGTACCTCTTCTTTATATTATAATACTTCAGGAATAGATAACACAGCCACCGGTGCCTTTGCACTTCAAAGTAATATTTCAGGGATAGGTAATACGGCAAACGGGTTTGGGGCAATTATATCCAATACCACGGGTCACAACAATACCGCAATGGGATTTAGAGCGCTTGAAAATAATGTTGGTGGCAATAATAACATAGCCATTGGTTACAACGCCGGCAATAATGCCCAGGCTCCAAATGTCAGCAACAGCATTGGCATCGGCAACAATGGTTATTTAAACGGCACCAGTAACCAGGTTTTAATTGGTAACTACAGCACCGTATACATTGGTGGCCTTAAGCCCTGGAGCTCACCCTCTGACCAGCGGATTAAAAGAAATATAACAGAAGAGGTAGTGGGCCTGGATTTTATTAAAAAACTCCGGCCTGTTACTTATTACAAAAGCATAAAATCCATCCAGGCTATCACCGGTGATAAAGAAACGGCGGACTTCCCCGGAAAATATGATATGGAAAAAATTAAGGAAACGGGTTTTTTAGCACAGGAAGTGGAAGCTGCCGCCAAAGCCACCGGCTTCGACTTTAGCGGTGTGGGTATTCCCAAAAACAATAATCAATTGTACACGCTGAGCTACGAATTATTTGTAGTGCCGCTGGTAAAAGGAATGCAGGAACAACAAGTGGAAATAGAAAACCTAAACAAGCAAAATATTTTATTAAAAACCCAAAATGAATTACTGATAAAAAGATTAGAAATATTAGAGGAAAAAATAAAATAATAGAAACAATTAAAGCAAAATTATTACCGATGAAAAAAATAATTCTTTTTCTCCTTTTTACTCTAAGCCTTGTAAAAGGCTTTACCCAAAACATCAGCATTAATACTACGGGTGCATTACCACATGCCAGTGCGATGTTAGATGTAAGTGCCGTCAAAAAAGGGATGCTGCTTCCCCGTACCTCAACATCGTCCCGCCTTGCCATTACAAATCCGGCTAAAGGTTTAATACTGTATGATACCACAGCAGCCGCGTTCTATTTTTACAATGGTTCGGCATGGGCGCCACTTTCTGCCGGCAATAATAGTTGGAACCTTATGGGTAATGGCGGTACAAATTCTGCCACAAATTTTATCGGCACTACAGATAGTAAACCGCTACGGTTCAGAATCAATAATATCAATGCGGGAATAATTGACTCAGCTTCATTTAATACGTCGATAGGTTTTCGTACCCTGGATTCCATTACTTCGGGAACGCATAATGTAGGCGTTGGTTATAAAGCCCTTTCAGGCGATTCGAGTGGGTATTACAATACTGGTGTTGGCTCTAATGCCCTTCGAAGAAATACAACAGGCAATTACAACGTAGCAATTGGGATGCAGGCACTAACTCAAAACACGACAGGAGCTGCCAATACCGCCAGCGGGCAAAGTGCACTCTTTTCCAATAGCACGGGAGTGGGTAATACTGCTACCGGGTTTAGCACCCTTGGCAACAACATCACTGGTGAAGGTAACACCGCCACGGGTTACAATGCCATGCGTAACAATTTTACGGGCCATTACAACACGTCCATGGGTTTCGAAGCACTCAAGGTGAATAATGAGGGCAGCCACAATGTTGCCATTGGCGACTCAGCTACCTTCTCCCAGTATACTATCATTGGGAGTAATGTTGCGATAGGTTCTCATGCACTGGTTAATAATAAAACGGGATACGGAAATACTGCCATCGGAACCAATGCAATGATTCACAATATTGGCGGCAGTAGAAATATTGCTATTGGAGATAATTCCGGTACCTACCCGGGATCGCCCTATGTGATGAATACAATCAGTATTGGCAATGATGATATTTTGAATGGCGCTAACAACCAGGTAATAATTGGTAACCACAGTTCTACCTATTATGGCACTAATGTATCCTGGCTAACGTTTTCAGATGCAAGAATCAAAACCAGTATAAAGGAAGAAGTAAAGGGGCTTGATTTTATTATAAGGTTAGGACCCGTTACCTACTATAAAAGCTTGCATGCCATGACGCGGCTTACGGCCAGTAAGGAAACGTCGGATTTCGCCGGGAAATATGACATTGAAAAAATAAAACTTAGTGGGTTCCTGGCCCAGGAAGTAGAGCAGGCCGCCATTGCATCCCGTTATGATTTTAGTGGCATACATAAGCCACAAAACAGCACCGACCTGTATGCTCTAAGCTATGAAAGTTTTGTAGTACCCCTGGTAAAAGGCATGCAGGAACAGCAAACAATTATAACCAATCAACAAAAGCAAATAGACCTGCTGGAAAAAAGATTGTCCGCCCTGGAAGCAAAAAAGTAAACCAATCCAGGTATAACTTTTAAATTTTATCACAGTAAAACCAAAATCAAAAAAATGAAAAGAATCATTGCTTCATTCATCCTCCTGATTCAATTTTTCTGCGCTCATGCACAGAACGATAAAATAAAATCAGAAATAAACAGCCTTGAAGAAAGAAGCAGAACGGCCATCCTTGAAAAAGACTCCGCCACCCTGCACAAATTATGGTCGCCCACATTTATGGTAAATGCGCCTACCAATAACGTAATTATAGGTAAGCAGATAGAGATGGTGATGAGGGGCCAAATAAGTTATACCTCCTATAAAGGCGTAATGGAAGAGATGCTCGTTAGCGGCGATATTGTAATTACCATGGGTCATGAATCTGTGGTAGCGGTATTGGGCAACAGAAACGGTGGCCAATCTATTGAGCGCCGGTATACCAATATTTGGAAAAGAGAAAAGGAAGGCTGGATGCTAATAGCCCGACATGGTAGTGAACTGTGCCATTGATGATGGTTAATTGTAAAAAGAAGTAACACTGGTGAATAAAGCTAATGCTGTAAAAAGATTCCAATTGGGCCGTTGCGGAAAGACTATTCACAAAAATTCAATAAAAAAGGGCCAGAAGGTTCCCTGTTTATGCCTTAACAAACAGGGATTCCTTTCTTAACCCTCGCCAAAGATGAACTTTGGCTTTTATTACTAAGGATATTGAAAAACGCTTAACTGGCAATTGCCTTATAAAAACGGCTCTGCATTCGTTGCAACATTTTAGCTGGCTTACTGCTACGCAAAATCTGCTGCATCGTCCGCACCGATTCCAATACTGATTTCTCATACCCGTCGGTACTTTTAGATACAAAATGATCATGGCCGGGAATAATCAGCCGGATATCACACAACTTATTCTGCCGGTTGCCACTGTCGCCCTCCCGCAGGGTTATCTCCGCCCGAATGATATGATCATTCTGCTTAAATAATTTACTTACTTTATCCCTGATAAAATACTCTAGCGTGTTACCGGCCTTAAAATTGACTGACTGAATAGTAATGTTCATAGTGCGTTTTTATAAATTAAAAAAATGGCATTCATATAATTAGCCTTAAAGGCTAAGCTCTCTTTCCAGTGAAGCGTTTTCTATTATTTTAAGTACTTCTGATTTTGATGAAATGGTGGTGGTTGCCCTTATCACCAACACCGGTATCTGTGCCTGGTGAATAATTTGCTGCGCATAGTCGCCCAGGTAATAATCCTTGATATTATTGTCAAGCTCAGCAGTGATTACCAGCAAATCATAAGGATATTCTTTTTTCTGAAGGGTTTCCAGCAGGTGGCATGCAAACTTATTGTCCTTAAAATAATAACTGACCGTAGTATTGAAATCATCTGCCTGGGATTTTTGCTTCAGTATATCCGTGAGTTTGGAAATAATGTGCAATTCCTCAATGTAATCCGGGTTGCGCAATCCGAGAAAATGCAACGTGGCTTTATTACGCATAATGATGGGCCGGATCAATTCATACTTTTCAAACACACTGATAACGGGCCTGGCGGGAAATAACACTTCAATAAAACATTCGTAGGTTTTGCCTGCAGGTATCAATAAAACGGGACAGTGCGATTTCTTGATCACATCATAAGAATTGGTACCCGCATACATCTCCCTGTACCCGGCATTACCATTTTTTCCCATCACAATGATATCAGACTGATCGTCTTTTGCTGTTTGCAGGATGGAATTGGGAATATACCCCGATACATAAGCGATGCCGCAATTAATACCATCTCCATTTTTAACGGAAGCTGCCAGCCTGGTGAGGGATTTGATTGCAATTTCCGGATCCGAATTGCTACCCATGTTATCCTCAGGGTACAATGTATTATCTATATCAAATACATGCAATAGCTTCAGGTCTGCATTGTGCCGCTTAGCCATCGCCACTGCTGATTGTAATGCATTCATAGAATTGTTGCTAAAATCAATTGGAACCAGGATTCTTTTTATTTCAAAATTTTTCATTTGAATGGTTTTTAAAAATTAAAAAATATAGCAGGACCGATTAGTTATACTTGGACACGGTTTGAGAGAAGGTACTCTGCAAATGCTGAGGCATTACATTGAGGGGTTTATCGGCATTTGAAGGCTTTACACTCAATACCGGGAAATGAGCATGATTAAAAACATATTTTGTGAAAGGGCCAATAACATTACACTGGTTGCATGAAGCGTCCAATGTAGTAGTAACAACAATCAGGTCACTATCCAAAATGGTAGCCATTTTCAATACCTCTTCCGCCATATTTTCTCCCACCTTAAAATATACAGATGCCTGTACTTTGTCCTCCTTTAACTTATCGTTGAGTTGCGAAGCCAAATCCTTAATAAGTTCAACATCGTGATCGTAATTTTCAACCAATCCCAGTACTTTCAATGTGGCGTCATTGTTCCGGATTATCTTCCTGATAAAATCATATTTTTCAATGGCTGCTGGTATTGGCCTTACCGGAAATAAAATTTTCTTAAACGACTCCCATTTTTTTTGAGATGGAACGGTCAATACAGGACAGGTTGCATTCTTAACAACATTAAAAGCGTTTATGCCAATAAAAGATTCCCTGAACCCTGTGGTGCCATGCGCCCCCATCACAATGATATCCGCATGATGGGCGGCGCTGATTTTAGTGATAGCCGCAGATACTATACCGGTTGCAGCAATCACTTCGCATGAAACCTGAAACCGTTCAATTACTGAATGCTGTATCGTTTGTAATTCCTGTTCCGAATGATGGATCATGGCAAGAATGCTTTCCTCCATGCTGGCACCGTCGCTGGTATACCCGGACAACCCGCCTGTTTCCACTACATTCAATAAAAGGATGCCGGCCTCATGCCGTTTTGCCATTCCGATTGCAGTGTCTAATGCGTTAAGGGATGCCGGGGTAAAATCAACCGGAACCAGTATTTTTTTAATGTTAAATTCCATCATGATGGCATATTTTAAAGTAAAAAATAAATTACCAGAAAAGATAAATGACCTGAATTGGATGATGAACAATTTAAATTGGCATCAAATGGCATTACCCGAATCGTTTTTATACTGCGAAAAATAAACAGTGCAATGTCTTTTGTGAATTGCACATGATAAATCCGGTCGCAACAACTCACTGGCAATAATTTTTATCGGGATTAATTTAGTTAGCATCTTCATCCTGATAACAACAGCAAAATAACTTGACTAAATTAGGCGAACCTTAAAAAGAGATTAGAATATGATTAGAATATTACAGACTTTCTGATTTGGCAGCAACAGGCAATGAAATCGTAAATGTTGTACCCTTGTTAATAACTGATTCAACAGAGATGCTCCCTTTGTGTAATTTAATAAAGCGGCTTGCCAGTGAAAGGCCCAGTCCGAACCCCGTAATATTACGACTGCTGCCGGCCCGGTAAAATGGCTGAAAAATATTTTGCAACTCACTTTCTTCAATACCCTTACCATCATCCGCTACCACCACCATAATTTCCTTTTGGAGAACGGTAAGCTTAACCCTTGCCAAATGATTGTTAGAATATTTACAGGCGTTTGAAACAATGTTTTTTATCGCGGTAAATAAAAGGGCTGCATTCCCAAAAACCAATAACTGTTCATCCTGCTCAGGCAATTCATTAAAATCCAGTTTTACCATGTAAGATGTATTTACTTTCTTCATTTCACCGGGCAACAGCATCAATACTTCGTCTACCCTTACCAGGTCTATTTCGATACCACCGGTTGTACCGGAGGCTTTGGCAAATTCCAATAAGGTTTGGGTAAGATTACTGAGATGGCGTACATCCTGGTAAACCGAAAGCATTACGGTACGGTATTCAAGGGCTCCTCTCTCCCGCTGCAGGCTCACTTCCAGTTGACTGGAAATAGCGGTAAGCGGTGTGGAGAGTTCGTGCGAAGCATTGGAGATAAAACGGCGCTGGATTTCAAAACTTTCCTGCAGGCGATTCAATAACTCATTTAATGTACCGGTTAAATTGTTCCATTCATCATCTGCATTGCCTGATTTGATGCGGTGTGTTAAATTCTTAGCGGAAATAATATTTACCTCATCGGTGATTCTCCGGATTGGCAAAAGTAATCTTCCCGAAAAAAAGTAGCCGGATGCAATAGAGATGATTATTCCACCGGTAAAACTGAATAATAAAATAAGCTTTAACCGTTCCAGGTATTTTATTCCTTCCGCATCAAAAGCTGCGGCAACAATCACAATTCTGGAGTCATTTTCTACATCGCACCAGGCAAGCGCCTCCTTGTTGCCAACGTTAAAATAAACTTCTTTTTTCTTCCTCGCCTGGTTTAATATGGCAGCATTGATGTGAATGGTGTCGCTGGGTTTATCCATGTAAGTATAAATCAATACATCAAAATAATTATAGGCCTGTACTGTTTTATTCTCCATCGACATGGCAGTAGAAGAGTCAATCTGTTTGATGAGGGCCGGGTCAAATGTTTCCGATTGATTTAGCAGGCTGGCCGTGGTAAGCGCACGGTTAAGCAACCTGTCCTTCACATTTTCTATCCTGTTGGAATAGGTAAAATAATATACCGACGTACACATTAATGATAACAACAAAAATACAATCAGGGTAAACAGCAATGTTATTTTTAACCGTACCGGCATTAGTTTTCTTTTAATATATAACCCATACCTACCTGGGTTTGAATTAATTTATGGGCAAAACTTTTATCCACCTTATTTCTCAGGTAACTGATATATACATCTATCACATTGGTATTGGTATCAAAATCCATATCCCATACGTTGATAGCAATATCCGCCCTGGATACCACCCTGTTTTTATTTCTCAAAAGATATTCAAGCAACTGGAATTCTTTGGCTGTAAGATGAATAACCGTATTGTCTCTTTTAACTTCTTTACTATCCAGGTTCATTTCCAGGTCGGATAATTTTAACAGGTTACCCACCGGCACATACTGGCCCTTTGTACGTTTTAACAATGCCCTTATCTTTAACAGCAGTTCCCTGAACTGAAATGGCTTTACAATATAATCATCCGCCCCTGCTTCATATCCTTCTATTTTATCGTTCAGGGCACTCATTGATGTAAGCATTATGATGGGAACATGCTCATTCAACAGCCTGACCGCTTTGCACAATTCATACCCATTCATACCCGGCAGGTTTATATCCAGGATGAGAAGGTCAAATTCCTGTACAGAAAACAAGCGATATCCTAATTTCCCATCATAAGCCACTTCTGCTTTAAAACCGTTTTCATTCAGTCCGAATTTTAATGTATCGGCAATTTTTTGCTCATCTTCTACAATCAATATCTTTATATCATCCATATTCATCAATCAAATCATTTAAGGTTTCAGCAATTTACTACTTCTCAGGCTGGCAAAAAGAATTCGTTCCAATATTCTAACCAAATTCTAATACTGCTTTAATATAAGCTTAACCTGCTCATTTTATATTCGTAATCAAATAGAAAATATCCAATCGCAGTTCAATTTCATGTATTAAAATAATATACTTTTTCTACAGATGAAAAAAGGAAGCGTTTGCAGGTGAATAAGCAATAATAATCATCGTACAAATTATCAATATCATGCCACCAGTTAGCCATACCTCCAATACTATCAATTCCATAGTAGAAGATTTGCAAACGGAAGGGTTTGTACATACCTTTTCAATGATTCAGGATGAGATAGGGTGTAGTGGCCCAAGAAAATTATATAAACCTGCCGAAATTAAAATAGTAAAACAAAATAATTACCAGGCCAACCCTTACTCGTCGTACAGCGCAATAATTTATGCGATGGAAACCAATGACGGGTACAAAGGGATTTTAATAAAAAGGTGTGGTATCTTCGAAAATAAGGCCATTGAAAGATTTTTACAAAAGCTGTCTTCCTGAAACGGGATATCTGTTTACCGGATATTAACTGTTTTATTTTCTGCTACGCCCCGCATTATCACTGATGGTATTATTGGAAGCAGGTTGGCTTGCTACCGTTTCTACTCCCCGCAAAAATCTCGTAATTTATTTTTGCCTTTGTTCACGTACAAAGAATGGTTCTCCTATCCTGCAAAAAGTTTTATAACCCTATTGTGGATACCAATAAATTTTGTGTGTTGTTAATTTCATTACTCTATTTTTGTTTTTGTGTTCATCGTGGATGGGATACTGGATGCGGGATGCTGGATACTGGATATTGGATCATCACATTATTAAAAGCCTTACAATGAATAATACAATAAACAGGAACGAAGATGCCATGAAACTTGCCTATAGCCAGGTAAGGCAAAAATTAGAAGCCATTTATGAAGGAGGCGGTAAAAAAGCAATCGAAAAACAAAGAGAAAGAAATAAACTAACCGCAAGGGAAAGAATTAAATACCTGTGCGATTACGAAGCCCCTTTTATAGAAATAGGCGCATTTGCAGGATATGAAATGTATGCGGAACATGGAGGATGCCCCGCCGGTGGCACCGTGAGTGGTATTGGCTATGTAAGCGGCAGGCAATGCGTGATAGTAGCAAATGATCAAACTGTAAAAGCGGGTGCATGGTTCCCCATTACCGGCAAAAAGAATTTACGCATGCAGGAAATTGCAATGGAAAATAAATTACCCGTTATTTACCTGGTAGATAGCGCCGGTGTGTACCTGCCGATGCAGGATGAAATATTCCCTGATAAAGAACATTTTGGCCGCATCTTTCGCAACAATGCCCGGATGAGTGCGATGGGTATCACCCAAATAGCCGCGGTAATGGGCCCATGTGTAGCGGGTGGCGCCTACCTGCCCATCATGAGCGATGAAACGTTAATGGTAGAAGGAAATGGTTCCATTTTTTTAGCCGGCCCCTACCTGGTAAAAGCCGCCATAGGTGAAGATACCAATAATGAAACCCTGGGTGGCGCTGAAACACATACCGCCATTAGCGGCATTGCCGATTATAAATTTGAAACAGAAAAAGATTGCCTTGATCGTGTAAAAAAAATTATCAGTAAACTGGGCAATGTGGAGAATGCCGGCTTTAACAGGATGAAAAGTACTGCCCCAAAAAATGAAGCCAATACAATTTACGGCGTGATGAATGAAGGAAATAGCCGGCCCTATAATATTGTTGACATCATTGAATGCATTGTGGATGAAGACAGTTTTGACCAGTTTAAAGAGCATTATGGCAAAACGATTGTTTGTGGTTATGCCCGGGTAGATGGGTGGGCCGTGGGGATTGTTGCCAATCAACGCCTGATTGTAAAAAATAAAAAAGGCGAAATGCAGTTAGGGGGAGTTATTTACAATGACAGTGCTGATAAAGCAGCCCGGTTTATAATGAACTGCAATCAAAAAAAGATACCGCTTGTTTTCCTGCAGGATGTTACGGGTTTTATGGTAGGCAGCAGAAGTGAACATGCAGGTATTATAAAGGATGGCGCCAAAATGGTAAATGCAGTTGCCAATTCTGTGGTGCCAAAGATCACATTCATTATTGGCAACAGTTATGGTGCAGGCAATTATGCAATGTGCGGCAAGGCGTATGACCCCCGCTTTATTTATGCATGGCCCACTGCAAAAATTGCAGTGATGGGTGGTGAACAGGCGGCAAAAACCTTGTTGCAAATACAGGTAGCTTCATTAAAAGCGAAAGGTGCCGAAATAACCCCGGCAGACGAAGAAAAGTTACTGAATGAAATCATGCAACGCTACCAAACCCAAACCACTCCTTATTATGCAGCTTCCCGGTTGTGGGTAGATGCAATTATTGACCCTGCGGAAACACGCAATTTAATTTCCCTTGGCATAACAGCCGCCAACCAGAATAAAGATATTGCTGACTTTAAATCAGGTGTAATGCAGGTGTAAAAATAAAGCACTCGGCCAGGCAGAATAAATTTATAGGCAGCATGCTAAAAATTGGCTACATTCAGTATTACACTACCAAATGAAAAGCACTATACTTTTATGAGAAAATTAATTGCACTCAGCCTGGTATGTTTTGCTATTGTTATGGTAATACCAATTCAATCCTGCAAAGACGACAGCTATCTTACTGAATCACTTCCCATACCGGATCAGTCATTTAAAGAAAGTTTTGACAATTACCAGGAAGCATACGACAAGGGCTGGCGGGCAATGAATAAAAGTACACCGGTAGGCCGCAGGTGGTATGATGTTACCGAAAGCCCTCTTATTACTTCCCCCAATTATGTCGCCATTTATTACCCTGAATGGAACCAGGCGCAGTTTACTTTAGATTCGTTGCAATTTGGATTGTCTACGCCGTTTCCGGGCAGGCATTGGGTAAGGGCGTTTGCCTCTCAGCGGGCTTCCAACGGGTATGTTGCCACAAGCCTCGCCAGTGCTGAAATAATCAATCTGACTGGCCCAAATGTAAATTACAATGTTAATAATTGGCTGGTGTCGCCGGAAACCCTTTTACAAAACGGAGATAAGATCGTTTTTTATACCTATTGTAAAGGAGTTGCACGCTTGCAACTATGGATAAATGAAACCAATAGCCTTAACGTTGGTACTACTGTGATGAATGAAGGTGATTTTACAATAAGGCTGATTGATATTAACCCGGATTATGACAGTATTGCAACCAATCCGGCAAAAGCATATCCCCAAAACTGGACCAGGTTTCAAGGCGAAGTAAAAGGTTTAAAAAAACCTGTAAAAGGAAGGTTTGGTTTCAGGTACCTTTTTGCAAATGGAACGCCTTCTACCGCTACTACCGCCGATGTATTGTACAATGAATTGCATGAAAGCGTAATTGGACTCGATGAAATTTCCTTTATAGGAATTCACTGAGCACAATTGTCGGGTAACATAAATCATTCAACAGCATGAAGCACAAACTGATTATACTTTTTTCTTTTTTTACAGCAATAATACTGATTGCCATTGCATGTAAAAAAGAGCCGGTGATGCCTACAACCGTAAACTATTCTTTTGCGGAAGAATTTGATACCGTAAGTAACAGCATCAAAAGAGGATGGGTAATTGCCAACAATACAAAACCAATTGGAACCGCAAGCTGGAAACAGGGCCTTTTTTATTATGAAAATAAAAAAGGAACGGGTGATGGATTTGGCGCTTTAAATGCTGCTTATTCAGGCAATGATTTTATTATGACCAGTTCGGATTGTGGCTTTGAAACGGCCAATTGCAGCAACTGGCTCATATCACCGGAAATGACAGTAAAGAATGGAGACCAGCTAAGTTTTTATACAAGGACTTATGAAAAGCCCGCCATCGCAGCCGACCGGTTACAGGTAAGGATAAACGCAGTTGACTACTCCGCAGATGTAGGGATTGACAGTAACAGCATAGGTAATTTTAGCACCCTGGTATTGGACATCAACCCATCGTTGCTCCTGGACGGTTCGACTGCCTACCCGGGTATCTGGACAAAATTTACCATCCCCATCAGCGGATTTCCGGAAGCAAAAAAGACAAGAGTCGGTTTCCGGTATTATGTACCAAATGGCGGCCCTACCGGCCCCAATGGATTGGGTGTAGGCATTGATAATTTTCAGTTTACTTCATACTAAACAATGGTATGGGTGAATGAGCAATAGTGAATGGTGAATCAATCCAACATTTAATTCATCAATCGAGTCATTGTATGCCAATCAATAACATACTAAAATATGCCTGCTTTAATTTGTATGATACAACTCCTTAACCCATTGACTTTTTCATCCGTCATCACAGATAAAATGAAATATCTTTTATTAAAAAGCATTACGGGTTCCATTTTATTGGCTGGCATTTATTCCTGCAATGCAGGCCGATCAAAAGCAGTGTATCCATCAGCATCATCGGACAGCATCCAAACTATCAATACTACAAATACTGAAAAGGGACAATCACTCCTCCACAATGGTGATCTCATTACAAGAAGTGATGACGATTTTGAGAGCCTCAGCCTGCAGAATTTTTCAAAAAAAGACAGGACTTATTCTCATAGTGGAATGGCCTTTAATGAAGATAACAAATGGTTTATCTATCATTGCATAGCTGGCCAGGAGAATTCAGGAGGTCACATTAAAAGAGAACTGTTCAACAGTTTTATCAACCCGGTAAAAAAAACAGGCTTTGGCATTTACAGGTACCAGCTTTCACCAACGGAAATGATTAAACTGCATCGGCTATACAAAACTTATTTTGCTGAAAAACTACCATTTGACAAAAGCTTTAATTTACAATCAGACGACAGTATGTACTGTTCAGAAATAATTTTTAAAAGCCTGAAAAAGGTTACCAATAACCGGGTAATTTTGCCCCATTCACTTATTACCAACTTTAAACCCAAAGCAACCGCCATGCGTTTTAAAAGCGCTTTCTTTAAAAAGTTTGACTATGTTGCAATAGATGATCTTTATATCAATTCATTTTGTTCAAAAATTTTTAGTGCTCGATTTCAATAATGGAAAACATCATACTTTATACAGACGGATCATCAAGGGGTAATCCTGGTCCGGGCGGGTACGGCACCATACTGATGTGGGGAAAACACCGCAAAGAATTATCACAGGGCTTCCGGCTTACTACCAATAACCGGATGGAATTACTGGCCGTAATTGCCGGACTGGAAGCGATCAAAAAAAATGAGTTACCGGTAACCGTTTATTCGGATAGCCAGTATATTGTAAATTCAGTAGAAAAAGGTTGGTTGAAGAACTGGATAAAAACGGATTTTGCAGGAGGAAAAAAGAACAAGGATCTGTGGAAACAGTATCATGAACTGGCGAAAAAATTATCGATCAAATTTGTTTGGGTAAAGGGCCATGCCAACAATCCTTATAATAACCGTTGCGATCAGTTGGCCACTTCTGCCGCCGATGGAAAAGTGTTGCTGGTTGATCGGGGATACGAAGACTCGTTGTAAATAAAAATGCCACCCGGGTGGGTGGCAAAACTATTTTAATCGTTTTCCATTAGGCGATCGCCTGCCTGTTCACGGAATATTTATTGATAAGGTAATATCCTCCAAACAGAACGAAACTAAAAATCAATGTGGCATATAAACTCCCGATATAAAATGGAACGGCTGAAGCATAGCATGTCATTAATCCGTCCCATGTTTTTGCATAAGGCAGGTTGTTCAATGCCAGTCCGCCTCCAATCCATACTACAAAGTTGGACAGGATAAAATAAAAGGTAGCACCTGCAACTGATCCTGCTGCGATTTGCATCCATTTTTCCTTTTTAATGAAAAATCCAACTACTGTTACGGCAGCGAATAAAATATAGTTCATCAACTGGCCTTCATAAAAACCTGCAATAGTTGAAACATTGAACCGGAACAACACTTCATAGATGATATCAGAAACCAACATGGAGAGGATGGGCAGCAGAAAAGAAAACTTCTTGTCTTTAATGATACTTCCACTAAACAGGGCCATTGCTATTTGAGGTGCAAAACCAAGCGGTCTTCCGGGCATTATCCGGTACAAGGATGCAATCACTACCAATAAAACAAAACTTCCTATGATTGATTTATCTATCTTCATTATTTATAATTTAACAACGGCAAAAATAGGTAATAAATTCCTGTGCAACAATATTTAAAATTCATACAGGATATACCTTTCCGGCAATGGGTATTTGATGGTTTAAAACATTGATAAGGGTGGATACCTGCCTTGTATTACCTTTTAATTTAAAATGGCTAATCACAACGATACCGGCAAAACAGGTGAAGGAATGGGCATTGAATGGCTTGTTGAGAACGGATATATTATTAAGGAGCTGAACTGGCGACATTCGCATTGGGAAGTAGATGCAATCGCCGAAAAGAATACCGTATTACACTTTATAGAAATAAAAACCAGGAGATCGAAAAAATATGGGCTGCCCGAAGAAAAAGTGGGGAAAAAGAAAATTCAGAACCTGATCAATGCTGCAGAAGAATACCTGCACCTGAATCCGCAATGGCAACGCATACAGTTTAACGTGCTTTCCATCCTGATAATAAAGGATGAGCCGGTTGAATATTTTTTGATTGAAGATGTGTATTTGTGAAGGAAGGCAATTACAAACACCGATAAGTCATGTTTAATTTAAATACAGGCAGCGAAACTTTTGCCAATCTGAATTCATGTAGGATTTTAATAGTGCCTATTCCCCACGCTAAATAAGATTAGCATGCCTGGCTTATATTTATGACTTACTTTGTTTTTCACTCTATCTCTTTACTGCCATATTATTGTATCACTCACATCCTCTACATCTTCATTTACTTCTTCATTTACTTCTTCATTTACTTCTTCATTTACTTCTTCATTTACTTCTTGTTTGCTTCTTGTTTGCTTCTTGTTTACTTCTTGTTTACTTCTTCATTTACTTCTTGTTTACTTCTTGTTTCAGCACTCCTGATCCTTTGCAAATTAAAATGGTTGGTTAAATCCGCCGCGGCGGATTAATTTGAATAGCCCCGGGTAAAACCCGGGGATAAAACGTTACGGTTTTAACAACACGCCGCGGCGGGTTGTTGAAATATACATGTTAACCATGGGTTTCACCCACGGCTACTCAAATTAAAGCCCTTTGGGCTTTTGCAAGTGGTTTTAATTTCCGAATGTCATCATTTTCTAATACTTGTTTAATAATTCGTGTAGGGATTTCTGTGTTTGCTTCTTGTTTACTTCTTGTTTATCAAAGCAGTTTCCAAAAACCTCCTTTATCACTTCCAACTCTTCCCAATTTTTTTTCTTTTTTTAATTTAAAAAATATATTTTTCTATAATACTTTTAGACATATTTGTTTTTCTTATTGGTTCAGCAATTGTTATTTTTCCATTCTCTTCGATGAATGCCAATATTTCTTCCTTAGTCGATTTTACATTCTAATTACCTGTTGATTCAACATAGTTCATATTTTTATACTCAAACTCAATTACAAAACCAGATAAATCATATTTAAAAACAGGCAGTGAAACTTTTGCCAGTTTACATTCCTGTAAAATTTTAATTGCGCCCCTTCCCCATGCTTCAATCAGGCCTGCCCGGAAATAGCAATTAGCAATATCCGGATTAAATGGCCGGGAAGGATGCTTTGTCTTTAATCGCTCAACAGTCCAGTCATCTGGCAATTGCCCTCATTCCAGATCATAATTTTATTTGCACACTCATTACCAGGGTGATGTTACCGTGAATAGCGTAATTAACGGGTTGCTCCTCCGAAAACAACCAGTAGTTCGGAACGATGGAATTAGCACATTAGCACATTATCAAATTAGCTAATTAGCCCATCAAAGCCTTCATCTTCTCCACCATTTTAAAAGTGGCGGGGCAATATTGAATATTTTGTTTGTGTACATGCAGGTAGTCGACCGGGTTCTTTTTTGTAAGATGCGGAAAGCCTGAGCAATCTGAAGGGCGAATGGGATAGATAGAACATTTATGATCTGCAAGGTTAAAAAACTGGCAAGGCTGCTTTTGATTTTGCCAGTCCTTATCCTTCTTATCATACTTTAGCCACTTCTCTTTAAAGGCATCCTGCGTCATTTCAAAATGAGCCGAAATACGTTTAATATCCTTATCAGAAAAAGTAGGTGTCATTTGTTTACAACAATTGCCACAGCTAAGGCAATCAATTTCACCCCAAACCTCCTTATCTACCTGTACCATGGTTTGGTGCAGATTTTTTGGTGGATTTTTTTCTAGCTTAGTCAAAAAGGATTTGAATGATTTTTTGTGATAACGTACTTTTTGTTTGAAAGACCGAAAGTTAACTATCATTATCAGGAAGGTATTTTGAGTAGGAAGCGAAAATAAGAAAACCTGTAACAACAACATGAAAATTTATAAATTATACAACAGGCAATCCTAAACAGGGTAAAACAGTTTATCTTTCAACTGTAGAACAGATGCCGATGGAACAGGTTAATTGAATTTGATGGCCAATTCTATTTAGTACTTGTTTGAAGAATTGATTTAAAAAGAAGTCGCTCATTTTCGAATTTTCAAATTTTTAAATTTTCAAATTTAGCCCATGTGGGATGCATATAAAAAAGGATACAAGGCTTACCTGCAGTTAGAAAAATCTCTGAGCGACAATTCTGTAGAGGCTTACCTGCATGACATTGAAAAACTTACTACCTGGATGCAGTTGGCCAATGATTTGAAAACACCGGACGAGATTGTGTTGAAAGAGCTGGAACATTTCATCCGGTGGATCAGTGAACTCGGTATGACACCGGGATCGCAGGCAAGGATCATATCCGGGCTCAGAAGCTTTTTTAAATACTGCCTGGTGGAACAAATTATTACCATCGATCCTTCTGCCCTGCTGGAATCACCGAAGCTTAAAAGGGCCCTGCCCGATGTATTGAGCTTTGAAGAAATTGAATGCATCATTGGAAAAATTGACCTTAGCAAACCAGAAGGCGGCAGAAACAAGGCCATATTGGAAACCTTGTACAGTTGCGGCTTACGGGTAACAGAAGCGGTAAACCTGCGGCTCAGTTGCCTGTTCCTTGACGTTGGATTTATAAGGGTAATTGGAAAAGGGGATAAGGAAAGACTGGTTCCTATTGGCAGCGATGCTGCTAAATACATCAACATTTACCGAAACGATATCCGGGTTCACATTAAGGTGCAACCTGGTAATGAAGACATCTTATTTCTGAACCGGCGGGGAAGTAAATTGTCGAGGGTAATGATATTTTTGATCATTAAAGAACTGGCAAGGCAGGCAGCCATTAAGAAGACTATTTCGCCTCATACTTTCCGGCATTCATTTGCCACACACCTGGTAGAAGGTGGTGCCGACCTGCGTGCTGTACAGGAAATGCTGGGTCACGAGAGCATTACCACTACCGAAATTTATACCCACCTCGACAGGGAATTTCTGCGAACCACTTTGCAGCAATTTCATCCGGCTTTTAACTAAAATATCATGATCATTTTATGCAGTACCGGGATTTGACTCCATACAAAAAGCACTTGCACAATAAAAGCAACAACCACTTATTATTCCACTACAAAACCAATTGAGTATATAATCTTTCAAGCGTAGCTGAAGCATCTGCACAAAATCCAGGATGAACTTTGGAGCATTGTACTACGGTACTTCTGGTGGCCGTAAGCCAGCGAAAACGGGATGCGATATCCAGCCTGCCGATTGGCCCTGCCCCTTCGCCGCCGGTACAGATGCGCTCAAATGCCAACAGGTTTTCATGTACCTGGGCAATATCCAACTGGTCACAAAAAGCCTGTAGCCGTTCCTGGTTTATTTCGAACTTAGTGGCTAAAAATTTTAATTTGGAACAATAGAGTATGACCCCCGCATTCAAAAACTCTTCCCGCTCTACCCTGGGCACAATGCGTATAACTGCATATTCAAATAAGTGATTTTGCTGCATGTTGTGCTTCTTTTAAAAAGATTTGAGAATGGGCAAAACGGGTTTCTAAAAAATGGGTATATGCTGCCCGGTGATTCGTGGCTGACTCAAATGGTGAATCCAATAACAACCATTCGTCCGGAACCAGGTTTACTATGGAACTGATACGCTCTTTGGTTAGCAGCTCATGAAATATTGCATCCACTTTTTCCAATTCAGTAGCTAGTGGCAACAACACATGATCCTTCACCAGCACGAAGGGCCGCATGGCCTGCTCTTCCCAGTTATGCCAGTTGTGATGAAAATAAAGGCTGGCTCCATGATCTATCAGCCATAGTTCCTTGTGCCAGTACAACATATTGGTATTGCGTACCGTTCTGTCCATATTGGTTATAAGGCAATCGAGCCATACGATTTTGGAAGAAAGCAATGGATCAATTTCATTCACCGTTGGGTCGAATGTAATGGACCCCGACAGGAAATGCAACCCAAGGTTTAGCCCTACACTTGCTTTTAGCAGGTCCTGTATTTCCTCATCCGGCTCGGTTCTGCCAAAGGCGTCATCCACGTTGGCAAAAACGATCTCGGGTACCCGAAGGCCCAATGCACGGGCTATTTCTCCACCTATCAATTCAGCAATCAGGGCTTTTACTCCCTGCCCTGCCCCACGAAATTTTAGTACATACAAAAAGCCATCGTCGGCCTCTACAATGGCAGGCAAAGAACCACCTTCCCTCAAGGGCGTTACATACCTGGTGATATTGACGGTTCTTATCTGAAGCTGGTTATCATTCATTTGGGTTATGTTAATTTGCCTGGATATTGCAAAATAGATTTACCATTTACCTGGGTTTGAAAAGCCTGAAATTTAGTTTAAAAAATTAGAATTGATAACAGAAATTATTTTTTTTGCCGTTGTTGGTGTTCGTGCCGCTGGCTTTGTGGCATGGCAATCACCAACAACATTAATTATTATTCATGTTTTAATGTTTCCACTCATCCTCCCTGCTGGTTGTTGGTGTTGCCACCCTGCAGGCCATCCGCACAAACACGCAACAACGGCGGAGAGTGGCTGTTTTTTTGCCGTTGTTGGTGTTCGAGCCGCTGGCTTTGTGGCATGGCAATCACCAACAATATTAATTACTTTTCATGTTTTAATGTTTCCACTCATCCTCCCTGCTGGTTG
>Ga0209181_10003175_pt1 | contig 25750 bp, 14 predicted proteins | sample MAT05_FD_187208 | JGI IMG/M metagenome (GOLD analysis project Ga0209181, IMG submission 187208) | Freshwater microbial communities from Lake Fryxell liftoff mats and glacier meltwater in Antarctica - MAT-05 (SPAdes) (version 2) | ecosystem: Environmental > Aquatic > Freshwater > Ice > Liftoff...
GTGGATGCAGGCGACACCCAACTTTCCGGCATTCGCAACAATCTAGCGTTTGAAAGCCTGACGATTACGCCCGACCAAAAGTTCATTTTCACTGCCACCGAAAACGCTTTGCTCCAAGATGGTTCTATCACTAGCCCGACCAGCACCAGCCCTGCTCGGATCATTCAATACAACCTGTTTGCAGGTCAGCCTGAGAAGGAATACCTGTACGAAATAGAGAAGGTCGCGATCGCGCCTCCCGTGGCTGGCAGCTTTAGCACCAATGGTTTAGTCGATTTACTGGCGATCGACAATCGCGGCACACTGCTAGCCGTCGAGCGTTCCTTTACCACAGGCGCTCCCGGCACTGGCAATACGATCAAAATCTACGAAATTAGCACTCAGGGTGCCAGCGATATTAGTTCGATTGAATCGCTTAACAGCCTCAGCGCCGCAGACCGGGCGGCAATCCAGCCAGTCCGCAAACGCCTGGTCTTGAACCTGGATGACTTGGACATTCCTACAGGTCTGGACAACATTGAAGGCATTGAATTTGGTCCAACCTTGCCCGATGGCAGCCGCTCGATTGTGTTGGTCAGCGACAACAACTTTAGCGCCACCCAGTTCACCCAAATTTTGGCGCTCAGCGCCGAGTTGATTCCCACGGTTACGCCCCGCGTGGAAACCCCTGCCAACCTCAACGATCCCAATCTGCCCTTCAGCCAGCGCGTCGATTCCGATGATCCAGCAGTTTACGTGAATCCCACCAATTCTGAAAATAGCTTGGTGCTGACTGCCGTGAAGAATGGCGGTTTGCAGGTCTATGACCTTTCCGGCAAGCTGCTGCAATCGGTCAACCCTGGCAATATCCGCTACAACAATGTGGATTTGCTCTACGGCTTTGAGTTGGGTGGTCAAACGGTGGATTTGGCGATCGCCAGCGATCGCAACAACGACAAACTGGTGATCTTCAAAATCGATGCCAACGGCGCAAACGGTGAATACGTCACCGACATTACCGACAGCAGCATCGGCACCCTGTTCCAATCGCCCCAGTTTAAGCCTCCCTACTCTGCATCTACCCGCAGCGCTTACGGCATCGCTGGCTACACCAGTCCCGTAACTGGTGACGCATACGCCTTTGTCACTCGTCGCCAAACTGGAGATGTGTCGCAGTACAAGCTGATTGACGCAGGCAACGGCAAAATCACCGCCGATCGCGTCCGCAGTTTCACCGTACCGATTCCAGTGGATGCCCCGGCTAAGACTAACCCCCAACTTGAAGGCATGGTGGTTGATCAAGAAACTGGCTTCCTCTACATCGGTCAAGAAAACATCGGTATCTGGAAATACCTGGCAGAACCCAATGGCGGCAACAATGGCGCTCTGATTGATGTGGTTAAGAAACTGGGCGGTAAGAACCTGACCGACGATGTAGAAGGCTTGACCATCTACTACGGCGCGAACGGCACCGGCTATTTGCTCGTCTCCAGTCAGGGCGACAACACCTTTGGCGTTTACTCCCGCGAAGGCAACAACGACTTTTTGGGACGGTTTGCGGTCGGTGCCAATGGCGCGATCGACAGTGTGCAAGAGTCTGACGGTGCTGCCGTGATCAACGTGCCACTCGGTCCTAACTATCCCTTTGGCTTGTTCGTCACCCAAGATGGCTTCAACGATCCGGCGGTATTAGTGGAAGACGATGGCGAACTGGAAAACATCAGCAACAACTTCAAGTTTGTGCCTTGGGAAAACATCGCCAATGCTTTCTCCACTCCGCTCAAAATTGACACCAGCAGCTTTGATCCGCGCAATCCTCAAGCGCAATCGTTGCTAAACGGCGTTGGCAGCGGGGACACGACCCAAACCTCCACCGTCTTGTGGACTCGCAGCAACTTCACCGGAGAAGTCACCTTCGAGTATTCCACCACAGCCAATTTCAGTCACATTACCGGAACCCAAACCTCCACGGTGACTGATGCAAAGCAGCCTGTAAAAGTGAATGTAACCGGGCTGGATGCCAATACCACCTACTACTACCGGGCGATCGATGCGGCTGGCGCGATCGCCAGTGGACAACTCAAAACTTCAGCACCCTTAGGCACCTACACAGGCTTGACCTTTGGCGTAACGGGCGACTGGCAGCAGGCTCCGCCTTTTCCTTCCCTGTCAAATGCGGATGCGCGCGGTTTAGAGTTCTTCCTCAAACTCGGCGACACCATCTACGCCGACACCGAAACGCCCGCATTGCCCGGTGTGGTGCAAGCCCGCACCCTGGATCAGTTCCGCATCAAGCAGGAGGAAAATGTATCCAGCCGCTTCGGTCTCAACACTGTCCGCGACCTGTATGCCTCAACCTCAATTTTGGCAACGATTGATGATCACGAAGTAGTAGACAACGTTGCAGGCGGCGCGGCTCCTGGCAACTCACCCGATGCCAGCGATGTGCATCCCACTGAGCCAGATTTGTTCACCGATGCGGTTGCCTTTGTCAACGACACTCGCGCCTTTGAAGATGCTCTGCAAGCCTTCCAGGAATATCACCCAATTCGCAATGAGTTTTATGGTGAAACGGGCGATCCACGGACAGCAGGCGAACGCAAACTGTATCGTGCGAACGCCTATGGCAGCGATGCGGCAATGTTCGTTTTAGATACGCGCTCTTTCCGAGATGCTCAACTGGCTCCGGCAAGTCTGGCAAACCCGATACCGTTCCTGGTGAATGCGTTTGACCCCAGCCGTACGTTGCTGGGTCGTCAGCAAGTTGCCGATCTGAAGCAAGATCTCCTGCAAGCGCAAATTAATGGCGTGACCTGGAAGTTTATTGCGGTGCCAGAGCCAATTCAAAACTTTGGCGTGATCAATGCTGAAGACCGCTTTGAAGGCTACGCCGCCGAGCGCACCGAGATCCTCAAGTTTGTGGATGACAACCACATCGATAACGTGGTCTTCTTCTCTGGAGATTTTCACGGCACGCTGGTCAACAACCTGACTTACCAAGTGGCACCGGGTCAAGCTCAAATTCAAACAAGTGCATTTGAAGTGGTGACCGGTCCTGCGGCATTCTTTGATGGGCTGTTTGGTCCAACGGTGGCTAGGCTGTCGTTGGGTGCCAACCTGATTACCCCAGACCAGTTTGGCTTCTATCAAGCTCTCCCGATCGCGCCTGACAGTGACAGCTTGCCCAACGATAAGGACGACTTTATCAAGCAGTTGCTCGTCGCCCAAACCAATGCCTTTGGCTATGACCCCATTGGCTTACAAGGTTCGCCAATTGATGCCACCTTGCTTCAAGGTGATTACCTCTCCACCCATACCTACGGCTGGACAGAAGTCAACATCGATCAGGCAACTCAAAAGCTAACGGTTACTACCTATGGCATTCCGCCTTACAGCGAAAGTCAACTGTTGGCAAATCCCGCCGCTATCACCAGCCTCATTCCCACCGTCGTCAGCCAGTTTGAAGTGAACCCCACCTTTAAGCTGAACGGCACGGCTAGCGACGATGCCCTAATCGGCACGGCTGGTAACGACAAGATTGTGGGCGGCGCTGGCAATGACTTCCTGCGCGGCGCATTTGGCAAAGACATCCTCACAGGTGGCACTGGAGCAGATACCTTTGTTGTCGAAGCCGGAACTGGCACAGACACCATCACCGACTTTAAAGCGACCGAGGGCGATCGCATTGCTCTCTCCGGCGGCTTAACCTTTGGCAGGCTTACCTTTGCCCAGGGCATCGGCGCAAGTGCAACGGATACCTTAATCAGCCAAACAGACAGCACAAACATTCTGGCTGTCCTCAACGGCGTTCAGGCAAACAGTCTAGTGGCTACGGACTTTACAACCGTTTAGACCAGCCTTCTCTGAATATTTGTTGAGCCACAATTCCTCAACAAATATTCAGACTAATGATGATTAAAGCTGTTTAATAATTTGTGCTTTTCTACCTAAGAGAAGCGCAAATTTTTGACATTCAATTAATTAGGTAATATTTGTTTGTTTCAATTGAGGAATCTTTTTATTACTAGCGAAAAATTTTGCCTTCCGAACCAAAAAATGCAGCCTTCAAAAGGCTTGCCAAATCGGCTAAAACTTTTTCTACAAAGTAGTTTTTGATATTTAAAATCTCTCTCAAGAGAGGTTCTTTTATCGATATTTTTAGAAGTTTTTTATTAAAAATGTTGTTGCTTCCTCAAGTCATTTTTTCGATTAAATTAAGGGATTGAAAAATCCATTCTTTTACCTTTTCTTTAATAGATTTTTTTGATTTCTTAACCTGAATATGCAACCTTGAAAGGTGCAACCGATTATGAGAATCATTCTTTAAAGATCGGGATGATTCTTGACTAAACTCCATTAAACAAGGTGAAGTTCTCATGCCAAACGGTAATCACGTTATTTTCATCCACCCGGATGGAACTAGCCCCTCTCATTACGCGGCGGCTCGATTTGTAGAATACGGTCCCGATGGACGCTTGAATTGGGACAAGCTAGACAAGTCTGCGGTTTATCTGGGTCACATGGCAGACCAGTTGGGCGGCACTTCCAACGCGGGTGCCGTCACCCACGCCACCGGAACCAAAGTCTATGCCGAATCCTTTGGTCTAAACCAAGACAATTCGCCTGTAACCTCTCTCGCAGGGACAACAGGTAAAACCATTGTGGAAGAAGCGATCGCTGCCAAAAAAGTCACCGCTCTGGTTCAATCAGGCGCAGCCTTTGAACCTGGCACTGCTGCCTTTGTTGCCCAAGTAGGCGAAACAGTTTCATCTACAGGTCAGCGGGTTACTCCTCGCCAGCAACTAACTGCCATCACCAAAGAGGTGCTTTTATCTGGAGTAGACTTCCTCTTAGGCGGCGGCGAACTCAATATGATCCCAATTGGGCAAGCAGGCTTTCACGGCACAGCAGCTCAATACGATGCGCTTAGCACTAGCTCGTTGAGTCGCCCTACCGAAAACCTGATCGATTTGGCGAAGAGCTTGGGCTACACCGTTGTTTACACCGAGCAGCAACTTCGGGATTTGCTGGATACTTCCAAATATCCCACTGCTCCCACAAAAGTATTGGGTGTGTTTGCGCCGATCCACACTTTTAACGATCGCCCCGAAGAAGTGCTGGCTCAAAACAATCTGCCGCTCTACTCACCCACGGCTCCTGAAATCGGCGAAATGCTTGAAATCACACAAAAGCTGATGGAAAAGCACCCCAATTTCAATAATGGTTCGATCGCGATTGTCGAAGAAGAAGGCAGCGACAACTTTGGCAATAACAACAATGCCGCTGGCACGATCGAAGGCACTCTGCGGGCAGACCGGGCGATCGGCGTTGCCCTAGATTTCATCAATCGTCACCCCAACACCTTACTGCTAACCGCAGCAGACAGTGATGCAGGTGGGTTGCAAGTGGTCGATCGCAGAAATGCAAATCAGCCTGTTGGCACCCTTAACGTTAATCCCACCACCACTAGCCGTCTGGTGCCTCTCGACGGAATTACTGGAGCAAACACACTGCCGTTTACCGCGCAACCTGATGCCAACGGAGATGCGTTCTCGTTTGCTGTGGGTTGGGCTGGCAATCCTGACTTCAGCGGCTCAATCGTCTCCAAGGCGCATGGTCTGAATGCCAACAAACTCCCCGCCACCGCCGACAACACGGTGATCTATGAGTTGATGTATGAGACATTGTTTAACGTTGAACTCGCACCCCGGATTCAAGAAGCACCCAAAGCACCCAAAGCCACCAAGGATACTGGAAACGTCATCTTCATTCACCCGGATGGTGCCAGCCCGTCTCATTACATGGCGTTGCGAAACATCGACTACGGACCCGACGGCAGAACTAACTGGGATAAAATGTCCAATGCTGGGGTTTACCTGGGGCATCTGGAAAACCAGTTGACTGCAACCTCTAATGCGGGTGCTGTCGTTCATGCCAACGGGGTGAAGACCTTTAATGAATCCTTTGGGTTAGAAGAAACCAACGAATTGGTGGTTCCGGCTTCTGGTCGCCAAGGTTTGAGCATTTTGGATGAAGCGATCGCCGCTGGAAAAGCGACAGCGTTGCTCCAGTCGGGTCAATTTGCCGAACCTGGAACTGCTGCATTTGCGGCAAAAACCACCAACCGGGTTGGGAATGAAATTCGGGCACGAGACAAGTTTGCTGAAATCATTGAGCAAACCATTCGCTCTGGCACCAACGTGATTATGGGCGGCGGCGAACTTTATATGCTGCCCAAAGGCACGACTGGTTTTCATGTGACAGCGGCGATCGATGCTTCTGAAAGCCGTTCCCAGTTCCGTCCCACGACTAACCTGATCGATTTGGCAAAATCCCTCGGCTATACCGTGGTCTACACCGAAGACCAGATGAATGCCGCCGTCAGTGGTGCCAATCCGCCCGAAAAATTGCTGGGTGTGTTTGCGGCAACGGCAACTTTTGATGATCGCACCGAGGAACAACTGGGATTAAATACCGCTAATCCTTTACCGTTATATGTTGCCACTGCACCAACCGTGGCTGAAATGCTGCAAGCCTCGCTGAAGATCGTCAGCAAAGATCCAGACGGTTTCTTTGTAGTCGTTGAAGAAGAAGGAACTGATAACTTCGCTAACGACAACAACGCGGTAGGAACCGTTGAGGCAATGCGACGGAGTGATGCGGCGATCGGTGTGGCGATTAACTACGTCAACACTCAAGACCCCAATACGCTCGTCATTACCGCCGCTGACAGTGATGCTGGAGGTTTGCAGGTGTTTCAATTTGCCCCTTACGTCCGTCCTTCCGGCAGCTTTGATGCCAGCAACCCTATCCTGGCAGGCAGTCAGCCCGAAGTGCCATTCATCACCGTCAACCCCACGACGACCAATACCACTCGCAACTTCCTGGATGGGGCTAAAGGCAGCACAGCCAGTGCCGCTGAACCCTGGATTCCATTTAAGGCGATGGATAGCATTGATGGTGCAATGGGCAACTTTGCGATCGCGTGGGTCGGCACTCCCGATTTTCCCGGCAGCATCGTCGCTAAAACCTACGGCATGAACGCCGATCTGCTCCCTTCCACGCTCGACAACACCGAGATTTACAAGGTGATGTATAAAACGCTGTTTGGTGTGAATTCCTTGCCCAGTTACGCCAGTGGCGGTTCGGCAAACGACACCTTAATCGGCACCGCAAACGATGATGTGCTGGTTGGCTTTAACGGCGATGACTTGTTGGTTGGCTTGGCAGGAAACGATTCTCTGTTTGGCGGACTAGGCGATGATTTGCTGCTTGGTGGCGCTGGCTATAACGTGCTGACAGGCGGCGCAGGCAAGGATTTGTTCACAGCGGCGACTGGGGATGGCTTTGATTGGATTGTGGACTTCACGGTCGGTCAGGATTTGATTAGGCTGACGGGCGTGAGCTTTAATCAGTTAGCGATCACGCAAGACACGGGCGATCGCTTCACCGATACCTTGCTCAAAGTAGCCAGCACCAATGAAATCGTGGCAGTTCTCGCTTGGGTTCAAGCAGACACCATTACCGCTAATAGCTTTGTTGGAGCATCTGGCACTGGCACCAACACCGACTTGAGAGTGGCTGAGGGCGATCGCATTGCTCTCTCTGGCGGCTCAACCTTTGGCAGATCTACCCTTGCTCAAGGCATCGGCACCAACACTACCGATCCCTTAATCAGCCAAACCGGCAGCAACAACACTCTGGCTATGCTTAACGGAGTTCAGCCAAACAGTCTCATGAATACATAAGTTAAGCTTTCTCAATCTTCACACCGAGGAGTTAACGCTCCTCGGTTTTTTGTTGGCTAAAAGATCGCAACCACGCCAAAATACTGGGCGATCGCAAAGTTATCACCAGCAACCCCGCCCACACCTGTAAGATCGGTTAAAACAGAGAGAATCGTGGAAGTAAGAATGAAACCAACAGGCTGGGGAAAGGTGAGCCAATGTCGATGAAAACAGTATTGTTCCTTTTAGGGGAACTAGATGACGATGATATCGACTGGATGCTAGCCACCGGAACTCGTGAAAATATACCCACCGGGACAGTGCTGATTGAGGAAGGAGTTTCCATTGATAACCTCTTTATTTTGCTGGAAGGAACTCTCAGTGTCACTACCACCGCCGCTCAAGGTCGCGAAATTGCTAATCTCCTGAGCGGCGATATCGTCGGGGAAATGTCTTTTATTGACACGCGACCCCCTTCAGCAACCGTTTCTGCCAAGGGAGAAGCTTTGGTTTTATGCATCCCCAGAGAAAAACTATCCGATCGCCTCAGGTTTGATATTGGCTTTGCTGCTCGGTTTTATCGCGCTCTAGCCATTTGTCTTTCCAGCCGGATGCGCCTCACGGTGAACCAATTACAAAACCGCGATAAGCCTCAATCTAGTCATCTTTACCCCGAATTGCCCGTTAGCGAATTGGCAAAAGATGCCCTAGAAAGTATTGAGCTGGCAAAAACCCGCTTGGATTGGTTGCTGCGACGGTTGAAAGATTCTTAGAGACGAGCTGAGAATTATTGTGAAATCGGCATGGCGGGATTCGACTTACTCTCTGACTTCAGATCTTGCTACTTCTGTCAATGCATAAGTCCTGTTTCGTGTATTATGCAACCCGAAAAATCACATTATTGACAGCACTTTATTCGTGTCCATTGTTTTTCTAAATTTGTCCTCTTAATCTTGATCCGCTCCTAGAAAGAGAATCCCCAGATCAATCAGTCTGCTGTAAGATCGAGGATTGAATGCGCGATCGCAGAACTTCGTGCAAATTACAAGTAATTATCTTTATACCTGCTCATGGCTATTGCTGCTCGTCGTTACCATATCACCACATTCGGTTGCCAGATGAATAAAGCTGACTCTGAGCGAATGGCTGGCATTCTAGAAAATATGGGCTTTGCATGGACAGAAGAACCCAACGACGCTGACTTGATTTTGTATAACACCTGCACCATTCGAGACAACGCAGAGCAAAAGGTTTACTCCCATCTAGGGCGACAGGCAAAACGCAAACATGCAGAGCCTAATCTAACCCTGGTTGTGGCGGGATGTGTGGCGCAGCAAGAAGGGGAAAAGCTGCTGCGGCGGGTGCCTGAGCTAGATCTAGTCATGGGACCTCAACATGCCAATCGCCTGCAAGAATTATTAGAGCAAGTTTTAGCAGGGGGGCAGGTGCTTGCCACAGAACCGATTCATATTATCGAAGACATTACCAAGCCCCGCAGAGATAGCACTGTTACCGCTTGGGTGAATGTTATTTATGGCTGCAATGAGCGCTGTACTTACTGCGTGGTGCCTAATGTGAGAGGAGTTGAGCAGTCCCGTACATCGGCTGACATTCGGGCTGAAATGGAAACTTTGGGGCAGCAAGGTTACAAAGAGGTGACGCTTTTGGGGCAGAACATTGATGCCTATGGGCGAGATTTGCCGGGTTCAACCCTAGAAGGACGGCATCAGCATACCCTGACCGATTTGCTTTACTACGTTCATGATGTCGCTGGAATAGAACGAATTCGGTTTGCCACTAGCCATCCTCGTTACTTTACCGAGCGTTTGATTCGCGCCTGTGCAGAACTACCAAAAGTGTGTGAGCATTTCCACATTCCCTTTCAATCGGGAGACAATGACGTGCTGAAGGCAATGGGGCGAGGCTATTCTCAGGAAAAATATTGCCGCATTATTGAAACGATTCGCAACGTGATGCCGGATGCTTCCGTTAGTGCGGATGTGATCGTGGGGTTTCCGGGTGAAACAGAACATCAGTTTGAGAACACGCTGAAGCTGGTTGAAGAAATTGGCTTTGACCTAATAAATACCGCTGCTTATTCTCCTCGTCCTGGAACCCCTGCGGCACTGTGGGAACAGTTGAGCGACGAGGTGAAGAGCGATCGCTTGCAGCGATTGAATCATCTGATGTCGATTAAAGCAATGGAGCGATCGCAGCGCTACCTAGGGCGGGTTGAAGAAATCTTGGTAGAAGAACAGAACGAGAAAAACCCGACTCAGGTAATGGGAAGAACTCGCGGCAATCGGTTGACCTTCTTCCCTGGCGAGATTGCAGAGTTCAAAGGAAAGCTTGTGAAGGTGAAAATTATAGATGTGCGAGCGTTTAGCTTAACGGCTGAAGTTTTAGCCCCGGCTATTTCAGCACCCGCTATTTCCTAAAGGGCAGGTAAATTACGGGATGCCAACTTTGCCGCAGCAACTCTGCGGTGAAGCTAGGAACTGACATTTTGAGAAACTGATTTCTAGCGCCATGACATGCGGCGATCGCGCTGATATCCGGTTCTACAGACGCTTTCAAAATTTCGGGAACCGCTAATCCTAACAGCACTTTCGTTTCAACCTGTAAGTCTAGGCTGATCAACTCTGCTTTCACGGCTGCTAGGGCTGTTTCAGCCGCCTGAATTTTTGGCTCCAGTGGAATCCCGCGCCGATCGACATCATCCACCACCCAGGAGAGATAACACGCTTGCAAAACTCGATTGGGCTGGCTGACGTGCTGTTTAAGTTGCTCAATTAAATATTTCGCCGTTTCCGAGCCATCGTAAGGAAGCATTAGATAGCGAAACAAGTGCTGACAGCGCAGCGCTAATTCTTCGGTAGTGTAGGTAGAAATTAGCTGGGGACGCAGTGCCAGGATTGCAATGGAAGTGCGTTCATAAAGGGCGATCGCGGTGCTACCAAAAAATTTTTCTGCAATCAAATTTCTGACGGGCGTTCCCACCACAATTAAATCGCTTTGCACTTCTTTAGCAACCTTTAAAATCGTGTCGGTTGGGCGACCAGATTCAACGACGACTTGCACGTCTATCTCCGCAGGTGCTTGAGCGATCGCAACACTCAAGCGATCGCGGGCAGAATTCATTTTGTTCTGATCTACTCGCGGAATTGCCCCACTTTCATTCAGCGGTACGCAATGTAAAAAAGTGACCTGTTGAACCCCCGCGATCGCCAAACTAGGAACGAAGTTGACTAAGCGTTGAAGTCCATCTGAGAGGTCTGTGCAAACAAGCAAACGCCGAAACATAATCTAACGCCAGGGGAAAATATTACACATAAATTGTTTCTAGACTAGCATTTTGCCGATCCCATAAATCCATACTAAACAGGACTTCCGCAAATCAACCGAAATTTGCCCCCCAACCCCCAATTCTGGGGGAGCTAGAGATCAAAGTCCCCCAGAATTGGGGGATTTAGGGGGCGAGTGCGTAAGTCCTACTAAATTGGGCGCATCCCAGTTTTGCAAGTTTGCCCTCAGATTATCCTCCCCGATCTCATAGACCCGCGGAGATGAGGGGAGATTTAGATAAATCTAAATTAGAGCGCTTATTTCTCTGGAAAGGCGCGATCGCTGACTTCTTGGGCAAAAGCATGAACTGCACCCGTAATGGTTTCTCTTAAATTGACATAGGCTTTCGCAAACGGTGGCTGACGCGCTGATAACCCCAGCAAATCAGCGGTGACTAACACTTGCCCATCACAATATCGCCCCGCTCCAATCCCAACGGTTGGAATAGCCAGCTTTTGGGTAATTTGTTGGGCGAGGGCGCTAGGAATGTGTTCTAACACGATCGCAAAGGCTCCCGCTTGTTCGAGGGCGATCGCTTCTGCCAAAATTTCTTCCCCCGTTACCGGTGAGGTTCCTTGCTGTCGATAGCCTAACCGATGCACCGATTGCGGAGTTAGCCCTACGTGCCCCATGACTGGAATCCCGACTTGCACCAGTCTCGCCACCGTTTCAACCGCGATCGCGTTTCCTCCTTCCAGTTTTACCGCTTGCACCCCTGTCTCTTTTAATAACCGACCGGCAGAGTGCAATGCCTGCTGCACACTTTCTTGGTAGGTCATAAAGGGGAGATCACACACGAGCAATGCTCGCTGCACTCCACGCCGTACCGCTTTTGCATGATGCACCATCTCATCTAGCGTAATCGGTAGGGTTGTGTCGTATCCTAAAGCAACCATTGCTAAAGAATCACCGATCAAAATTAGATCGACTCCGGCTTCATCTAGCACGGTTGCCAAGGCAAAATCCCACGCAGTTAGCGCCACGATCGCCCGCCCCTGCTGTTTCCACTGCCCAATTTGCTGAGTTGTTACTGCCATCAAACCATCTTTAAGCCCTATATTGCTTAACCCTACAATGCTTTCAGCGATCGCTGAGTAATTAGCTAGGCAAAATCCTTGCTGAAGGCTGTTTTCAGCGTCATCCCTTTGGAGTTAAAACCTTCAGATTTTGATACCTATATATAGATAAAAAACCTATGAAATTGACAAGTAACATACAGACGCTTGTGATTTAGACGCAACCAAGGCTAAATTAAATGCTTTTCACTCGTCATACACGTATCGTTTCAACCCCAAAATTGAAACTCCCCGATGATTGAGCAAGGTCAAATTAATTTAATCTGAAAAATATATAAATACTTAGACGAAAATTGGATGAAGCTTTTTAATTTGCTAACCGTCAAAGGCATGTATTAAAAAAAGCTATCAAAGTCTTCCTAAGATAACGAAAAAGCTGAGAGCTAGTAAGTAGCTCATTAAAGAGTGCAATTTATCCTATGGTTCAGGTTGTTTTAGTTCATCCACAAATTCCACCCAACACGGGCAATATTGCTAGAACCTGTGCAGCAACAGGCACAGAGCTACATTTAGTTGGACCTATGGGCTTTGAAATTAGCGATCGCTATCTCAAGCGTGCAGGCTTAGATTATTGGCCCTACGTAAATTTGACCTACCATCCCTCGATCCAAGACTTTGAAAAATTTCCTCGGCAGCCAGATAGTCGTTGGGTTGGCTTCAGCACTTCAGGACGATGTAGCTATATCGAGTTTGAATTTCGCCCATCTGATTGGCTACTCTTCGGCAGTGAAACTATGGGGCTACCCAAAGATCTGCTGCAAACTTGCGCTGAAACGGTTTATATTCCAATGGCTCAGCCCCAAGTCCGCAGCCTTAATCTCTCGGTTAGTGTTGCTATTGGCTTGTTTGAAGCACGTCGGCAGTTGGGATTGCTGCAATAGTAATGCAACGCTATTTGAGTTCATCATTAATCGCGAACCGCTCAAACAGAGTAGCGACACATTGCTTGACCAACTCATATCGTTGCCCACGACTCTAGCTGACTTGAATTCAAACAGCACTCTATCTATATATGTGCATCTATGTATCTAGCCTAAAAATTAATCGTTGATTCGCCGATGCAAATATTTAAACTGCAAGTTCATCAAGAAAATTTTTGGGCAACTTACTTTAAGTATAAAAACGGTTGGAAAATAGGAGCAATGGTCTTTTGTCCTACGGATTTACTCCGCAATAATAAGAAATTTCTATGGGTTCTTAATAGTTTCGCCCAGTTGCTCAATTACTGATTTCACACTTTCATTAATTCCTGAAAGCTTCAAGCAGTAGGCTTTTCGATTGTGCATAGCTGGACTTAAGGCTTGCACTAAACAAAATTGGTTGCCTGCATCTGTGATACAGTTCAGTGTCTTAAGAAGCAAATTGGTTTGTAGCATGATCAATTTTGCGGTGGGAGTGTGAGGAGTGTCGTTGTTTGGATAGTTGAGTCGTTTCCACAAAGTAGATTTTTGCATCTTTGCTTCTGTTTTTTTGGATTAGACAGGATGATGGTTTTTGCAGCTTCGGCTCTTGGAATTGTTTTAGAACGCTATTAAATTAAATCTTTTTCTGGTGTTGCTATCATTCCAAAGTTCCTTGTCCAGCTAAGTTTGATGCTTGCTTTGATTTTTTACTGTGAGTATGAACTTGTCTAAATCGAAAAAGCAGGGTACTCTTGCCTAAGTGTATTTGCCATGTGTGATCTGGATCGCTTCTGAATGTGATTCAAGTTGTTAACACAGCGTGGATGAATGGCTCAAAGACAGTTAAGCGCTGGAAGTTTAGGAGGTCGTTTTTTGAGACGAACATTTCCGCAGAAGGTTAAGCCTAGTCCTTCCTGTATGAACGAGCATGAAGAAACAATGGCTCAAGCAAGGCAGGCTATCCCAGAAACTAATCGCCGAGTTCGGACTTCGGCAGCAATGATTGGTCTGGCAATTTCGATGGGGGCTTATGGCCTGCCGATTTCTCGTCAAGGAGATGGGGCTGTTGCAGCAGAGCCTATTCAAAATGAACCTGTGACTTCGGCATCTTCAGCTTCCTTTGAAGCCGCTGCGCTTTCACCCGATTCTGAGGCGATTGAATCGTCTGCTTCTAGAAGCGATCGCAAAGCCAGCCACACGGTTCAAGAAGGGCAGACTCTTTGGGATGTTGCTCGATTTTATGGAACTGATGTCAGCTTAGTTGCATTGGCAAACAGTGTTTCTGTAAATGCTGTCCTTCAAGTGGGTCAGGTTCTGATCGTTCCAACAGATAACCGTTTGGCACAGATATCTGGCAATTCAGCTTCGACCATTTCACCGGGTTACTACGGTCCAATCTCTGGGCAGGCTCAAGGCTCTGAGTCTCAAGCTGATTTAACAGACAGCGACGACCTGAAGAATAAGCAGCACAAGGCACTTAAAAACCTTAAGCAGAAAACCCAAAGCTTGCAGAGTGGTTTAACCTCACTGAGTTCTAAGAAATATCAGGCTATCCCTAAATCAGCACAGCAAGTGCCTCAAGTAGAGCAGCAGTCTCAAGTAGTGTCTACTTTGCCTGCTGAGGTTGAAGTTGATCAAGTGCCAACACTAAAACCGTTGGTGCCCTCAGAGAGTCGGCAACAGGTGGCATTTCGCTCTCCTGTTAACACTCAGCTTCCAATGTCTGCTGCTCAGGGTAGTAAAGCATCTTCTTACCGGATTGCTGCTGGAGATACGCTTGCAGCGATCGCTCGTATTCACAATATTTCTGTGAAGCAGCTAGCGGATGCCAATCGAATCCCTAACCCGAACTACATTTTCGCAAATCAGACGTTAATCATTCCACCTTCCCAAAGTTCTGCTGTTGAACAGTCAGAATATCAGGGTTCGATCGCTTCTGTTCCAATTGCATCCACTGTTGCAAGCGCGTCATCTACGACTTCTTTGCCCAACCCGACTGTAACTTCTGCGCGATCGCCTGTAGCCGGAGTGCAAGTTGCTGCTACATCTTTTTCTGGCAAGAGTCAGGCTGAGCCAACGAGTGAATCTGAGTCTAGGTTGGTGCGTTATAACCATGTTGAGAACTTGAGGCAGGAGATAGATCAGCTTCGACAACGCTATCAAACTCAGGCACTTCGTCCTCAAACGAGTTCGGTTTTGAAACCCGAAGTCGCAGCTTCTAGTTCCACGGGCGGTAACTATGCTCCTATTTTGAGCGATCGGGTTAACCCGGAGTTTAGTGCTGATAGATCTGCAACTCTAAGAACCCAACTGCGAGAAATGCGTAGTCGAGTCAAAGGTGATCCGTCTAATGAGATGAAAGCATCGCCTCAGCAAATGGTGCCCATTCAAAGTCGGCGGCAAGTTGTGGCTGCTGCCCCCCTTGGCTCCGAGAGTTACGATCCGCTGCTGCAATCTAAGATTGGTAAGGCGGTATCCCCTGAATTGCCTTCCTTGGGCACCAGTGAGTCGTACTTGCCTGGAGGGAGTGAACGCTTAGAAGGTTTCATTTGGCCCGCCAAAGGGGTCTTAACATCGGGCTTTGGCTGGCGTTGGGGACGAATGCACAAAGGAGTTGATATTGCAGGTCCAACAGGTACGCCTGTTGTTGCCGCCGCCGAAGGTGTGGTTGTTACTGCTGGCTGGAACTCAGGTGGCTATGGCTATCTCGTAGAAATCCGGCATCCGGATGGCAGTTTAACTCTGTATGCGCACAACAATCGGGTATTAGTCCAAGCGGGTCAACAAGTCACTCAAGGACAGCAGATTTCTGAAATGGGAAGCACTGGCTACAGTACGGGTCCCCATCTCCACTTTGAGGTACATCCCTCAGGAAAAGGTGCTGTTAATCCCATGGCATATCTGCCTCGCGGTTAGTCCTGTCTCTCTAGATTCGATTAAAAAGGGGAGAAAAATCTCCCCTTTGCTGTTTGAATTTTATTGGATATATTCAATCACTGTTTTAGTATTGATTTCAATTATGCTACTTTAGTAGAGTTGTCTAGTGTTCTTAAGGCTCAGTAGCTCAGTGGTAGAGCAGGGGACTCATAAGCCCAAGGTCGCAGGTTCAAACCCCGCCTGAGCCATTTAAGTATCTGTTTCTTTAGAAAAGTTTGTTTCTAGAGGAAGCTGTCACTAATTAGGATGATCCAACTGCTATTTAGTAAGACAGACTAGAGAGAAATCGGTTAGGGGCAACTCTGTTGAGCCTTAAGGATATTGATCTCCATAATCAGTACCGCAGCCCTACTTGCTAGAGAAAGTCTTGACCGTGGGCGGTGGAGCGCACAATCTGGGAGCCAAACGATTGGGGCAAAAAATGGGGTGTTGAAAGCGAGAAATCAGTGACCGCACGATTTCTAGATCGCTGAGAACGATTGGATGGACTCGTTAAAAAAACGTATGGATATTGCGATCGCCCTAGCCATTCAAGCGATCGCGCTTCGGCTCATTAAGTCTACTGTCCAGCCGGAGCCGGAGCAACCGGAGCCGGAGCAGTCTCTTGAACGCGCTGTGCTGGCGCGGGTTGGGCTGCTGGTGCTGGCGGAGCTACAGGATTGGGAATAGTCACATTCACATTCGGAGCCGGAGCAGAGGATTGTTGCGGCACAGGAACGATGCGATCGCGCTCAATAATTCGCTCTTTCACTTGCGGCGAAGGGCTGGCTACTGGATTAGCCGGCGTAATGATGTTTGTAGTGCTAGGTCTTTGGTTGAGGAAGTAATAGGCAGCAACCCCTAAGCCAACTAAAGCGGTTAGCAACATACCTAACAGTAATCCGCCAAAGGCGTTACTGTCCTCGCGATCGCGCTGGACAGTTTCGTAATTGCGCTGTTGAGCAAGACGGTTTTGGGTATCAATATTTTGAGCAGGTACGGAAGTAGAAGGAATATCTGTAGAAGGAACATCGCGAGAATCTTGGTTGTTAAAGTTGGTCATAGTAAAGTATTAGAATTCAACAACTCAAGAGTACTGATATTTCTTGCTACTTTGGCTCTACCTATAAACCGATTTCTGCTTATCCAAAAGAGGGAGTTACGGCAGCGATCGCTGCTCCACCACAACTTGTCACACACCACATTTCTCGACAGGCTTTATAGTAGGAAAGCTCACTAATCTGTCAGACCTATGGATTCAAAATCAACGACCTCTCATTCAGCGGCGGAATCTTTCTCAATGGATGACTTTGCCAAAGCTTTGGAGAACTATGATTATGGGTTTCAGAGCGGACAGACCGTTTCCGGCAAAGCCATCAGCTATGAAACCGATGGCATTTATGTTGACATTGGCGCAAAATCTCTTGCCTTTCTCCCTGCCGATGAAGCAAGTTTGCGAGAGATTCGCGATCCAGAAGCAATTTTGCCTATTGGAGAATCGTGTGACTTTTTGATCATTCGCGAACAAGATGCCGATGGGCAGGTCACCCTTTCGCTAAAGCAGCTAGAAATTCGGCAGATGTGGGATCATATGGCAGAATTGCAAGACAGTACCCAAAGTCTTTCTGTCAAAGTGACGGGCATTAATAAGGGCGGCGTGACGGTGGATGTGCAAGGACTGCGGGGCTTTATTCCGCGATCGCACCTGCTCGAACGCGATAACCTAGAATCCCTCGTGGGCACAACCCTCACCGCCAATATTTTGGAAATCAACCAAGAAAAAGGAAAACTGGTTCTCTCCAATCGGTTAGCAACTCGCTCCGCTGCCGTTAGCCAGTTTGAAATTGGGCAACTGATAGAAGGCAAAATCAGCGGCATCAAACCGTTTGGCGTATTTGTAGATCTAGGCGGCACCAGCGGCTTGTTGCACATCAACCAAATCAGCAAAAACTACGTAGAATCACTGCCCAACCTGTTTCAAGTGGGGCAAATCATCAAAGCCATGATTGCCGACCTAGATGAAGCGAAGGGCAGAATTTCTCTTTCCACCAAAGTGTTAGAAAACTATCCGGGTGAAATGCTGGAAAAAATGGCAGATGTGATGGCGGAAGCCGATACCCGCCAAGAAAAAGCCCGTAAGCTCTTGATGAATAGTTGAGGAGCCTGTGTGGGGCGTTTTACTAAGCGCCCCTGGAAAATCAGGCTGAAGGGCACCTCGAAAAATACGAAAATGAGTGTCTCAAATCAAGAAAGAGATGAGATGATAAAGTGATGGTAATGTCGGGCAAGAAAGATGGGACAGCAAGGCTTTTGGGATGCCCTACAGCGCTACGAGAAACTAGAGCGGAACCAGGATTTGCTAGTGCGGCTGGGCGAGATCATCCCGTGGCAGGACTTTCGTGGGTTTCTAGAGCCAAGGGCGTGAAAAAGCGCTCTCATGCAGGGTTCCATCCTCAGACATGAGATGCGGTTTGAAACTCAACTTTACTCAAATCCAATTAATCGAGGTGCCCTATAGTTTTGCAGTTTTTTAAGCATTTGAAAGAATGATTGAATTATTCAATTTATTTCTATTCAATTTCGTTGTTCAAACTTTCTTAAAACACTCAGGTTTTTCACTAAAAAGACATCGCTTGCATCATTCAGAAAATCTGGAGTTAGTTGAGAGAGAACGTTGGCAAACTCCCACAGCTTAAGGGCGATCGCGCCCCGAAACTTAGTTCCTCATGATACAATCAATAGGTTAAAAGTCATCTTTTTAAGCACACAAATTCAGTTAAATTTGTTGATCTTTCAAAAGCTGTTCTTTTTGTGAAAATACTGATCTTTCGGAGTCTTTGACGCTATGACTTTTTCCCAGGAGCCGCCTCAAGATCGCATCGTCCCTACAGATTTACGAAACGAGATGCAGCGGTCTTACCTGGAATACGCCATGAGCGTGATTGTCGGGCGAGCGCTACCTGATGCCAGAGATGGATTGAAGCCAGTCCACCGTCGCATTTTGTATGCCATGCACGAGTTGGGTTTGGCACCCGATCGCCCCTTTAGAAAGTGCGCCCGTGTAGTAGGGGAAGTGCTGGGTAAATATCATCCTCACGGCGATACGGCAGTTTACGATGCCTTGGTGCGGATGGCGCAAGATTTTTCCATGCGATCGCCCCTAATTGACGGTCATGGCAACTTTGGTTCCATCGATAACGACCCACCTGCCGCCATGCGGTACACCGAGTGTCGCCTGCGCCCCCTCACGCGGGATGCGCTGTTGCAGGACATCGAATCGGAAACGGTCGATTTTGGCGATAACTTTGATGGCTCTCAGCAAGAACCGCTGGTCTTACCGTCGCGCATTCCTCAACTCTTGCTGAACGGGTCTTCTGGCATTGCCGTCGGCATGGCGACCAATATTCCGCCTCACAATTTGGGTGAACTGATTGATGGGCTGGTTGCCCTAATTCATAATCCCGACATTACCGTGCAGGAATTGATGCACTACATTCCTGGTCCTGATTTTCCCACGGGCGGGCAAATTTTGGGGCTAACCGGCATTCGCGAAGCCTACAATACTGGGCGTGGCTCGATCATCATGCGCGGGGTCGCCAACATTGAAACGATTGAGCATCGCGGCAGACCCGATCGCGAAGCTATCATCATCACCGAGCTACCTTACCAAACCAACAAAGCCGCGCTGATTGAAAAAATCGCGGAAATGGTGAATGAGCGTCGCTTAGAAGGCATTTCAGATATTCGAGATGAGAGCGATCGCGACGGGATGCGAATCGTGATTGAACTGCGGCGCGATGCCTATCCCCGCGTTGTCGTCAATAACCTCTACAAGCAAACCCCGCTCCAAGCAAACTTTGGGGCTAATATGCTGGCGCTGGTGGATGCCTACCCGCAACTGCTCAGCCTTAAGTATTTTCTCTCCGTTTTCCTAGATTTCCGCATCGTCACGATCACGCGCCGCACTCAATACCAACTGCGAAAAGCGGAAGAACGAGACCATATCCTGCAAGGGTTGCTGATTGCCCTGCTCAATCTAGATGCCATCATTATCTTGATTCGCGGTGCCGCCGATGCACCTACCGCGCGACTAGGATTGATTGAACGGTTTGGGCTATCAGACGCGCAAGGGGATGCCATTTTGCAGATGCAACTGCGGCGACTCACCGCTTTAGAAGCCGATAAGATTCATCAGGAACACGATGATCTGCAAATCCAAATTGTGGACTTGCGGGATATTCTGGCACGTCGCGAACGGATTCTGACCATTATTGAAACGGAACTGGCTGCAATCAAAGCTGCCCATGCCACTCCTCGCCGCACGGTGATTGAGCAGTCTGAAGATGAGATCATGGATGCGGATCTGATCGCGAATGAACGGGCGGTGATTTTGCTGACCGAGCAAGGCTATATTAAGCGGATGCCCGTCAACACGTTTGAGTCTCAAAATCGGGCAACGCGGGGCAAGTCGGGCACCCGGATGAAAGATGATGACGGGGTGGAGCAGTTTCTTGCCTGCCGTGATCACGATAGTATTCTGTTCTTTAGCGATCGCGGCGTGGTCTATTGCGTGAGAGCCTATCAGATTCCAGTTAGTTCTCGGACTGCCCGTGGGACTGCCATTGTGCAGCTATTGCCCATTCCTCACAACGAAAAAATTACCTCGATCATTTCCGTGAGTGAGTTCAGCGAGGAGGAGTATTTGGTGATGCTGACGAATAAGGGCTACATCAAAAAAACGGCGCTGTCGGCGTTCAAGAATATTCGCGCCAATGGCTTGATTGCCATCTCGTTAGAAGAAGCCGATCTGCTGCGCTGGGTGCGTCGTGCCCGTGCTGAAGACACGATTTTAATTGGCTCTCAGTTCGGCAAATCGATTCACTTTCGGGCAAGCCATGACCAACTACGTCCTCTGGGTCGCGCCACACGCGGCGTAAGAGCAATGGCACTGCGTCAGGGCGATAGTTTGGTGGGTCTAGATATTTTGCCCAGCGAGATTGTGGAAACTCTCGCGGCTGATCTGGAGTCCGATGGCAGCGGCGAGGATGAGGTGACCAGCGATGACGCGACGGAAACCTTGGAAGCCCTAGAAACAGCGCCTTCCGGTCCTTGGATTTTGACGGTGACTGCATACGGCTATGGCAAACGGGTGCCTGTGACTCAGTTCCGCTTGCAAAATCGGGCAGGGATGGGCATTGTGGCGACTAAGTTCCGTAAACCCGGCGATCATATGGCATCGCTGAGAATTGTGCATGAAGGCGAAGAACTGATGCTGATCACCAATCGCGGCATTATCATTCGCCAAGCAATCAACGCCATTTCTTGTCAATCTCGCGCTGCTTCTGGAGTTCGCTTGCAGCGGCTAGACGAAGACGATGAGATTGTGGCGGTGGCGCTGGTGCCGGCTTCTGATGCGGAGGAAGATGCGCTGCTAGATGATGATCTGGGAACCGGAGAAGCGGGAAGCGAGGAAGCGGCGATCGCAGTATCTCCAGTTGTTGGGGAAAGCACAGTCGAAGGAAGCGCAACAGCCGAAGAGTAGCAAGACCCGACCCCACTACCAATTTTATTCTCAGATTCAGCACTGCTGCATTCCTCAGCGATCGCTAAACTGTTTAAGTCCCTCAACCAGAATTGAACTTATCACTTTCATACATTTGTCATGTAGTCTTTCAAGATGTAATCTGAAGGCGCAAATGATGTCAGGTGATCGGCGGGGAATAGTAGCATGACGGCAATAGATTCAAATCAATTTTGGGACTTAGTTGGCGGCGTATTTCGCCTCGAACTAGAGACATTTGAAGAGATTGCCGGATTGCCGAGAGGGATATTGCCTTCGGTGCTGATGGTGCTATTTGCGGGTTTATCCTTGGGGATTGGGCAAAGCATTATTCTCTTCATCAATCGGGTCAAACCCATTCGCTTTGTCTTTAGTCTGTTGCTCAACGCCGTTCTGTTTACCTTCGGCTTTTTGTTTCTGGCATTTAGCACCTGGTTGATCTGTCTGCTGCCTGGGTCGGTGGATGTTTCCTTCAGAACCTTGATCAAAGTGTTTGGGTTTAGCTATGCGCCCCAGTTATTCAGCTTTTTAGGTGCGCTGCCCTACGCGGGTTTGCCGATCTTAAATGTATTGTCGGTGTGGCGGTTGCTGGCGGCAGTGGTGGGTTTTGAAGCAGCGGCGGCATTGGCGGCATTCAAAAAGAACCCGCCGCCACGCCGATTTTCTTTGGGCACTTTGCCTATGGGTTGGCTGAGGTCGTGCGAGAACCGCTCACTGATGAACTGCGATTTGAGATTGTCTATCACCAGGTCTATTGCCAAAACACGGATGGTCTAATTGCTGGAACGATACATTGGTCGCGCTATATGGGCGATCGCCAAATAGGTTGGGCGGGCACCCGTCCGACCTGCGACATTCTGGTGAAGCTAGATGCGTTCACCAACAATTACGACGTGAATGGCGAGAAAAATAGTCCCTTGAATTTGATGATGCGCCAACTGCAAGTGATGACTTCTCGCTATCGGATTGGCGATGTCACGGGCGCTACGTTTGTCGGTTTTGCCAACAACTGTACCCAATCCTCAAACCAGGCAATGTTTGCCAGCATTCAACCAACAACTAAGGCGCTGCAAGCAAACCCAGAACTGCTGCGATCGCTGAGAGCAGACCCTGAACAAGCACAGCGATTTCAAGTCCTTCAGCAGTTGGGGGAAGAACTTCAGTCGGAACTTCAGCCTTTGGGCGGTCCTCGCTCGGATTGGGCAAAGAACGAATTTAACTTAGGCACCACGATGGAAGATAACCCGCTGCAAAACCTCAAGACTGGTCTGGGAAGCTGGCGCACCATACTGCCGCGTCTTGCCAGCGACACCGTTGTTCGCCTTTTCTTAAGGCAAGGTGCCAGCGTTTGGGTGCTGCGGACTAGCCAAATTGGCGGTCACGATCCAAATATCGCCCCAATCGCCCCCATGACGCTTTAACCCTTAATTCGCCTCATCCCAACCCTTCTCCTTGGGGAGAAGGGTTTCCGGAGCTTTCTATTTCCCCTACCTATAGTTCCCTCTCCTCTGGGAGAGGACTAGGGTGTAGCTTGCTTCCCGCAGGGTGGGCGGATTTAATTATCATCATCGTGGGCAAAACGGTGTTTCATACGGCTTGAGAGCGTACAGTACCAGTTTAAATACTTACGATAAATTTCATTATCTTTTCCTCTAACCATACCAAGAAAATTAATCTTCCCTCGAAGTACTTCTCGAAGCGGAGGAACTTCTTCCTCAGATATCTCTAGTTCTTTAGAGCGTTTCTCTTTGTATCTTTGTTCAACAGAATCTAATCCAAATTTATCCCAAGCATGAAGCATTGAACTAATTTTCCTAACATACTCACGCCTTACGTTAGGAAACTGATTGACCGTTAGTCCGGTTACTTCTTGATGCCGACTTTTGTGCTGCAATCTAACTTTACGCTGATTAATTTCAAAGCTGTTACCTTGAATTATCGATATCAGCCTTTCGCCCAATATGATTTTTAACTGATCTTCTTCAGTATGTGTATATGCTACTTCCTTTGGAAAACTAGGCAGAGTTGTTGAAAAGGTAATGTCGTCAGCATATCGTGTGTAAGTGCATTTGAAATCTTTTGCCAATAGTCGAAGCTGACTGTCAAGTCGAGCACAAACCATATTGGAAACGACAGGAGATGTAGGAGCACCTTGAGGCAGCTTATTGGAGTAGCAGCAAATTTGTGCAAGAACTGTTGCAACTTCTTTCGGAAGATTGTAGGGAGGTGCAATAAATATTCCTCTTACTCGACCAAAATGGATGCTGGGGAAAAAGTCTTTCAAATCAATGTTCAGTACAAATCTCTTATGCAAATGCTGCTTTGCATTAGTGACAATACTTCGAGCAGGTAGGAATCCATGAACAGAGGCTTTCGGTTCATAAACACTGTATAAAACCTGACTGAGTTTCCTTTGGATTAATTTCAGCGCTGTAGAGGGGGCTGAGATTGTGCGAGGATGACCAGATTTTTTAGAGATTGAGAATTCTGAATATTTATGATTCTCAGGGATTTGGTAAAGATGATATATGAGTCGATCGTATGAAACTTCTAACAGCCTAGCCACATCTCTTGGTGTTTTGAGCGCAAGAAATTCCTGCTTCAACTCATCACAATCCCCAAGAAGTAAGGTTGAGTGCTTTTTAAGAAAGGCATCTGTAGACATATCCACGTTTTCTGCACTGTCCCGCGATCGGATCAACATCTGTGTACAGAGTATGTAAACCCATGAGTAAACCTGGGCATAAAGGTAGCTTTGCAATACACCATCGCATTTAGTCAATGGAAATCGATACTTATTCTACAGATGCCTTAGTCTCATGTACTATAACTCAATGCTTGAAGGTCAGCCTTCCCTAGAATACATTTTTTTGTATAGTTGCTTTTTCTCGTAGCTTGACACCCGATAGTTCGGTTCAAAACCTAGAGATTTTTTGTATAACGCTATACTCTCTTGATGTTGTCCTAGCTTTGCTAAAAGACAAGCATATTCTCTACAGATTATGTAGCTATCTGGAGAAGGCGGTTTCAGTTCCAGTGCTGTCTTGTAAGACTCAACCGCTTCATCATGTTTTTCCACCTCAACAAGAGTTTGCCCGTTCTTCCACCAGACTTTGTAATCGTCGCCATCTAATTTAAGTGCTTCATTATAGGCAAAAGCCGCTTTCTCGTATTCCCCAAACTGTTTTAATGCATCCCCTTGCTCAATTCTAATTTCATAATTATTAGAATCGAGTGAAGATGCTTTTTCATAGGCTTCATTGACTTCTTTAGAACGATCTAGATCTGTAAGCAAACTAGCTTTCTTATTCCACAGTTTTATATTATCTTGATCCTTTTCTATTTCTTTATTGCAAGAGCTTAATTCCTCCTCTAGGCTTCTGCGTTTTATTTCACTTTGTTTATTTAGAAGTATAGGTAGCCGAGTATCATCAAGACCTTTTTGTTCAAGGGAAAGACAGCCTAAATCATACGAATCTTTAATTGTTCGATCTGATGCTAAGTAATAGTAAAACTCGTTCAGAAAATCAAGAATTTTGGTATCCTCAAGGCTCTGACTTATACCAATTACAAATTCAATATGTCTAACAACTTCTCTTGCTTGTTCTTCTAGGTAACATCCATTTAGAAGAACGCACTCTATACCCTTATTATGGAGACTAAATAATTTATCTATTAATTTTTCTGGGATTCTAGATGTTGTATTCTCAGGGCTACCCTCTAAAACTAAAGCCTCTATTCCAACTTTACGCCCATAAATATCAATAACATAAGGCTCGATTTCTGATAGTTCTTGAGAAAGATCAGTCATCCCTATATCTGGTCTATTTTCTAGGTTAAATTTATCTTTATGCTTACCCCGTTTCAACGCCTCTCTAATCTTCTTAACCTGCTCTCTCCTGATCGATGTTTCAGCGTCCTCATCGTTGACTGACAATATAAGAATTTGCTTCACCGCCTGATCTACATTTCTACTATTAAAGTTGGTCTGAGTCATTGGCATAGACGAATCAAGAGAGTGAGAAGTGTCTGCTATATTAGGCAGTTTTGCAACCAAACCTCTCCACTGTCGATCGCACTCATGAAACTCTCGCTGAAGTTCTCGCAGGTGGGGAAACTGCTCCAGAATCACATGGGTAGGAATGGCACCGCCGCCTAAATCGATGGAGCGATCGCGGGTAAATTTCACCATCCCACACACTTTGCCCGTCCGTTGATTCAGCAACGGTGACCCACTCATTCCCG
>Ga0209181_10003176_pt1 | contig 25742 bp, 14 predicted proteins | sample MAT05_FD_187208 | JGI IMG/M metagenome (GOLD analysis project Ga0209181, IMG submission 187208) | Freshwater microbial communities from Lake Fryxell liftoff mats and glacier meltwater in Antarctica - MAT-05 (SPAdes) (version 2) | ecosystem: Environmental > Aquatic > Freshwater > Ice > Liftoff...
GTTTTAGGGACTGGAATCGCTAACTCTTGGATCACTTTTTCCAGAGCTTCGGTTAGTTCTACAACTTCTTGAGATTGAGATTTAATATCATTCGTGATGGAATTGGCAAGAATATTCATGTTCGATCTCTTATGGATGGAATGACCCTTCAGTCCTGTTTTCAGCCCGAACAAACAAACTGATGACCGTTAAAGCAAAACGTTTGAATTGGATTGACTCTTTGGGTACTGGGGTTAAAGGTGGTTAGTTCAAAGCAAGGGACATGGTTTAGCACTCGTTCAATTGACCGAACGACAGGTGATGCGTTTTGTACTTGAAAATCATTGATGTATCCCTTCAGTACTTGCTTGAAGCCAGCGTTTTGGGGGATGTAGCCGAGCAATAAACAACCACTCATGCCACAGCTTGGAGTCATCTCTGGCTTTCCCTGAGTATGAACTCTGGTGTTAATCACGTATAAAGGGAGTGAGCCTGGTTGTTGTAGTTTCAAGACCTGCATCTGACCTACATCAACAGGTGTGTCTAAACGCAGGTAAGGGGCATAATCCTGCCGCAACTGCCGGACTAAAGCTGTTGGTGCTGATTGATAAACCTTTAGCCACTTACTTTCGGAGCTTGATAAAGCGGGATGAACACTCACGTACATCAAACCCAGAAGGGCGATTGCGATCAAGATTGGGAACAACCGTTTCATTGGTTGCCTCCTCCGATAGTTTCACCAGAACGCAGCAGTTTGTAGGTGTTAGGGAAGCGAATGCCTAACTGCCGCAAAGCCCACACTTGCTCTTGGGACAGGTAAATCGTGACTCCGCTGTAAGCACTGTGAGCAGAAGGGGACAGTTTTTGGTTCAACCCCTGCTCAAAGGCTCCTTTTCCTCCAGCTTTGGCAATCTCATGACGATACCGTTGCAGTTCCAGCTTTCGCGCTGGTGCCATGCTCATGAAGCTGCTTAAAGGCTTTAGTCCTGATTTAGCTCCTCTCAATTGGCGACAGCCTGAAGAATTAATTTCGATTAAGGAGTACCAAGATTCAAAATCATCTCCAGCGTCATAGAGCCAAACGTGCAGGTAGTAATAGGTTTTGCCTTTCTCCTTGAGTGTTCCTACGACTTCAAATGTGTTTCCAACTGGCTCCAAACACCTCACTGCGGCTTGAGGTAAATTAACACCCGGTTGAGGGCTTGGTAAAGTTGCCCGTGGACTTTGAAGCCGTAGTGTAGGTAGAGCGGTAATTGTATAGCTTGATGGTGCAAGGGCTAATACTAGTAAAAACGCCAATACGCCACTAATTGTGAATTTGATCAGTCGTTCTGATTTTGGTTTCATTCCCTCCCTCCTAATTTTTGTTTAAGTACGGCAATGGGTTTACAGGCTGCCCGTTCTTTCTCACCTCAAAGTGCAGGTGCGGACCCGACGATCGCCCACGATTACCGACAGTTCCAATCACTTGACCTTTAGAAACTTTGTCACCAATTTTGACGTTGATGGTATTGACGTGGGCATACCAGGTTTCCAGTCCATTGGCATGACGAACAATGATGAGTGCGCCATAGCCATTAGGGTCGCAGCCGATGCAAGCATCGACCACAGTTCCGCCATCGGCAGACTTGATGGGCGTTCCAACGGGCATGGAAAAGTCTATGCCTGCGTGAGCGTGGTCGCCCCGATCCTCGCCGTATTGACCACCAATTGGAGCGTTTGCGCCCACTGGGTAAGACATTCTTCCAGTCACAACTCCTGGTTGCCCGTTGCCTGAACAAGGTTTGGAGCCGTACCGTTTCAATGCTCTCTGGTAAGCATCAACTGTCCGTTGACCGTACTCCTGAATCGTCGGACCTCCTGTGTAGTCTCGCCCATTGGAATGACTGCACCCACCGGAGTACCAGTTTTCACCCAGGCAAGCAATTAACTCACTCCCTTGCTTGCCCTGACTACGGTAGTAGTTGATGTTTCTAGTCATTGCCCCTTTGAACACCGCATCTTGGTCACTCGGCGAGAAATATCTGGGGAGTTCTCGCTCTAGCGATCGCAGGTACTCCAGCGAATTGTTAGGAGCATTAGCTCGACGGATGAAGTCTGCCCCACCAGACTTTTTCAGAATTGCAGCTTTGGCATCCTCGCGGTAAGTCATGAATTGGTAGCGTCCCAGACCTCGACCACAGTTACCCGCTCCATCGCAACCCCACTGTCCTGCACTGGTGTAGCCACCTTCGATACTGCTGATGGCATCAGCTAAGGCACGAAAGTCTACACCACCTGCACCGGAACCACAAAGACTCGAATCATCAGTGCTATCTTCTCCTGCATACTCTCCAGTAATCTGATCAACTTGGTCTTGAACCTCTGGCGGCAGTTGAATTCCAGGTGAAAGTTCATCCATACCGCCAGCACCGTCTGCTAATCCAATAAACACAAGCCCTTTCTCTTTTGTGGAAAGCCAGGGAATCGGACCAATGAAGTAAGGAGTACAGCCTAGGTCAAGGAATGCTTTTTTGATGCAGACACGGAAGTACAGCCCAAATCGTCCGGTTCCAGTCGATTCGTCTGTGTCGATCAGAACCACTTTGAAGGCTTTACCGAACGACAGTCGCCCCGTTGGTTCCATCCCATCATTCAATTGTCCCAGAATGCCTTTACCACCGGGCACCATTTGTTCACCGTCGTCTTTGCCTCCTCGAATCCAGCGTGCCCCGTGCAAACCACCGGGATCACTTATGCCGCCGAAGCCAGAATAACCAGGAGCATTCAGTTCCAGATAGTCACAGCCTTTGGCTTGAGCGCAGTTGTAATTAAAGCCCACTTTGTCACTGCCCGTGATACTGAACTTGGTTGGCTTCTCGCGAGACTCTTTGTGTGCTTGGTCACCTCCATAAGTCACGTCATGAATGGCGACTAATCCAAGGATTTGAAATGGGTTGATCGGGAATTGAGCAAAGGGAATTTTGTCTAGACCGGGGATGCTAGCGATTACAGAACCTTGCCAGTCCTTAAAATTGCCTAATGCCGTTTGGTCAAGTCCTGGAATGCTGGTGAAGCTGAACTGATCAAGGTTGAGTTCATTTAGCGACAGTGACCCTAACAAGTCATCGGCAGCGATCGCCGAGAGAGTCTGATTCGCCAAATCCAGGTTAATACCTGTTGGTAATTTCAGGTTTACCAAATCCAGCAGTGGTTTAACCTGATCGAGCGGCAACTCTCCTAATTTGGGAATGGCTTTGACCAAACTGGCGATCGTCTGCTGGTTCATCAGTTGCAGGCTGCTCAGGCTCAGTTTGCTTAGGTCCAACCCAGCAGATTGGGCGATCTGGCTTAGGTTGAAAGCTTCCAATCCAAACGTTTCAGAGACATCACCTAACTGCATCACGTTTGCCAGGGGGGTTCCTGCTTGCCATACACGAGATGGATTCCAACCCAATTCACCTGTGACATCTTCTGCAATTGAAATTGCTCCTGATTCTTGGAGAACGGGCAAATTGGAAAACGACACACTACCGAAGTCTGGAACAGGTGCGCCTTCGTAGGTTACTGTTGGTAGCCATGCCTCATCCGCCCCAGCCAGTGGTGGAGCAAGGCATAGCAGCAAAGCGATTAAAATCAATAGCGTCAGAATACGAAGCCAGCGCATGGGAGTTGAACACAATCCGATGCTGTAAGGCTACGAACTCCGTCTGACGGAGATATGACTCCAATCAAGCAGTGATCTGACTATGCTCCTGTTCTTGTACTTTCATTTGTTGCATTACCCGATTTGCCTGATATTCAAATCGTTCAGCGTCCAGGTTGGTAAGGCTTGTTGCCTGAATTGAAATGACTCCCTCTTGCACCTTCAGAATAATTCCCCGATCTGGTTCCAACGTTGAGGCGGGCAGAATGTAACAGTCTGCCTCGGTAGGCTTGCTCCCTCTTCCTGAAGCCAGCGCATAAAGCGAATCATTCTGAGCGAAGAGGGTGTAGGTCTTTCCCACAAACAAGGTTCCTCCTGCCTGCGGCTCTCCGGCTATGTCAAGAATCTGTTGAGCGCAATCGGCGATCGTTTGAGTTTGCCGTTGCCAGTCAGTTTTATCTTGAGCCATGACACGCAGGTCTTGCTTACTTGGAGGAGTGCCATCTTGGGTGAACACTTTGCCTATCTTTTCAATCCCTTTGAGATGGGTTTCTGAACGTCCCACGTCTCGTGCCTGTTTGTACCAGTCGCGCAATTCTTGACGAAATCGTAGCAGTTGCTCATTCCAATCTTTGCCCTGAATTGGAGTCATGTGAACCACGTTTGCAACGGATGTATTCAGTTTTTCAGCTAGCCTCCGACCATCAGCATCGTTGTCGAATGCGGCGACTACACTACCGCCTCGACCCACAACAGCCTGTAAAGCCTCGGTTGGCATGGAACCTTTGCCATCACTGGAGAGGTAAATTGTCCGTCCTTGATTGTGCTGCCCTTTCTCTAGAACTGCCAGAGAAACCGTGTCGATCGCAGATTCCGTCACAACCACTCGCTGAACTTCGCCTCTACCCACTCCTATCCAAAACCAACCGTTGTCTTTACTGGAGCCAGGAGCCAGTCCTTTAAAGTCTCCGCTCGTGCCTCGCAACGTTGCTCCGGTTGTCTCCAATCGCTCCCAGCTTTGAGAGTCAAAGGTTTGACGTAGGAATACGGCATTGCAGCGATCATCGGCGTATAACAGTCCTTGATGATGTAGCTTATCCACCCAATTTGTCGGTAGCCCACGAGTTTGGGTGAGATATTTTCTCACTTGATCCCAGTTCGCCTCGTTGGGAAACGGTAACTCCAATAATTTCTGCTCTTTGGACTCCTGAACAATCTGAATAGGAATAGCTTGCTGTTCTTTTTGCTGGGTCAGCCATTCTACAGCCGCCTTAAAATTCAAGTCTCGCACTGCCATCGTCAAACTGATGGCTCCTACTCCACCTTTTTCCGTTTTCCAGTCCATGAATTTATTGTCGGTAATGCTGATGGCGTGCTGTTTCTCTAGGTGTCCATCCACCTCTGCCCAAGCGTTCCATTTGGATTTGTCAGTGAGATCGCGCTCTAATCCTAAAGTTGCAGCAACAACTTGCAAGTCTAAATTTCTAACAGAATCCGCCAGCTTCGTCAGTTCTGCGTCAACACGATTTTGTGGGATAGTCTCAACATTTTGTTCTGGAGGAGAAACTTCTACAAGTTCAATCGGTGTCTCCAAAAGAGGAATGGGACGAGCGTTTTTACCCGACCAGTCCTCACAAATGACTGCTTCAACTTCAACAGGCATGTCAGTCAAGAAGTATTGCCCTGCCTCCAGCATGGATTGAACCAACAGTTGCCCTGCTCGTTCTGCTTGCGCTTCCGGCACTTCGATCACAATCTCGTCATGCACCTGCATCAATAATCTGGCATCTAACTTCTGGGGTAAGGAATCTCTGGCTTCGCGAAAGGCTGTGATCGCGAGTTTGGTAATGTCAGCAGAAGTTCCCTGCACCGGGGCATTGATAATTTCCGTGAAAGGAGCCTCGCCTTCCCAGTGTCGCAAACGTCCACCAAGAGTGTGACAAGAGTCAGCATGTTCCTGCTTGACGCGCTCGTGCCAATCTATAAGTCCAGAATAGGTCTTGAAGAATTGCTCTCGATACTTCTCGGCTTCTGGTAGCGACAAAGACACCCCATAATGGGTGCGGGCATAGGTTTGAAAACCATGCGCTTGCATTCCATAAATCAGCCCGAAGTTGACCGCTTTAGCTAACCGTCGCTCATCACTTGTAATTTGGGCGATCGGTTTGTGCAGCAAGAAACTGGCAGTCAAGGCGTGTAAGTCTTGTCCGTTTTGATATGCCTCGTTCATCCGAGGTTCGCCACTCACTTTTGCGGCAATCCTCAGTTCAATCTGGCTGTAATCCGCTTTCACCAGCACATTGCCCGGAGCAGGTTCAAAACAGCCCTTGATCCGTTGATCACGAGGCACGTTTTGCAGATTGGGTTTGTCACAGCTAAAGCGCCCGGTGACGGCTCCACACTGATTAAGATTTGGGTGTAGCCGTTTCGTCTTGGGGTGAACTAGAGCTGCGTACCCTTCCGCGTAGGTGGAAAGAGCTTTTGTTACCCTGCGATACTCCAGCAGTTTGCTCAGAACGGGGTGCTGTTCCTGAAGCGGTATCAGAGTTTCTTTCCGGGTATTTTTGACTGAAATCCCCATCTCTTGAAGTGCAGCAAGTAATTGCTTGGGACTCTCCAAGTCAACTTTGAAAGAGGTTGGATTTAGTAGCGATTTCTGAACCGCTTCGGGCTTAGGCAACCTCTCCCATAGCTCTTGCTCCAACATAGCTTTTTGCTGCCCCAGTTCACCTGCAAACGCTTGGAGTTTCGCCCGGTTGATGCCCATACCATTCCACTCCATCTCAGCAACGGCAGGGCTGGTACGAAATTCGAGCGAGGCTGTATCAGTTAGCCCTTTTTCCTCTAATTTGGCTGTTAGCGATTCCCGTAACGGCAGCAGCACAGCCGTATCTCTGGCAGCACAATCAATTTGGCTCCGAGTAAGTCCTCCCTTCCAGTTACTTTTCTGCTCAGATTTGTCCAGTTCAATTCCCAGGTAACGATGAGCAATCACCTCCAACTTGTGGGATTTATTCAGCCCAGCATCAATTAACTGCGACGCAATCATCGTGTCAAAGATTTTTCCTTTGACCGCCAACCCTGATGCTTGGAGCATTTGAAGATCAAAGCTGGCATTCTGGAAGACTTTTTCTGACTCATTCTGAAATAGCTGGCTCAAAGGCTGCAAATCTGCTTGAGAAAAGGCTGCACAATCAATCACAGTTACCGGACAATCTGCTGCTGCCAGTTGGATTAATCTCACCTGATCAGAATGAGGATCAAGTCCTGTAGTTTTAGTATCGATCGCCAATACTGGTGAGTCTTGGTAACGGTCAACTGCCTGCTGCAAAGCGTCAAGAGTATTAACTAGGTGAGCGCCCAGTTCATCCTGAAAAGCTGGTGTTTGAGAGGTAATAACTTTGCTTGCTGGTTCCGGTTGCTCTTCAACTGCCTGATTCTTTTCTTGCTCAACCACATGGACTTCAGTAGTTGCCTGATCAAGCATTGCGATCGTCGAGTCAAATTTTGCTAGAGGCTCTTGTTGAATGCTTGGCAGTTGCGCTACTGCGGTCTGAAGTGATGCTTCTATCTCATCGTTGTTTAGTAAAGGTTCAACAACTGGCGGAGTAACAATTGAAGCTTCTTTCGATGCCTGTTGCCTCCAAGCTTCTAGTGCGGCAACAGCAAACCCTTGATTCAACACATTGCGTGAAAAGGTTGCCGCAAATCCGCGATCGCAGTTACGACTTTCTCCTCCAGTAAACGGGTTTTGCACGGCTGTTTCAGTTAGCCGTAGTTGGGAGCCTATTTCCCCAGGAAGAATCTTGAACACCATTTCGCCATCATGAACACATTCAAAGGTGTCCAAATTTCGGTAGTGAGTCACATAAAGCTGATCGTTGTGACGTTCGACCACCAGGGGCAGATATGGCTCATTCTCAATCCGCAGATAAAAGTTATCAGCCTGAACAACGGCTTCGGACAATTGAGCATCATTCAGAAACCTGGCAATATTTTTCTCTGGTGTTCCTGCTATTTGTTTGGTAGCAATTGATGAGACTTGGAGAGTTGTACTTGCCAGATCCGAGACGACAGCCTGATTGCCATCTAGTTGTGCCTCGACTGCCACTACCTCTTCTGGCATTAGTTGCGGCTGATTGAAAAAGTCATCTTCAATCGGGTCAACGAGAATGAGCGGGACACTAATTTCCGAACTTTGCTCAACTTGCTCATTCTTAGCTACCTCAGATCCAGGGTTTTTCCCTTTTGGTTCAAAAGAGTCTGTAATCGGTTCTAACTCAGGCAGTTTGACTCCTAGGTACTCCCTCGCTTTGTCCTTGAAGTCAAATGCAGCAAGAGAAATGCCCTGTTCTTTCATCAAAACGTTCAACACTGGGTCAATTCGGTCTACCGAAACTATCAGTTCCATGCGATCGCTCACCGAATAGAAATCACTGCCTGCGGCTGCGATGATGTTCGCGTCTAGCGAAAAGCGATCGGCGATCGCAGACTTTGATGTTTGCAGCACAAAGCCAGCCCCATTACTACCAAATTGGGCTGCTGCCTGACTTTTGATCGTTAGCACTTCATCCAGGGTTTTGACTGCTCCCTGATAATTGGTGAGTTCTGTTAAAAATGCTTTGACTTGATGAGGCTCTTTGAAGGCGACAGGTTGCTCTCGCAGAGATTCTTGAATATCGAAACTGGCAGGCATAATCAACCCCTGCTGTACGTTTCCCTGGCGATCTGTGTAGTTAAGAAACTTTCCGGTTGGGTACTTCTCGTAGGCTTTCAGTAGGTTGCCCTGAAAAATCTGTCGTTCGGTACGCTCTGCCCGTTGCTTCAGGTCAAAGGCTTCGTAGATATCTTGCCCTTCCCAATTGGTGTCTTGCTTGGTGATAGTCGTCATCATGCCTTCCTTACCTCGGTTAAAACGAGTCAGCGGAACGGTTAGCATCCGGGCATGATTGTCTGTGAGAATTTGAACTCGCCAATTAGTGGGTGCAGTTGGGCTACCATTTTGTCCTTTCTGCCAGACCTTCGCCACTACTCCGTAGGTGATGTTACCTTCTGGCGAAACAACCCGTACTGTCTGACCCGATGGGAAGTTGCGGATGATTCCGCCTACATGGGTGAATTGGTTCTTAATTCGCTCTCCTGCTTTGTCTTTGCCATAGTTATCGTGTTTGACAGATAAAATTTCAGCCCGATACTTCATCGTCTCTCGTCGCAGTTCGTGAACCGTGTGCTGGGCTTGCTCTTTCGCCTGTTTTTCCGTCTGGTAAAAGTCGTGCTGATTGATCTCTCTAATTGGCTCCAAATCTAGATTTTCGCGCACCAAGTTGATAACTTCTAACTGACTGAACGGTTTGACTGGAACTTTGGCATCCACCACATCCAGGTAGACCGATCCAGTGAACTCGTTACGAACAGTAGAGTTATCGGGAATGATTTCCATCCGTCCAATTGTCCGGGCATCCAGATCAAGTTGCTGCGCCTCCAAAACACTTTCACCCATTGCCTGTTTTTGAGCAACCAAATCCAAAGTTTCAGACTCGATCAAGGCATACAGTTCCTCCTGCTCCTTCACAGAAAGCAAAGGAATTCGTCCGGTGGTGCGGCTGATAACTTCAATGTCAGACTCCCCTTGCAGTTTTTCTCTGGGAAATGCCAGCTTTGCTTCTAGTTCTGGCTGATCGTCTAGAATCTCATTGATCACCTCTTCCCCATAGGGCGTAAGGAAATCAACCACATTGGACACCGACAGGGCGGAGTCGCGATCGGCGGTTGTGTTGGCGTTGAGGGTTGCCATCTTGTGAGAAAGAAGTGCGCCCAACCGCTTCTCGGCTGGAATATCGCTCATCAGATAAGTAATTTCAGGTTCAGACACCTGCCCAAACCGATTTACGCGACCCAACATCTGCATCACCTGATTGATGTCTCGCTCTGCCTGCGCCATGATTAGGTGTCGCTGCTGCTGATCGGCGAACTTTTCGGAGGCATGAAGGTTAATCCCAGTAGAGCCAGAACGGTTAAGAATCAGGATGTCCAGATCTCCAGCATTAAAGCGGTTGACAATTTCTACCTTTGCCTGAGGAGTCGTTTCTTTGGCAGAACGACGCGCATAGCCCTGTTCCCCATTAGAGCTGTAGTCGATGATGTTTTGCCGTCCAGTGACCTCATCAACGCGAAAACCTGCCTGCGTTAGCCGCCACTTGATATAGTCGATCGAGCTAAGCGGGATTGCAGATAGATCAGTGCCATCAATAATTTCTCTAGCATTGTCATAAGCAGCTAAAGCATCATCCCCTAACTCGTCATCGGTCATCCGTCGTCGAATGCCGTTGCCTTCATGATCCTTGATCGTGACATCCCGCGATCGCTCCAGGTAACGGCTCAAAACATCGCCAAACGAAATGATGATCGCGTCGCCCGGTTGCATCCCGTTGTCTTCGGCGTACTGCTTGATGAAAGCATCCATCGTGTTAGCAACAGCAATCACAGGCTTCTGACCCCGCCCGATTGCCGCGATCGCCTCTTGTACCGTTGCATCTGCTTTTTGGCACAACAAACCCTGGTCGATCGCATTATTCATCAATGAGGTGAAGTTGGTAGACTTCGCTCCTGACTGACCAATGGAGTTGTCTTCGCTAGCAGCTTTTGCCTCCTTTTTCATCTCCTTGCTAAGTTTGGCAACTGCTTTTTCTTTAGTCAGGTCAAATTGGCTAATCGATCGCATAATCGAGGAGATGTCATCCGCAATCTGCCGATCAACCGGAACCACTTTTGACTGGAATGACACTCCTTCAAACGATCGCTCCCGCCTTAGCATCTGACCAGACGCAACAAATTTGGCTGCCATCATTTGTTGCAAGGGAACACCACCCTCTTTCAGGGTTCGCTGCAAGAAGGAAATATCAGTTACAGCATCAGAGGCATCAGAGCGACGGGCGTAGAGATCCATCACTGCCGGATCTTTAATCGCAGTCGCACTGGCAAACACGGCTCCCGCACTGCGATCAATCAGTTCTCGTGCGAATTCTGCTCGGTTTGGAGCCGCATTGATGCTGACCCAGCCTTTCTCTCCAGTGCTGCCGCCTGCTTCGTGTGCCTCATCAAAAATGAAAATTGCTCTTGGTGCAAGGTCGCGTAAAAAATCCCGTCGAAATGGTTCTTTGCCATTGTCGATCGTTTGAAGCTGGCTGTAGGTGGTAAAAATGGCTTGATAGCCACCCATTCCCTGCTGCATTAAGCTCTGCATTTCTTCCTGCTGCTCCGCAGGATTGCCCGTTCTAAGTTTGCTGCCATCCGGTAATTCCAGCTTCAGGTTGCTATCAGTTGCAAAAACTCTCACTCCAGGCTTGCCAATGTCTTGCAGGTCAGCCAGCATCGAAATATACAGAGTTGATTTTTGCGTGACAAAGACTGGAACGTAACCCTGATTGATCGCATCGATGATTTGACTCGCACAGAATCGTCCCTTTCCATTCCCAGTTTGGTCACCGTTGAGAAACACCTTGCTTTTATCTCGTTGCCAAAATGCTAGGGCATTTGCATCAATTTGCTCGGCGTAGAGGTGCTTCCACAGTTCTGCTTTCGACTGGTAATCCATGCGCTGCTGCACAAACTCATCCACATCTCCAACAGCACGTTCCAGCTTATCGAGGGCAGTCTGAGCCGCTGTCGCCATGTTCGCAGGGATAAGTGTACCCGGTGATCTGCCCTGACTGCGGGGAATATATGCAACGTTCAAGGTCGCATCCGTCTCTGGACGCTCAATATCTGCGTTTGCCATTGTTTGAATCCTTGCTTGTGCCGTCTGGTTAGAAGCTACCTGTCCATGCCGTAGGTCAGGTCTGAAAGCCAGTTCTCCAACGTGAATTTGTCGTGTTCCGCTATCCACACCTGCTGAGTCTCTAGTTCGTTCGATTGAATTGGGAGGGGAAAGTCCAGTCCCGTTTCTCGCAAGCGAACCAGAAATGTCTCGTTGCGCTCCAGAAATGTCTCTGCCCACTCTTGAGTCCACCACCAAAGGGGTTCGAGTTCCTTCGTGTGGTAATCCTCGTAGAGGTTCGGCGGTTCCTGAAGGTACAACAGTTTGAGGGCTTGGCTGAGTCGCTGGTGAGTCTGCACCTGATCTTCGCCGCTCTGCTCCATCCAGCGATGAATCATCCATTGAATTCGCAGGCTCATCAGTTGGATGTAGTCCCGCTCTGGTATCTCTCCTATCCCGGTTGATAGCTTGATCATCAGCAATGACTGATTGCCTGAGTCGGGTATCCAAATCGCCGGAAATTTGCTGTAGTCTTGATAAGTCGTGTTGCTGAACTGGCTCATTAAGCAGTAACTCCTTGAGTACATCGAATGATTTGTAGATGATGGGTACGTCAGCGGCAGGTAAGTCTCGGCCGGATTTTCCTCGTCCCTCAATGACGATTAAGTCAATGGGAAAGCCCGCTCCCTGTTTGCGGTAGAGATCGCCCCAAATCGAGGTGTGCTGAGTAACGTTGTAGTGCTGATAGAGAGCATAGAAGAATCCCCGACTTTCGATTGAGTTATAGCGGTCAGAGCGCAGATCCTCATCGCTTCCCAACTTGCCTCCCAGAATCAGCACTGCTCGACCATCATCCTTCATCGTCTCTAAGGCTCGAAAGGCGATCGCATGGTCAATCTGGCGTGTTCCCCGGCGATTTCCAGGAATCTCAAACCTTTTTACCTTTCCGTCGTCGCCATGCACAATTCCGAATGGTGGATTGGTGATGATTACATCAACTTTCCCATCTGGTCGGTAGCTGCTGGCATCGTGCTGAGTTAGTTGACGGTAGCCTCGCTGTTTTAGTTCGGTAAAGCGATCGCTATTCAATTCATTAGCAATCACATTGGTAGGATTGGCTCCAATCAACAATGCTCCGTTTCCAGCAGTTGGTTCGTAGACGGTAGTTTCTGGTGTAATTCCTGCCAGTGTGGACGCAAGGTAAGCGATCGGGATTGGCGTACTGTAAGCCTGTTGGAGAACGGAAGTAGAGGAACGAACTCCTAATGTTGGCTGACGGTTTAGCAGATCTACGAGTTGGTCATACGCTTGGTGAGTTGATGAGGACTGAGCAATCAGGTATGGCGCAACTCGGACAATCGCAGCTTCCATTGCTTCATCTACCAGCTTGGTGAGCGGACTGCCGGGAGGAACGGGTACATTCAAAAAATTCTCAGCTTGCTTTCGCGCCTGATTGATCCGGGCGTAATTTTCTCCTTCCAATAGGGAACTGTGGAAGGCTCTGATCAGAGCTTCCTTGCGATCGTCGAACATCGTGAATGGTTATTACTGGATCAAATAATGAGGGCTAAAAATCATCCATTGCTTTGGCATCAGGAGAGTAAGGAGAAGGCTTAAATATCACATCTAGCTTCGCTTCTAAATCTGGGTCTTCCTCACGCATTACGGGAGGTGTATCTGCATTGTCATAATTAGTTTCAGTTGAACTTTCCAAATGTTTTAATAGCAGTTTCTTAGAAACTTGATTAGAGTTCTGATTTTCCATTATCTTCCCTAAGTCAATTCCAGTTCTCGATCGCGACTCCGTTCGGCAATCCGAATACTTTCGTAGGCTGCTGTAAATCGAATCATCAAGTGTTGATATTGGGTAATGTCTACCATTGATTCCACTTGTTCACGGTTGATTATAATTGCATCATCAGAAGAGTTATAGGGAATGAATCGCAGGCGATCGTTGTCTAACTTTTCAATCAGGTAATCATTGTTTCCAGGTAACTTTTGCTCTCCAGTGCGATCAAAATAGCCATGAATTTCCTCAACCACTTCTTTTGCTTGAAAAGTCAACGGTTGATGCTCTGCCTGATACTCAGCCTCCGCCTCGACGGTATCTTCAGTCACCTCTACAGATGCTCTCACGGCTGCTCCGCCTTTAATGTGTCCATACTGGTCGCGCATGACTCGCACAGGTGCAGCATCTTGAAGTACCTGCTCATGCAAGGTTGATGAGTCGCCCATTGTCTGCCCGATCAACGATTCAACTTCATGGGCCGGACGAAGCTCAACGGTCGCTGGCTCTTCCACCTTTTCCCAAATCTCAGTAATTAGAGTTGTGTCACGCACTCGTTGAATGTCAGTGCTTATAGATTCAGTTGGAACAGCAGTGTTTTTTGCCTCAACTCCCTCTAGATTCTGCACTTGACTTGCATCAGGTAGTAGGGCGTTGACCGTTACCTGCCCCTGTTCTTGATGGAAGCACTGTACATCGTTGATTTCAATATCAATCAACTCACCATCCAGCACTTCACCTGATTCTGCAGATGGTAAAGCTGGGCGCTCGATCGCTTGGGTCAGCATAGCCAATTGTTCTGGTGATAATTGCTCCAATTGTGATTTCAGGTCAGGCAACAAGGCAATGATGTAAGTGCCTTCGATTTGCAAGTGTACTTCTGCCCCCGCCTCAAGTTGCGGAGGCGTTGGACTACCAGGCACCAGTAGCGGCTCTCGTCCTTCTAATAAGGGTGGGTTGCTTCCAGAAAGCATATTCCGTTCGGGAATAATCTCAATGTCGGTGAACGGTTCTTCTTCCGCTAGCCATGCATCCATTTCCAGAACAGGTGGCGCTTCCTCTTGCATAGGAATATTAATTGGATACTGGATTTTAGAAAGAAACTGAGTCAGAGCTTCCAGGAAAGTATTAATGTCGCTTTGAACTTTTTCAGCGTTGTGCGAGGTTATATCTAACATAGTTCACCTCAAAATGCTGCTTGTAAGGTCTGTTTCATTTGGGTGTCCTTGAGTTTCTTGCCGCTAGAACCAGAGGATGGTGCATTGCCTGGTAACGGCAAAATTCGCTCTGCTTCAGCTTCTCGTTCCTCAATCATCCGCTCAGTGTAAACCCGCAGTTCCTCGCGGGTGAGTTTAGGTTGGGGACTACGATCGCTCAACCGTTGCTTAATTTTTTCGTTCCACATTCGTTTTGCCCACTCCTGTTGTTGCTCAACTGCTTTGGGAATTTTGATCTTTTGTGCCATCGGAATTCCTACTTCGTCTTGTCCAGCAATTGCAGGATTAATCAAGATGCACTTACCGGGTGGTAATCGTAGAAATTGATCGGGACTGTAGAGTTTACGAGTTCGATCATTGTCGGAAACATTCGTACTGGCTTTGCCGCCACTGTGACCCTTTGATTTTTGCTTGAGACTTAGTTGCTCCTCGCCGATGTAGTCACTTGACCACTGAGCCGATTTCAATTCCTGCGGGTTAAACCAGGCTTTTGTAGCGCAGTTGGAAAGGATGGTACGCGATAGTGATTCGCCGTAACGTTGCTCCAGTTGCCCAAAATCCTGATAGCCCATCACCGTAGTTGCACCTGCCGATCGCTGAGTGGCAAACGCTGTTGCTAGATCAATTCCGACAGTAGGGGCTTTATCCAGCAGAAACACAAACGGATCTTTGCGGGCGATCGCCACATTCCGATCCAACACCATTTGCATAATTCCGCTCAAGAATGGAGCCAGCGCTGTTTTAACCGATTTATCCATCCCAACCACAACTAACGTTTTTCCCTCCAAGGTCAATGGCAGTGTAGTTTTACCACAAAATGCATTTGCCAATCCTGGCGTGGTAAATGGGACGAACAGGTTTTGGGCTGTGCCTCGAATGCTGTCTGCTGTTTTCTCGCTACCTGATACAGAAAGGTACTGAGAGAAGGTGTTTTTGGTCAGTTTACTCAACTTCGATGCCTGAATTCGTTTAGGCAGATCAGTCATAGTCAAAATAACCTGGCACATCATCATGTCAGGGAACTTCGTTTGCTTTGCCAGTAGCAAGACAGCCTGAATCAGCAAGTCTCCCGCGATCGAAAAGAATGGATCGTCAGACGCATCTCTATGTTCCGATCTCATGCATTTGTGCATAATCGAAGCAAGCTGCCGCGCTGCCATCCCGTCCATGTCGTCAATTAAAAAGTCCAGGGGATTGCAAATTTCGGACTCGTCCATTCCAGGGGCAAAGACATGAATCTTGTATCCTGCTTTGACTGCCGTTGGCAGAATCACTGATACCAAGCTGTCGTTTGGTTCGGTGTATTTAAAGTCAAAGCAGTAAATTGGCATACTCTGCTCGATCGCAGATTGAGCGATCGGAAGTATCAAACTGGCAGTCTTACCAGACCCTGCGCCTCCTGAAACAGCGATTCCTCGTTGAGCATCTGGCAAATAGAGCGAGTTGTAAATTTTGAAGGCGACGACATTGTGTTTCCGAGCGGCAATTTGCTTGAGCGCCTTGCGTTTAGCTACTGCCCGTTCCCTCGTTCCGGCAAACCGGGCAGTAGCAAGTTTATTCTTTCTGTTAGTGCCACGCCCTAACCAGGCAAGCACCAACCATCCAGTTAGGGCGATCAGTAGCATGATGCCGTTCTCCCCTTTCATTGCTGTGGCAAGAGCACCAAACTGATCGCTAATGCCGCCAGGTATTTGAGCGACCGTTGAAACGGTTTGTTGGGTATTAGCAGGAGGCATGGCTAGGCAGTTGGAGTTGCGGGAGGATGAAGGAGGGCTTTAATCTGTTCAAGGATCTGATTGATAAGCTCAGACCAATAACCTATGGCACTAGGAATTTCAGCGGGTACAGTGGGGAGAATTTGCTCCACGGATGGCAGCATTTGAGGAGTTACGGATCGTTCTGTTGCTATCTCTAGATTGCCAACAGGCATTAACTCACCGTTGCGAAAGCTCAGGAATGGCACGGGACCAATCGCGTAGGGAGTGCAGAAAGTTTGCTGCTGAAACTGGCAAAAGCGGAAATATAAGGCAGTCTGTGCCTGTTTGGGCGAAACCTCTGTCACAACCACTTTGAAAGCTTTACCGAATACATTGCGTCCGGTTGGTTCTGAATGGGTAGGAGACTGAGCAACATCACTTGTTCCTCCTTGTACCCATTGAGCCAAACCAGAAATCCAGCGTTTCTCTTGTAATGCAGGTGGGTCAGAGAAAGTGATGCCTGTACAACCAGCGCACGGTATTTGATAGCCGATCGCACTGCTGCCAGAAATGCTGGTAAAGTCTTTCCCTAGCTTGTGAGATAGTGCGATGGGCAGTTGGATTACACCACTCATACCGCTCTCGCTTGGCGGATTAGGAAATTGTTGCCAGGGCATTTCTCGTAGATTGGGAATATCCGTTAGCTTGGCTTCCTGCCAATGCCTGAATGCTTGTAAAGGAGCATGAATCAGACCAGGAATGTTGTCCAGAGTGTAGCCTGTCAAGTCAAAGTTCTGAAAGCTCAATGCACCTAGCGTTGGATCTTGCTCCAATAATTGAGGCAATGTTTCTTCGGTCAAACGGTAACTGGGTTTGGCTGATTTGAGCAGATCTGAAAGCGGCTTTACTGTACTGACTGGCAACTGTTCCAATTCCGGCACAGCAAGCGCTAAGTCTGCCAAAGTCTGACTTGCCAGTAGTTTGAACTGGCTCAGCTTCACCACTTCGATCGAGGTTTGAGTGGCAACCGCGATCGCGTACAGATTGAGATCCTGTAATTTGAAACTGTCCTGAAAGTCACCTAGAGTCAGCAATTTGTCAACGGGTTGCCCTGCTGCCCATTTCTGCCCATTGAGTGAACCGGACTGCGCGATCGCAGGTAGATTAGCGAATGATAAGCGTGACCAATCTGGAGTAACCGTTTGTTCTTGACCTCGCGTGATCATCATAGTTGGAATGGTTGCAGTTGAACTGGCTGTAGGGATTGAAGAGGGGACTTTACCGGAAGGAACTACCTCCAGTAGTGCGGCTGATAAAACGAAAGGCAACATAGTTATTTCAAAGAAGGTTGCTGTGGAAAGGGTTGTGATTGAGGTGATGGAGTGGTAGTAGACATTCCCATCTCTGCCAATTTGGATACTACTGCCAGAGATACCTGCGCCTGCTCTGCCGCTGGCTGCAATAGCATTCCATTGCGGGTTAAAGCCAGAAAATTCTGTACTCGCAAAACCACTGGACTTGTGGCACTGATTAGTTGGTTAGCGATCGCTCTTTGCAATCCTCGATCCACGTTACGCCAGTTAGCAGTTTGATCGTCACCAATGGTCAATCCACGTGATGCTTGTGAGTCTGGAGCGATCGCAAGCGTGGCGTACTGGGGAGAACCAGAGCCATATCTAACTTCAAACAGGTAGGTCTTCTTCCCATAGCGGGAACGAGTGATAACGGTTAGCAGGGTAGCTTTTGTTTCAGGTAGATTTGGGAAGTGAATACCCGTTACTCGTTTCAGATGGACGATACTAGCTCCTTTTCCAAGTGGAGCATCGAAGTCTACAACAACAGCATGAGGATCGTCTAACCAAGTGCGGGAGATAGTTTCCCCAGTGCGGGTAAAGTCGATATTCGTACCAGCACCCGCCCAAACCGTGACGCTGGCTCCATTTCCACTTAACCCTTGGGCAATGGATTGGGAGAGCGATCGCACGATGGGAGCAGCAACGACTGGAGTAATTTCAGTCACCGCTGCGATCGCCAGAGGTAAAACGATGAGATTGCGAAGGATGTGGTTCATAGGGCAACCTCCATTGGCGCACTGACAAAAATCGTTAACTCTCTGTTCGCTGGGACGTACCACAAGTTAGGGCGTTTAAGGATTTGATCAATTTCCTGCTGCTGCCTTTGAGCAACCCGATCTGCCAGTTTGCCAAAGCCCCCTTCTAGCAATCCACCCAAGATATTTGTTTGACCATTGGAAATGGACGTTGTGGATAGGTAAGGACTGGTAGTTGTCGTTTGATTGCCAGGACGATTAAGTAATCCGCCAACCTGACCCAATGCACCTAATAGGGCAACAGTGATGTCTTTTCCAGCCAAGCGTCCTCGTTCTGGATTCTGACGTTCTGCGACCAATGGTTTGCCTGCCTCGCCCACAATCTGGATCGCCCCAGTTGGAAGTTCAACAACCTGATTTCCCTTAACGCTAGGAGCAACAACAGCGATTACCGATAATTGCACCATGCCGCTTTCTGAAACTGCGTTCACCTTTGCTACCATCTGTGTGCCAGCAGGTAAAGCAACTGAGCCATCGGCTGCATAAATAGGCTGGGTCAGTTGCAAGCTAAACCGTTGTGGTTGCTGTTCCGGTTTCAAATCCTGTGCCCAAACGATCGGCGTAACTAAAGTGCCTGTCGCTGTTGTGCCGGGAACGATCGCAACAACTCGTCGAGGTTCACCTGAGAGCAGAGCCGCTGCATCTGCCTCGTAGCGAGTATCAGTTGCTAGTTGGGTTGTAGGCTTTTCAATCGGTGGTTCAGGAATTTTATTAAACACTGAGGTTGTGCCCGTCTCCGTTCCAAAGCTACCCAGTGCTAATGCCTGATTCCATGCTTCTTGTGGATTGACTTGTGGAGTAGGGATGGCTGCGATCGCGCCAATATTGCTGCTTCGCACCGAAACTGGTGCAGGAGACGAAAATGTCCGAAAAGGAGCAGAGTAGACAGGTGCAGGTGGGACAGAAGTGAACTGGCGAACAGGAGTAGATCTAATTGGGGTCGTCTTTGGCTTTTCGCCTGATTTCACTGGAATCATCTGCCGGATTCCCATACGTGGAGCCTGTTTAAGCACCTGTGCTTGACTACCCAAGGCAGTAACAGTTTTGAGACGACCAATCTCAGCCTGCTCTGGGTCTACCTTTGAGGTTGCTTCTGGCGCATTAGCCAGAGGTTTGGGGTTGTTCAGGTTCCTGTTCCAATTACCGTTTAGACTCCAGACAAACAGTCCCACCGACCCGATCGCGACTGCCATCAACACAGAGACAACTCCACCCTTTGCCATCGGGTTACTCCAGAGTGGAGTTTTCGTCTTCGTCTCCCGTTCTTCTTCCAGGTCTTCGTCATCCAGTAGGGGAGATTCTTCACCGTCCTGCTGTGTTGGCTCTGGTTTTGTTGCAGTCCGAGCCGCTTTGTTGGAATCAGGCTTGTATCCGGTCATGGCAGCAAGTTCTGCTAGTTCGTCCCACTCGTCTTCCTTGAGGGATTTCTCCTCAAATTCAGGGGAATCAGGAGTTATTTCTGAAGTTGAATGCTTACTCATAGCGATGAAGCTCTATTGGTTGAGTTGTTGAATATCGAGGTCACGAATTTCACGAATCTGTAAGCCGCTTTCCTGAATGCGGTAAACCGCTTTTTGGATGGGGCTGGAATTGTCTGCAAGCGGATCAGTGGTGGGTTCGATCGCGGTAACGAAGATGCTTTTGTTGAAGGGAACTGCCAGCCCTTGTGGATGAGTGGAGTCAAAAATCAGCAGGCTAGCGACAATATCAACCTGCCACTGACCTGCTTTCACAGGTTTGGGCACGGAGACTGACTCAAAACTGAGAACACTCTGCGCTCCGCCTGTGAACACTTCTGAAGGGGTCATCCTGGCAACCTGCTCTAGAAATGGGTTGCGAAAATCTTCTTTTAAGGCAAAGGCAGCTTGCCAGCTTGCCGTAGTAATTCGTCCGCCTGTGCCGATTGAAACGCCTGGATCTTTTACGGTGTCTGAAGTGCCTGTGGAGGTAGCAGCCATGTCTTTGTTCACAGGGATTCTGGCATTCCAAGTGAACATCAGACCGAGCGAACTTTTGACAAACTGACGAATGACCATTGGGGTGCGCTGCTCGGTATCTACAGCCTCCATTGCGACTGATCGCCCGTCCAGCAGTTGCACCATCGCTGGGGCTGGTTTACGAACCATTGACCATAGGCTAACTGCGCCACCACTGTTGATTAGCAGGTTGATCAGTTGCAGTCCCAGAGTGCCAAGAACAAACAACGGAATCAGATCGGAAGAATCAATGAAAGGCTTCTTGTTGCGGTTGAAAATTTGCATGGTCGGTTACCAAATGAGAAGGGAGAGGAGTTACCGTCCTCGGACAGCTTTCGCACCACCGATCGCGGGAGAGAAGCTGCTGAGAGTTCCGATCGCTCGTGCCATGCCTGTGTTGATTACGTGGAAGATTGCCATGCCGCCTCCGGCTGCCAGCGCTAATGCCAAAGCTGGAGCGAGAATTGCCATGATCACTAGGAAGCCCATCGTGTCGGTTGCTTCAGCGTTGACCACGACAACGGCTGCTAATCCAACGATGATGTTGTAAGACACCTTTGCTAATCCCATCGCAAAAAAGCCAGTTAGCCATGTCCAGAGTGATTTGCCATCGAACATAAATGCACCTGCCACCGCAAAAGGAGAAATCAGTCCGGTCAGCAACATTGAGATTTCCAGCAAGTTGGTGAATCCCCACTGAAATCCCCACAGCACAATTCGCACCGTTTCTTGCGCGGCAGACCCAACAAATCCGCCTAAAAATCCTGCAACTGCGAAGCCCGGAGCCGTAACTACACTCCCAACATCGCCACCTTGCACCTGAGCACCACCCACCTCGATCGCGCCTTGAATCCCGCGTTGCACGGCTCGAATCGGACCTAATAGGTTGGCAATGATTGGAAGCTCAGTTTGCACAGCCCCAATGGTTTGTTCCACCTGTTTGTTGGCTTCCTCCAGGCAGGTAATTTGTTTTTGTCCCACCATGCCGTAGCACTGGCTCAGTTGGGCGCGAATCTCGCTGATAATTGCTCCTTGAGTAGCAGATGCAGTGATGGCATCACGGATGCGAGTGTCTAGCAGCGTCACTTCCAAAACTCGATTGGAAAGATTATGAACAACTCCGCGTAAAGTTCGGACACTTCCAGCTAGAACGAAGCCGTTATTTGCTAGCAATCCGCACAGGATGAATGCCAGTACCAAACTTTTGAGCGCTGCGGCATAGTCCTCTTCATCCACCATGCGTTTGATGAATTGGAGCATAAATAAGACCAAAGCACCTGCTGCAAATAAACCAGAGTAGTAAACGATCGTGGTAAATAGAGGACTATCGAAGGCGGTGAGCCAGTGCCGATTCCAGGCTTCTGCGACCTTAGTGCTAGTTTGCAGTCCTTCATCCAGAATCTGACTGGCTCCCTCGACTGCCAATAAAGATGGAGTGAACATAATGATGTGTTTCGATTAGGATTGCCTTACCCTAAACAGTTGATCTGACTGATGTATGACTGCGATCGCGCAATCATCTGACTACTTAACTAGACCGGGTAGATAGAAGCCAGCAGATGCTCTAAGGGCGTGATCTGCGGTTGCCATTGACTCGGCGTGACTGGCACGGTTTGCTTCATCCAGGGCTTCAGAAATATTGGATGTCACAACTGAATTTGCTGCTTCCTGAGCGCGAAGCGCCATCAGTTGGGCGTAACTACCTGCCTGCAACGAAGATTGATTTGCCTGAATCGCTGTCAAATTCTTCATCACGTCTTGAGTGACATCAAAGCCTTGAGCTTCCTGTGCCTTTGTCTGAATGGATTGAAGCGTCATGCCTGCGGCTTCCATTTCTTGCTTCATCGCTGTCTGTCCTTCGGTGCTGAGAACAGTCGCTGCCATGCCGTAATTCTGGAGCCTGTCCTGTTGGAATTTCATGGACTGAGCTAAAGGCACGGGGTTGATATTAAAGCGATCGATCATGCGAGTTTCAGCCGATGGAGTTCCAGCCGTTGCGCTACCCGTGACGCTTTGATCGACCGCCTCGTGACTTTTGATAAAATCAGGCATTTGCAACGGACCATAAATGACACCGGGCGCGTCAGCGGCAGGCAATTCATCACCATTGCCTGCATTGTCTGTAGAGCCAGCGTCAGGCGTTCCACCGCCCCACTGCTCATCCCAGGGTTGCCGTCCACCACCGAAAACGGAGCCAAAAATGTCTCCCATAATCTTCTGAAAGGTTTGAGTAAACACCTGGAGGTATTGCTGAAGCTGTTGCTGGAACGGAGCCAAAAAGGAGCCTAAAGTACGATTGATTCCGCCTACAACATTGTTGATCGGCTCTAGAATGCTATCTTGCACGTCATCAAGCACGGTTCCGACCTGCTGAATCGGATTTGTGATCTGACCTGTCACCTGATTGACGGTCTGTTGAATGGTATTTGAGAGTCCGTCTAACACTCCGGCTTTGACATATTGAGGGAACAGCGTTCCTACAAGTGCTGCCAGGGTTAGCGTATAGACCAGCACCCGCAACTTTGCCTGGTTGACGGATTTGAGTTGTTTGGGTTGTAAAGGCTTAGTTGACATGGGCTATTACCATCGCGGGAGAAAGGGTGTCTGAAACGGTTTCCTGCTGACCAATTTGGTCAAGGCTGGAGCCGTTGCGAATTGCTGCCACATACCGCTCGGAGAACTTTGCCATGCCCAGCAGCTTGTTGTCTGGATACTGCGCCAGCACACGAGCACGGGCTGATTGCTCATCCGGGTTATTGGCAACGCTGGCAATTTGAATTGCGCCAGGGTAGTAGCGGCAGTAGGTGTAGGTGCCGTCGATGTCCAGGAGCCAGTTGGAATAAAGTTCTGACCGCTTGGGGAAGAAAAATTCGCTGGCATTCCGGGCGATAATCGTGCGCTCGTAGGACAGCCATTTGATAAACGCATCGATCGCCAGCGGTTGAATCCGTCCAATCAGTCGTGTGTTCATGTTTTGCATGATCTGTTGTCCTGCAACCGAGTTCATGATAGTGTCCGGGTCTTGAGCAGACAGGAAGACGCGAATCCCTGCCTTTGCACCGTTCGCGCACAAGCGACCAATCAACCGGGCGATCGTGTTGTAAGCAAACAGAATCGGAGACTCATCGATAAAGAAAATCGATTTGGGTGACTCCAGAGCGCGACGCAATGCCGCAGAGTAGGCACTAAGCGAGAGAATGGCGGCTTCGTTTTCGTTGGACAGGTTCCGTAAAGCGAACACGATTAACTGAGCATCCGTTGGGAATGAAGACGGACGACCGATCGCCCGCCCCACCCGTGAGTTCAGCCAGTATTCCAGTTGCAGCAGAATTTGGGATTGAGCATTGCGAATCTGTCCGGTATCAGCATCCACGTTTAAGCTCTCTGTCGTACAAAACCCTAAAAAGTCCTGTAGTGTAGGAGTTTCAGCCCATGCAGAACTTCCAAATCCATCCTCTAACGCCTGATCGTAACGATGACGAATACTAGGGTCTTTAAAGAAGTTGTTCAATGCTCGACCGATGAGCGATCGCACTGTCTGCTCCAACATCGCATCCTGCTGGGCAGTAGGCAGCACCATCGTTACCAGTGCCCCTTCCAAAAAGCCCTTGTAGTCCTCAAATCGCTCTCGTTGCTGTTCTTCTGGCAAATGCCGCAAGTCAGGCATTTCCATCAGGTTGTTGCTCTGTCGCCCAATATCAAAGTAAGCTGCACGGGGATTGAGAAATTCAGCATAGTCAGAGAAGGTTGAGGTGCCGTCTGGTTTGGGATAGTCTAAACAGACGATTGGGTAGCCTTCGGAGAGGAATTGAGTCATCATGCCAGACACCAGCACCGACTTTCCAGAACGGGTGGTGCCAAATGCCGCAATGTTGCGATGCTCATTGGTAAAGTCGATTTTGACTGGACTTCCGCCTTCATCCGCAATCAGTTCAAATCCGGTTCGGTTGCCAGGGTTGGTCAAAGTGAGTGGGATCAGTCCAGGTGCTTCATTAGTCAGATAAGTGAGTTGACGCTTGAACGGCGCACCCAGCAACTTTTCCCAGGACGTGGGTAAGGTCTGAAGCCAGATACGCCATGCAATTTCGGTTTCGCGCACTACTTTAGCAGGCAGTTGAAAACACTCAGACATGGCATCGCAGGCTTCCTCCAGTTGCGATCGCGTGTCTCGATGAAGCAGCAACACAGTTGCCACATTGACGGGAATGTATCCCTCGTACAGTTTTGCCTGAGCATCCACAGACCGTCTGACTTTTATCTGAGCAGCTACATCGATCGATCTCGACTGTTCCGCTAATTGCGCTGACACATTCGACTGCTTGAGAATCCGTTGCATATTGGTTCTCAGCAGCATGGTATTGCGCGGCGTGATCTGACAGACGATTTCCGTATCAATAATGTGAGGACGACAGAGCGCTTCCCACAGATACCGCAGTTGAGCTTTTTGATTCAGAAATCCCCCCGGTTTAGCGCTAAATGCCAGCACTCCTACGTACTTGCCCTTCACCTTCACCCACTGGCGATCGGCAATGGGAACCGACTCCTGTCCATGTTCACCTTGAATTAAAACAGTTGTTGAGTGAACGTCATTCTGCACGACTTCGCTCAATCCCTTGTCGTTCAGGATCAGATGTTGGGGTACAGTCGGCGGTGATGTGGTGTTAAGGCGACACCAGATTTGCTCCCACAGTTGCCCCACACTCATAGGTTTGACATCCAATCCCATCTTGATATTGAGCAACTGCTCCCATCGCATATAACCTTCAGTAAAGGCACGTTGCAGCATCTCTTCATAGCGTTGCTGAACAACCTGATCGCCTTTACCCTTGAAGGTTTCCCAGACTTCTATACCCTTTGCCAGCACCTTCTCGATCCAGTCTGCATCCCCCTTTACCTTCTGATTTGGCTCAATCGTGTAGGTGCAGTAAAGATGCAGAGTCTTTGGTTTGCGGGTGCCGGATGCTCTTAGCTCTTGACCTCTGGCTTTTTCGCTCATGAGCAGCAAGCGTAGTTCAGAGGAAGGGGTTTGCTCCAGTAATTGATCTAGTTGTTGCTGGCGATCGCGATCAGTAGTGAAGCTAGATAGGTGAACGGTCAGGCGCTCTCCACTCGGTAGCTCTTTCAGGGCAGCTTCAAAGCTGCGGAGGGTGGGAGAAATTTGATCGGGTCTGAGGGTATCGTGAATGCCAGTGCAGGCAAATCCGAAGACGAAGCAAAAGCGGTTTTTGCCTTTCTGGAGTAATGCCGCTCCAACACTTCTACCCTTCAACTCAATCTGAGCAAATCCTGCGAGGGCGTTGTAGTCCTCAAAGGCACTCAGGGTGATGGACTGCTTCCGCTCCTTGTCAATCACGGCCACCCGTTGCTTGCCAACTTTTGATTTCATTGCCGTACTCTTGTCCTTCTAGATTTTTTAGTGCGTCTCCTACGTTGAGGAACCTGATCTACAAATTGCTGTACCTGGGTCAGCATGGTGTAGGGCAAGTGTCCGCGTGTCCAGTTAGGTGTGCCGTGAAACTTGGTCAGGAACCGCCAGCTTTCGTTGCCAGTCAGCACCCACCAAGTTGCTGCACCCCAGACGGCTATTAGTCCGGTT
>Ga0209181_10003179_pt1 | contig 25714 bp, 25 predicted proteins | sample MAT05_FD_187208 | JGI IMG/M metagenome (GOLD analysis project Ga0209181, IMG submission 187208) | Freshwater microbial communities from Lake Fryxell liftoff mats and glacier meltwater in Antarctica - MAT-05 (SPAdes) (version 2) | ecosystem: Environmental > Aquatic > Freshwater > Ice > Liftoff...
CCGGCGGTGCGGCCGGAAGGTGTGGCCGGAAGGTGTGACCGGAAGTGGTGGTCCGATGTGGCTGCAACTTTGGCAGTCCGACGGCCCGCAGCAAGCGCCATGTCTTGGCCGCACAGGCCCCGTCTTTGACAGTGGAGCGACCCGATGTCTCAATACCGCGCCGTGATTGCCTGGCAACGCGACGGCCAGGCCTTCTCCGACCGCCGCTACCGGCGCCAGCACCAGTGGCGCTTCGACGGTGGTGCGGTGGTGGCGGGGTCGTCGTCGCCGCTGGTGGTGCCTTTGCCGATGTCCGACGCGTCGGCGGTGGACCCGGAGGAGGCGTTTGTCGCTTCGCTGTCGAGTTGCCATTTGCTGTGGTTTCTCGACATCGCCTGCCGCGCCGGCTGGGTGGTGGACGACTACCACGACGAGGCCAGCGGCGTGCTGGCGCGCAACGCCGAGGGCCGGGCGGCGATGACCGTGGTCACGCTGCGGCCGCGGGTACGCTTTGCCGGTGATCACCAGCCCGATGCGGCTGAAATACACCGCTTGCACGAGCGGGCCCATGCGGACTGTTTCATCGCCAACTCGGTCAAGACCGATGTGCGCTGCGAGCCGGTGATGGCGCCGGCCTGACCGGCCCACCACCTGCCCACTCATCCACCCGAACCCGACGCCTGTTCCGACGCCGAACACCCGACCCGAGACCCACGATGTACCTGCCCGGCCACTTTGAAGAAACCCGCCCCACCGTCTTGCAAGCGCTGCTGCGCCAGCACCCGCTGGGGTTGCTGATCACCCAGGACGCGGCGGGTGCGCCGGTGGCCAACGCCATCCCGTTCATGCTGGACGCCGGTCGCGGTGAGTTCGGCACCCTGGTGGGCCATGTGGCCCGTGCCAACCCGGTCTGGCAGGCGCCCGCTGCGGGGCGGGCCGTGCCTGACGCGCTGGTGGTCTTCCAGGGCCCCGACGGTTACATCTCGCCCAGTGGTTACCCCGGCAAGGCCGAGCACGGCAAGGTGGTGCCGACCTGGAATTACGCCGTGGTCCAGGCCCGCGGCCCGCTGCGGGTGCTGGACGATGCCGCCGCCACGCTGGCCCTGGTGACCCGGCTGACGGTGCACCACGAGGCGGCCCAGCGCAAGCCCTGGGCCGTGGCCGACGCGCCCGACGACTACATCGCGGCGATGCTGCGCGCCATCGTCTGCATCGAGATCCCGCTGGCCGGTCTGGTCGGCAAGTACAAGCTCAGCCAGAACCGCAGCGCGGCCGACCGGGCGGGTGTGGTGGCGAACTTGCAGACCGACGCCGCAGCGCTCGCGCGCTGGATGCTTGCGGCCGGCGAGGGCCGGCCATGACCGCGCCGCTGCCCCCGCTGCGCCTGGCCGAGCTGACCGACGCCGATCGCAACGCCTGGGAGCCGCTGGCCCGCGGCTACAAGGCGTTTTACAAGACCGAGGTGGACGACGCCGGCTACGACGCCGCCTGGCGCCGGCTGCGTGCCGGCCCGCCGTTGCTGGCGCTGGGCGCATGGCGACAAGACCTGCTGTTGGGCATCGCCCACGGGGTGTTCCATGCCAGCCCCTGGGCCGACGAGGTGTGTTACCTGCAAGACCTGTTCAGCGCGCCCGAGGCACGGGGCCAGGGCGTGGCCGCTGCGCTGATTGCCGAGCTGGCCCGACATGCCCGCCATCGCGGCTGCGCCCGCCTGTACTGGCTGACCCATGAAACCAACGCCCGGGCGCGGGCGCTGTACGACCGGGTGGCGCAGCACCACGGCTTCATCCGCTACGACCTGGCCACACCGCTCTGACACGGCCCACGCGGCACCGGCCGGTGTTCGGCGGTGGGCATCACCCCGGTTGGGCAGGCGGTCTTGTGCCCGGCCCCGCCTCACTTCGGCCGCGGCGGCTTGCTGGACTTGTCGGGTTGGCTCAAACGCCCGGCGCGCAACTCGGTGACGGCGGCCACCACCGAACGGGCCACGTTTTGCACCTCCTCTTGCACCGCCTGGTCCCGGTCCAGCGCCTCGTGGCTGTTGAAGTAGGGCTCGAAGTAGCCGATGTAGCGGGCCAGCTTGGTGGTGGCGCCGGCATCGATCAAGCCCATCCACTCCAGCCAGTCGGTCATGTTGCGCCGGTGCTCCTCGACGCCGGCCACGTCGCCGTGCACCACCACGCCAAAAGCCCGACCGGCCAGGTGTTTGGGGTAGTCCCAGCCCTGTTGCTCGATCTGCTTGGCCTCGGCCACCTTCTTGCCGTGGGTGCTGGTGGGGTCGGGGTTGCCGCCGTCGGCACACACCAGGCGGTCGATCATCAATTTCAGCGGGCTGGGCGACTGGTACCAGTAGGTCGGCGCCAGCAAGATCACGGCGTGTGCGGCCACCCAGCGTGGGTAGATCTCGGCCATCCAGTCGTGGGTCTGGGCCAGCGCATGGTTGGGGTAACAGCTGCAAGGCCAGTGGCACAGCGGCATGGCGCTCGACACGCAGCCCTTGCACGGGTGGATGTTGCGGCCGTACTCCGAGGTGACCAGGCTCAGGTCCAGCACATCTGCCTCCAGGCCAGCCGCCTGCACGACCTGTTGCGCGATCTGGGTCAGGCGCCAGGTTTTTGAGATCTCACCCGGGCAGGTGCCGTCATTGCGGGCGCTGCCGCAGACCAGCAGCACCCGCGACGCCGTGCTGGGCTGGCCCCAGGCCAGCTGGGCCTGGTCAACCGCCTGCCGGCTGGCCAGCCAGTCCAGCGACAGCGCGTAGGCGGGGTCGGCGTAACCCGGCCCGGCAGGGCGGGTCAGCGGCGCCTTGCGGCCCTCGCTGTAGGCCTGCCAGGCGATGGCTTCCAGGCGGGCGATGGCCGCTGCCTCATCGGCAAACGCCGGGTCGATGAAGCTGGCACGGTAGCGCTCGCCAAACGCCTGCCGTGTGAGCGGTGCAGGTGCCTGACCTTTGCGAATCTCGATCATCGGGGCTTCTCCAGTACAACAGCGGCTTCAGGCTTCAGGCGTCGGCCTCGCGGCTCAGCACGTCCAGCCGCGCCGGTGCTTGCTGGTCCAGCCCGCGATCCGGTGATTCGGCGGTTTGCTGCGGGCTGGTGCCCGGGGCTATCAACTCCTCGACGATCAGCATGCCGTAGTGCTGGGCCCGCGTGGCGCAACAGCGGGCCGCCACGTTGGCTGCGCGCTGCACCTGTTCGTCGTGCGGCGTGCTGACCACCACAAAGCTCTGCCCCTGCAGCGCCAGCGCCAGATGGGCCTTGACCAGGTTCAGGTCCTGGCCCAGCGAGGCCAGCGCGCTGGCGTTGGCGATGTCCTGCTCGGCCTGGGCCTGCATCTCTGCCGGGTTGTAGCGGGACAGGTCCGAGTCGTTGAAGCCGGCGCTGTGCAGCGCTGCGACGGCGCCATCCGATTGGGCAGCGGTGGCGAAGGACATCAACACATGGTCCACCGGTTTAAAAACACCGAACGACGTGGGGTGGGGGTGCATGGGCATGGCGGGTTGTGCTCCTGGAGCGGCTGAGATCGATGGCTGCAGCCTGCCCGGTGCGCTGCTGCCGAGTCGGTGCGGCGACGCACATTGCGGGCCGACGCAGCGGCCCTGCACGGGGTCGGCATGTTGATCTGCGCTTGCCGGTGATTTCTGGCCAACCGCAAGCGTGGCGCGTGTCCTACAGGCGATCGGGCCAGCGGATGACGCCATCGCAGCGGTCCCGGCCGTAAAACCAGATTGCCAGCGGGCACCTGCCCGGCCATCCCCCTTCTCAGGAGATTTCCATGACCCCATTCCCCGACACGCCGGCAGGCACCACCCAGCCGGTTGACGACGACCTTGCCGCGCAGGCCCATGCCGGGCACGGCATTCCCTCGCAGGACCCGGCGGCTGCGGCGCAGTTTCGGTTGGACCCCGGAGAAGCCGAGCGCGAAGCCAAGTCGACATTGATGGGCGGCGGCGTGGTGGCCGGCATGGCGACCGGTGCGGCCGTCGGCGTGGTGGTGGCGGGCCCGGTGGGTGTGGTGGTGGGTGGAACGCTGGGTGCCGTTGTCGGCGCACTCGGCGCCGCCGCCGCGGGCACCGTGGTGAAACCGGATGTCAGCCCTGGCGCCGATACGGCGCCCGTAGAAAAAGCTGACGCGGCGCCTGGTCATGGCCGGGGCGGCGGTGGCGGGCAAACCGGTGCGGTTGGGTGAAGCGGGCGCCGTGCATCTTCGTCGGGCCTGACCTGGCGCAGGGCGCCGGCCAGGTTCTGTGCCCGCCAAATCCCGACGCTTGTTCCCGCTCGCCTGCTGCCACGCCTTAACGCTGGCTTCACCCCGCGCTCACCTCAGCCTCATCGGCCTTGTCCACACTGCGTTCATCGTCCGGGGCCTTCCGCCCCCTCATGGAGTTGACCGACATGCGCAATCTCTTCAAACCGCTGGGCTGGGCGCTGCTGGGCGGCGGCGTGGCCGTGATGACCACCGCTGGCGCCATCGACCTGCCGTGGTTCCACAAGGACAAGTCGGCCGCCGTGGCGCCATCGGTGTTGACGCCGGTGGCCGCGGTCGTACAGCAGGCGCCGCTGCCGCCGCTGGCGCCCGGCAGCGCACCCAACTACCGCGCCATCGTGCAGCAGTACGGCCCGGCCGTGGTGGGCGTGACGGTGGAAGGCCTGCACAAGACCACCGGCGAAGAAGCCGAGGCGATGGCACAGGCCCAGCGCAATGACCCGATGTACCGCTACTTTCGCGGCATGCCCGGGTTTCCGGGCGCGCCGGGTGGCCGTGGCGCCGCGCCCGACCAGCCGTTCAAGGGCCAGGGCTCGGGCTTCATCGTCTCGGCCGACGGCCTGATCCTGACCAATGCCCATGTCGTGAAAGACGCCAAGGAGGTGACCGTTCGCCTGGCCGACCGCCGTGAATACGCGGCCAAGGTGCTGGGCAGTGACGCCGCCACCGACATCGCCGTGCTGCGCATCAACGCCCAGGGCCTGCCCACGGTGCGGCTGGGTGACCCCAAGCTGCTGCAGGTGGGTGACCCGGTGCTGGCCATCGGCGCGCCCTACGGTCTGGAGCAGACCGCCACCGCCGGCATCGTCAGCGCCAAGGGCCGCTCGCTGCCGGGCGATACGGCGGTGCCCTTCATCCAGACCGATGCGGCGGTCAACCCCGGCAACTCGGGTGGCCCGCTGTTCGATGCGGCCGGCAACGTGGTGGGCATCAACGCGCAGATCTATTCACGCACCGGCGGCTTCCAGGGTGTGAGCTTCGCGATCCCGGTGGACGTGGCGATGCGGGTGCGTGACCAGATCGTGGCCACCGGCCAGGCCCAGCACGCCCGGCTGGGGGTGATGGTGCAGGACCTGACCCAGCCGCTGGCCGAGAGCTTCGGGCTGGCCCGGCCGGACGGCGCACTGGTGGCCCAGGTCGAGCCCAAGAGCCCGGCAGCAGTGGCCGGCCTGAAGTCGGGCGACGTGATCCTGCGCATCGACGGTGAGCCGATGATCCAGGCTGGCAGCCTGTCGGCCCGCATCGCGCAGTCGCTGCCGGGTGAGCGCATCAAGCTCAACGTCTGGCGCGGCCAGAAGGCCCAGGACCTGGAGGTCACGCTCGGCCGCGCCGGTGCCGACGGGGCGACCCAGGCCAGTGCCAACGGCGGCGCTGACGAGGCCACCGGCGGTGCCCGCCTGGGTCTGGCATTGCGCCCGCTGACCCGTGACGAGCGCAGCCAGGCGCAGCTGGAACACGGCCTGGTGGTGCAGCAGGCCCAGGGCGCTGCCGCCAAGGCCGGACTGACCCAAGGTGATGTGGTGATGGCGATCAACGGCCTGCCCGTCGACAGCGTGGACGAATTGAAGCGGGTGCTGGCCAGCAAGCCCAAGAGCGTGGCGTTGCTGGTCTGGCGCGACGGTGAGCGGCTGTTTGTGCCGGTGCCGCTGGGCTGAGCGCAGCAGCCCAGGGCGGTCAGGGGCTGCTGTCGCCGGCTTCGGGCGAGCGGCTCTCGCCACCCTCCGCCCCATCACCCACCCAGGCCTGCATCAGCGTGTAGGCCACCGCCAGCACCACCGGGCCGACAAAGATGCCGACCAGGCCAAAGGCCAGCAAACCGCCGATGACACCGCCAAAGATCAGCAGCAGCGGCAGGTCGGCACCCATGCGGATCAGTAGCGGCCGCAAGAAGTTGTCGAGCGTGCCGACCACCCCGGTCACGACCAGCAAGAAGGTGCCCCAGCCGGTGTCGCCACTCCAGTACAGCCAGGCCACGGCCGGCAGCAGCACCAGCACCGGGCCGATCTGCGCCAGGCAGCAGATGAACATCAGCACCGTCAGCAGGCCGGCATAGTGCACGCCCGCAATCGCCAGCCCGATGCCACCCAGCACCGACTGCACCACTGCGGTAACGCCCACACCCAGCGCCACGCCGCGGATCGCCTGGCCGGCCAGCACCACCGCCGCCTCGCCGTGCACCCCGCCCAGGCGACGGCCCACCCGCAGCAATGCAACGGCGGCGGTTTCGCCGTCGGCGTACATCAGCGCGGACAGCACCACGATCAGCAGCACCTGCACCAGCAGCCCGCCCACCGTGCCCACTTCACTGACCAGCCAGCGGGTGGCCTGGCCGACATAGGGCATCAGCCTGGCCATCAGGCCATCGGAGCCGGAGGCGACGGTCTCGGTCCAGAACACGTCGATCTTGGGGCCGACAAACGGCAGCGACGACAGCCATTCAGGCGCCACCGGCATGCGCAAGGTGGCCAGGCGCCTGGCCGCGTCGACGATCTCGTCCGAGTAGTCGATCAAGGTGACGACGCCCAGCGTGAACGGCACCACGAACAGCAGCACCAGTGCCAGCGTCATCACCCCCACGGCCGGCAGGCGGTGCCCGCCGAAACGGCGCTGCAGCCGGCGCAGCAACGGCCAGGTGGCGACCACGATGGTGGTGGCCCAGATCGCCGGGCCGATGAAGGGCCGCACGATCCAGAAGGCCGCGAGGATCAGGCCGGCAATGAACAGCACGCCCAGCGTGTTGCGGGCCAGGTCGGTGCGCGGCTCAGCCATGTTGCAGCGGCTGCGGGCGGTACGTGGACTGCGGCGCGGTGCGGCGGCCTGGCATCGGAGGAGGGCTGCGGTGTCGGGTCATGGGGGTTCCGGTTTTGGCCGGATTGTGCCCGCGGGCCAAACGCCCGCCATCCCCTCTCAGCCACCCGCCGTCAGCCGCTGCAGCGGGCCGGCGCAGGCATCAACGGTCGGGCAACTGGTAGGCCAGTTGCACCATCAGCGCCGAGTTGCCCAGCAGGGTGAACTGGGCCGAGAACTGCTGGTTCAGCTGGTAGCCCAGCGACGGGATCACCACAGGTGACAGGCCCTTGTAGTTCAACGGCACCTTGTGGTTGTAAGGGGCGACATAGCCATACACCGGGCCGACCGTCCATTGCCAGTACCATCGATTGAAGCCGAGCGGCGCGAGGTAGCGCTGGCCCCACTGGACGGTGGCGCAGGGCTGGCCGAAGGAATTGCTGAACACGGCGCCCGAGACGACCGTGCCGTCGGCGTCCACCTTCGAGATGCCCAGCAATCCGACATTCTTGTGCTCGCTGCTGGGCGTGAAATGCACCGTGACCGGGCTGAGGTTGAGCTCGACCAAGTCCAGCACCGGCTGCTGGGCACGGGCTGGATCGGTCATCATCTGGGCCGATAGGGCCAGCCCCAGGACGGTCAACAAACGCGGGAAAGCCATTGAAACTCACTCAGACAAGTCGAACATGAACCCACGCACACAGGCGGGCAGGTGGCGTGGAGGCTTGAGCCGGCTGTTGCTGGCGGCAAGCCTGGTGGCGCTGGCCGGGCTGTCGGGCTGCGCCTGGCTGGACGTCAAGCAGCGCGGCTGGATCTACCGCCCCACCCCCGGCCTGCTCAGCGACTGGCAGCCGATCACCGCGGCCGACGAGGCGATCTGGCTGCTGCGGCCGGCCGACAAGGCGGGTGATCCGCCCCAGCGCCTGCGCGCCATCTGGGTGCCGAACGGGGTAGCGGGTGGGGTGGCGGGTGGGGTGGCGGCCGGCGTTGCAGGTGCCGGCCCCGCCGCACCCAGTGTGTTGTACCTGCATGGCACCTTTCGCAATCTGTTTCAGAACCGCAGCAAGATCGCTGCCATCCATGCGGCAGGGTTTTCAGTGCTGGCGGTGGACTACCGGGGTTGGGGCGAGAGCTCGGCGGCGCTGCCGTCCGAAACCAGCATCGTCGAGGACGCCGAACTGGCCTACGCCGAATGGCAGCGCCGGGTGCCCGATCCGGCGGCGCGGATTCTATTTGGACATTCGATGGGCAGTGGCGTGGCGGTAGAGCTGGCGCTGCGCCACCGCGCGCCGGCGGGGTATGCCGCGCTGGTGCTGGAGTCGGCCATGACCTCGATGCCCGACATCGCCCGCGACCAGGGTGTGCTGGGCACCATGGCCGCCTGGCTGACCACGCAGCAATTTGCGTCGATCAACAAGATCGACCAGATCAGCGCGCCCAAGTGGTTTCTCAGCGGCACGGCCGACAACACCGTGCCGTCGCGCCAGACCGAGCGGCTCTACCGCGCGGCCCACGACCCGCGGCAGCTGGTGCTGTTCGAGGGCGGCAGCCACAGCGGCCTGGCGGCCGAGTTCGAGGAGCGCTACCGGGCGGTGTGGCGGGATGTGGCGGCGGTGGTCCAGGGCCGACCGCCCGCAGCGGCGCAGGCTCAGCGCTGACCCAGGCCGCGCACCCGGTCGGTGAACCCCTTGACCGGGTTGGCTGCGGCAGCGGATTTGGCCGGCGGGTTTGCCTTTTCGGCTGCGGTGGCAGCGGGCCTGGCGCCCAGTGCGCTGGCGCAAGGGTTCGGGTCACGCCGTTCCTCGAGCAGGCGCTCGCCGATCAGCCACAGGCCGCCGGTGGCCACCGCAGCGCCGATCGACGGCGCACCGCGCGCCGCGCCCTGCATGTCCACCCCGATCGTCGGGTGGCTCAAGCTGCCGTGCAGCTTGACGAGCTGGGCCAGGCTGGCGGCGCCCACGCCCAGCCATTGCTTGATGCTGGGATGGATCGCCAAGTCCACGGTCTCGGCGCCCAGGTCGATAGCGCCCGCCGCCACGATATCGAGCTCGTCGCTTTGCGCCGCTACCGTCCGGTTCACGGCGATGCGACCGCCCTTGACGGGCAGACGCAGGGCCGCGCACTGCACCGTGCTGCCTTTGTCCTGCTTGTAAAACGGGTTGACCGCCCTGACCAGCCGCGTGGCCAGGTCGCCGCCAAAGCCCTTCAGGTCACCGGCCAGGCGCAGCGGCCCGACCTGCAGCCGCACGTCACCCGCCAGGCTGCGGGCCAGTTGGTGGGGCGACGTACCGCTGGCCGCCAGGGCCAGCCGCATGTCGCTGCGGCCGCCGCTCAGCCCGTGCTGGCCGGCCGGCGCCATCGCCTGGTCCAGCGCGAAGCCCTGGGCCCGGGCCTGCAGCTTGACCGTTGGCACAGCGCCGGCAGCCAGTTGCAGGCTGGCTGATGCGTCCACCTGCCCACCTGCAAACTCGAAGGCCAGCGGTTTCAACTCGACCTTGCCCTCGTGCAAGCGCAGCACCGCGTGCAGCGCGCTCAGCGTGCTCAGCCCAAACTGGCGCGAGGCGCCCGGTTTGCCGGGCAACTGCAACCGGGCGATGGTCAGGTCGAGCCGGGCGTCGAGCGCGGGCAGGGCGGGCAAGACCCGCTTGTCATCGTCAAACAACCTGGCGCCGGCGTTGCGGGTCGAGGCGGGTTTGGCCGCCGGCGGCTTGGCCGCAGCGGGCAGCAGGGCGGCCAGGTTGAGGGTGTCGGCCTGGAGTTTCAACGTCAACTGCGGCTGTGCGGGCGCCTTGCCGGCCACCACCAGTTTGAAGGCCGGCACCGAGGTGATGGCGCCGGCCTGATCGACCTGCCCGGAGAAGACCAGTGGCAGCGGCAGGACCAGCGGATCGGCGGGCATGCCCGCCAGCGCCGCCAGGGCATCGGTTTTCTGGATGTCGGCGACCAGGGCCAGCGCCGCGCTGCCGGACCGGCTGCCCGCGCCGACCGCGCCCTTGGCCTGGAACCGGCTGCCAAGTGCTGGCGCGCTTCGAAGCGGTCCCTCTGCGTTGGGCTGTTGTTTCAGGCCAGGGGCAGCCCCCGGGGGTAAGCGTGTAGGCGGTTACGCTTGGCTGTAATTGACATGCTCTGCAGCATCCCCCTGGTTTTGGCGCTCGTCCTGTCCCCGCCCGGCCGCTGTGCTGGCGCAAAGCGCTGCCGTCGGCGTGGCCACGGCCAAGGCGCCGAACATGCGCATGAAGGGCGGTGAGGTCGAAGTGCGGGCCAAGGGGGTCGAGCTCGACATGGCCCGCCGTACGGCGACCCTGCGCGGCCCCAAGGGTCAGCTGGTGACGGTGGACGTGCCGGCGGGCGTCAAGAACTTCGAGCAAGTGCAGGTCGGCGACGCAATGGTGGTGCGCTACCTCGCCGCCGTGGCGGCCAGGCTGGAGCCGGTGTCCAAGAGCGGCATCCGCGAGCGGGTCGAGTCCAGCGGTGCATGCGCCGCGGCGGCCGGTGGTTTGGTGAGCCGGGCGCCGGGAGTTTGGAGCCGGGGCTGCTTTTTGTCCCGTTTGCTGAGGGTTTGACCCTGTTTCAAAAATCAGTGTTGAAAGCCGGCCCGTCCTTGCTTGCGGCAGCGGGCCTGCTGCTGTTGGGCGCTTGCGCCAGCGCACCGGATGTGCGGGTCGATTACGACCGATCAGCCGACTTCACCCCGTACAAGACCTTCGCTTTTGCCAGCCCGCTGGGCACCGACCGGGGCGGCTACCAAAGCATCGTCTCGCAGCACCTCAAGGCCGCCACCCAGCGCGAGATGGACGCTCGCGGCATGCGGCTGGTTGCTGCCGCACCCCAGTTGCTGGTCAATTTCAGCGGTGCGCTCAATGACAAGATGCGGGTGGCCACCCTGCCGTCGTCCACGATGAGCATCGGCATGGGGGGCGGCTATTACGGCTACCGCGCCGGCCTGTATTCGGCCTGGCCGATCTACCGCGACGAGACGGTCGTGACGCCCTGCAAGGAGGGCACGCTCAACATCGACGTGGTGGATGCGGCGCGCAAGCGGTTGGTCTGGGAGAGTGTTATCGTCGACAGCGTCACCCAGGCAACCCTGGACAATGTGCAGCCGGCCATCGACGCTGCCGTTGCGGCCGTCTTTGCCAAATACCCGGTGGCCGGCCCGGTCAAGGCCCGCTGATACCGACAGCCAGGCCGCGCCGCAGCGCTGGCCTGGCGTCTCACCCCTTTCTCATTCTCGACCTGGACCTTAGGAGCTCCGTCCGTGGACATTGACGCCCTGCAAATATTCCTCAGCACCACCGTCGTCGAGCTGGCGATCAAGGTACTCGCCGCCATCGCCTTTTGGGTCATAGGCCGGTGGCTGATCAACCGCGTGATCCATGTCATGCAAGCGGCCATGGGCCGCAACCATGTCGACCCGACCCTGACCAAGTACCTGGGCTCGATCATCGCCATCGCGCTCAACATCACCCTGGTACTGGGCATCCTGGGCTACTTCGGCATCCAGACCACCTCGTTCGCGGCGATGCTGGCCGGTGCCGGTGTGGCGATCGGTGCAGCCTGGAGCGGCCTGCTGGGCAACTTCGCGGCCGGCGCCATGATGCTGGTGCTGCGACCGATCAAGGTGGGCGACCTCGTCAGCGTGGCCGGTGTGGTGGGCACGGTGCGCGAGCTGGGCTTGTTCGGCACGGCCATCGTCACGCCGGACAATGTGCTGACCATCGTCGGCAACGGCAAGATCTTCAGCGGTACGATCCAGAATTTTTCGGTGTTGCTCGAGCGCTGGGTCGAGCGGGTGGCGCAGCTGGCAAATGGCGTGGATGCGCTGGACGCCATCGCCCGCTTCAAGGCCGCCGTGGCACTGATCCCCAACATCTCCAAGGCCATGCCACCCGAGATCAATGTGCTTGACTTCAAGCTCGAAGGCCCGCAAATCTCGGTACGGCCGTACTGCCACACCGACCACTATTGGCAGGTCTACTTTGACGCCAACGAGGCGATTCTGAGGGTCTGCAAAGAGGCCGGCTGGCCAGCGCCGTCGGCCCTGCACCAGATCAAGCAGGTCTGAGCGCCATGACCCGAATGCGCGTCGGAATGGCCTTGGTGCTGTTGTGTTTGCTGGTGGCGGCCTACTTTTATATCGCGCTCCACTGGAGCTATTCGTCGGGCGAGCGCGCCGGCTGGATCCAGAAGCTGTCCGACAAGGGCTGGGTCTGCAAGACCTGGGAGGGCGAGCTGGCGCTGGTGTCGATGCCCGGTACCGCAACGGTTGAAAAGTTCGCCTTCACCGTGGCCGACGAGAAGGTCGCCGCCGAGATCGTCAAGGTCATGGGCAAGCGCGTGAACCTGCACTACGAAGAAAAGGTCGGCCTGCCAACCTCGTGTTTTGGCGAGACCCGCCATTTCGTCACCGCGGTGACAGTGTCCAGCGAGATATCGCTGTCGCCGGGCGTGGTCGTGCCGACCGCCCCCAGCGGCCCCGCAGCGTCCGCCGCGGCAGCTGCGCGCTGACCGGCTCAGTAGTGCGGCGGCAGCTCGTCGCGCAGGTTGCGTAGCGCAGCCGGTTCGGCATCCGCGCCTTGTTGCCGCAGCCGGCCGATCTCGCGCACCAGGGCGTCGATCCGGTCTTGCTGGCGGGCCACCAGGCGGTTCAGGTCGTCCACCAGGTCTTCGGTGAAACAGGCTTTGACCTCCAGGTCGGTCAGTCGCTGCTCGATGCGGTGCAAAGGGTCCATGGCCGCATTGGACGCCAAACGGGTCGGCCTGCGTGGCAAGAACAGCGTTTGCGCCGATGTTCTGCAACTGGCACGGTTCGGGTTGGGTCTACGATCAGCCTGGCTGACACCCCCACCTACTCTATTTTCTGGAACTCCCGCCATGAGCGACTACCACCTGCTCCCCGTCCCGCGCCTGCAAACTGCCATGCAACTGCTGGTGCGGGGCTTTGGCAGCGAGCAGGCCGAGGTGCAGGCGGTGGCCAACAACCTGATCGACGCCAACCTGACCGGCCATGATTCCCACGGCATCGGCATGCTGCCGCGCTACGTCGAGGCGTTCTTGCAGGGCGGATTGCGCCCCAATGCGCATGTCAGCACGCTGCTGGACGCCGGCGCGATGTTGCGGCTGGACGGCAACGCCGGCTTCGGCCAGGTGATCGGTGCCGAGGCGATGGCGATGGGCATCGCGCGGGCCAAGTCTCTGGGCAGTTGCATCGTGGCACTGGGCAATTCGCACCACCTGGGCCGGATCGGCGCCTGGGCCGAGGCTGCTGCGGCCGCCGGGTTGGTGTCGCTGCACTTTGTCAATGTCCTCTCGCGTGCCATCGTCGCACCGCACGGTGGAGCCGATGCGCGTTTTGGCACCAACCCGTTTTGCGCCGGTGTACCCCTGACCGGCCGAGACCCGGTGATCCTGGACTTTGCCACCAGCATGATTGCCCAGGGCAAAACCCGCGTGGCGCACAACAAGGGCGAGCCCGTGGCGGCCGACTGCCTGATCGACGACCAGGGCCGGCCTACGCGCGACCCGCGCTACAGCGTGATCCCGCCGTTCGGCGCGCTGCTGACCTTTGGTGCGCACAAGGGTTTCGGGCTGGCGCTGATGTGCGAGTTGCTGGGCGGTGCGCTGGCCGCGGGCATGACCCAGCGCGACGACGATGCCAGCCAGCGGCGGGTGCTCAATGGCATGTTCAGCGTCCTGGTCGATCCGGCGATGCTGGCCGACATTGCCGCCTTCGAGCACGAAGCATTGGGCTTCATCGAATGGGTCAAGGCCTCACCGGCGCGTGAGGGTTTTGGCCCAGTGGCGGTGGCCGGCGAGCCTGAGCGCGCCTGGCGCGCGCGGCGCACCGCCGAAGGCGTGCCAGTGGATGCCACCACCTGGCAAGAGATCCTGGCCGCAGCGGGCAAGTTGGGTGTCGAGCCGGCGCTCGTGCAGTCCGCCGCGGGGCTGCCCGCTGCTTGACACGGCGGGCTCTGCCGACTTGCGGATGGGGTGGTCGGCTTTCGGCTCGTTGCTGACGTACATCTCATCAGGATGCTGCCGTTCGACGAGTGGTCCGCGTGGCGACCAAGGCCGCCGGGCAACCGGCTCCCTCCATGTCCCCCGATGCCGGCCAAGGGGCCGACATCTCCTCCTTTACTTACGGGATCCGGTCACCCGACGCCCTTGGCCGCCGCCACCGTTGCCGCGTGCGTTGGCTTGAAAAGCCGGCACGCGATGCGGGTGGAGTAGCGCCGTGTCGGGCTGGCGTGTCCCGCGCAGGTAAAGAAGGGAGGGCCGGTGCTTTTCCGGCCCGGAATGACACGGAGCGGGGCACGCCAGCCCGGCGCGGTGCGGTCGCACAACACCCACGAACGGCCGGTTACGGGCCAAAAAACGAAAGGCAGCTCAGAGCCGAAACCTGACACTGTGGACCCCTGCCGCGACCACAGCCCTTGGGCTCAGCTGCGCAATAGATCGAGTCGAGGCAGGTGCTCGCTTCCCGGCAGCGCCGCTTGCGCCACCTGTGCCGGGCTCACGCCCAGGTGTTCGATCAGCACCGTCTTGAACACCGCGCGCAGGTCGGTGGTGATGCGCAAGTCGCGGCCTTCAAAGCGTTGCGCGGGGGCCAGGCCGGGCCAGTCGGTGACGATGCGCCCGCCCCGCACCGCACCGCCCAGCACCAGCGCCGCGCCGCCACTGCCGTGGTCGGTGCCCTGGGTGCCGTTGATCGCAACCGTGCGGCCGAACTCGGTCACCACCAGCACGACGGTGCGCCGCCAGGTGTCCCCGGCGGCCGGGGCGGTCAGGCCTTCACGCAGCGCGGCCAGGCTGGCATCGAGCAGGCGCAGGTTATTGACCAGCGGGCCGGGGTCGGCCACCTGGTTGGCATGGCTGTCCCAGCCGCCCAGGTCCAGTACGGCGGCTTGCGGTCCGTCGGGCCGGATCAGGAAGGCCGCTGCCTGCCGCGCCAGGTTCAGCGCGGCTTGCCGGGGTGCGGCCAAGGGCGCCACGCTGCCGGCAGCGTTGGTCTGACCGTTTGTCTGGCCATTCGCCTGACCGGTCACCATGCCGGGCGCCATACCGCCCGCCACCGTCGGTGCGGGCATGGTGCCGTTGTCGCGCAACTCACGCGCCCGCGCCAGCGCGCTGGCCAGCGGTACATCGTCGATGTAGAGCCGCTCCAGCCGGGCCACCAGATCGGCACCCGGATCGGGCCGGGCGGACGGTGCCCAGGTGTCGACCTCGGTGTGGCCGCGCAACACCAGCGGTACCGCCGGCTGGAAGGCCATGGCCTTGCGTGTGCTGCCGGCCAGTGCCCGGCCCAGCCAGCCGGTGTCCAGTGCAAACGGCTTGTCACCACCGGATTCGAGCACCTGCTGGGCATCGAAGTGCGAGCGCTCGCGGTAGGGCAGGCCGGTGGCGTGCAGCACGGCCAGTTCACCCTGGCCGTACATCGTGTGCAGGCTGGGCAGCGCCGGATGCAGCGCAAACAGCCCGTCCAGCGGCAGCGCTGGGCTGGCAAACCGGCCCAGCGCGCCCCGGGCGTCGGCAAACGCAGGGTCGCCCAAGGCCGGCACGGCGGACAGGCCGTCCATACCGCCGCGCAGGATCATCAGCACCAGGCGCGGTCCTCCCGGGGTGGCTGCGCCCGCCAGGCTCAGACCGGCCCAGGGTGCCAGCGCGCCCATGCCGGTGGCGCTGGCCGCGCGCAGCCAGGCGCGGCGGTCGATGCGGTGGGCAGTGTGTTGGGGCATGTGGGATTCCAGCAAGGGAGGGGACCGTCGAGTCAGGGCGGGCAACGGTGGGCGGGTTGGCTAGCGACAGGCGTGCACCGATCTAACGCCGTTGGAACTCTGGCGCCATCAGCAGCAGCGTCAGCGCTTGGGGTCCGTCGGCGGCGCGCTCCAGTTGCTGGCGGGTGGCGTTGCTCAGCAGCACGCCCAGGCTGGCCTGGGCCAGTGCCCGCGCATCGACCTGGGCGCCTTGTCGGCTGGCGGCCTGGGCGGCCCATTCGACGCGTTGCCAGACTGCCTCGGGCCCCAGCCAATCGGAGGCCAGGTCGGACCAGCCGGCCGGTGATGTGGCGTAGTGCGGCCGTTGACCCAGCGCCGCCAGGCCGGCGTCCGGTGCACGCCGCGCCAGTTGCTCGCCCACGCGCAGCAGGCGGGCGCTGCTGAGCACAAACTCCTCGGGTGTCTTGAGTTTGGCGGGGGCGCTGGCCCAGGCCTCGGGCGCGTCGATCAAGGTCTGGTAGAGCGCGGGCAAGTTGCCGTCGGTATCGGTCAGGCGCTGCGCCATGCGCGCTACCAACGCCGGCGGTGGCTGGTCGGCCAACAGGTGGCGCGCCAGTTTGGTGGCGATATGCCGGTGGGTGGCAGGGTGTCGGGCCAGATCGGCCAGCACCGCACGCAGGGCCAGCGGGCCGGCGTCGTAGCGGCGGCCGAGCACGGTCTTGGGCCCGGGCTGGTGCCAGGCGGGATCGAAGTCGGGCTCGGTGCCCGCGGTAGCGTCGGCTGGGCCACCGGGCCGCGGGCCGCGCCAGCCTGTCAGCACGGCAGCCAGCGCGCTGACATCGGCCTGGCTGTAGCCACCCCAGGGTCCGTAGAGGCCACCGCCGCCGGCCACGCCCAGGGTGTGCAACTCCAGCACCTCGCGGGCCAGGTTTTCGTTCAGGCCGGTCAGGCGGGGTGCGGTGCTGGCGGGCCCGGCATCGGTGCCGGCTGCACCGGATGATGCGGCTGCTGCGGCTGCTGCGGCGGCCATCGCGCTACGCCGGCCCAGGCGCTGCACCAGCGTGGATTGCGGCCCGGCCGACAGGTGGTTGTCGAGGTAGCGCAACATGGCCGGGTGGGTCACGGCGGCGGTCAGCAGGTCGACCAGCCGCCCGGCGATGTGGGGCCGGATGGCCTCGCGCTCGTAAGCGCCCACCAGGCCCTGGGTGCTGGCCTTGCCGAGCGAGACGGTGAAGTGGTTGCACCAAAACAGCGCCAAGCGCTCGGCGAATGGCCGTGTGCTGGTGGCTGCGGTGACCAGGCGCGCCCGCATGTCGGCCTGCACCTGAGCGCGCAGGGCGTCCTTGGCGTCGCGCGCATCGGCGGGCCGAGCGGCGGTCTGGCGCGCCAGGGCCTCGGCCAGGCCGGGCAATCCAGTGCCGCGTTGGGGGTCGGCCGGCCCGATCTGTGCGCGCAGCCAGGCACGGGCGTCTTCACCCACCAGCGCCAGGTCGGGTTCACCCAGGCCAAAGCGGTGCGCGGCGATGGCGGCGGCGGCTGCGGGGTCGGGTTGTGTCAACGGGCTCATGGCTGGGGCGCTCCGCAAGTCTGCTTGTTCAACGCTGCAGTGTGGCGGCGGTTGGCGCTGCGACACGCAAAGAATTGCAAACCCGGCTCAACGCCGACGCGCGTTGGTCCGGGTCGACCCGGTGTTGGCCCGCACTGCGGCAGCCGCCGACCAGCAAAAAGGCGCCCGCAGGCGCCTTGGGTTTGACCCGTCCGGGCTTTGCTCAGCGCGCCAGCAGCGCGTCCACCGCGTTCACGTCCTGCGGTTGCAGCTGGCCCGAGGCCTGGCGCAGCCGCACGCCATTGAAGATCACGTCGTAACGCGCCTTGGCCAGGTCACGCTGGGCCTGGAAGAGCTGGCTTTGGGCGTTCAGCACATCCAGATTGACCCGCACGCCGACCTTGTAGCCCAGCTGGGTGGCCGCCAGCGCCAGTTGGCTGGACGACTCGGCCGCCTCCAGCGCCAGCACCTGGCCGCGCAGCGACTGCACGGTGAAAAACGCGCTGCGCGTGGCCTGTGCGATGTTGCGGCGCGCCGCCTCCAGATCGCTCTGGGCCTTGTCCTCCAGCGACAAGGTTTCCTTGATGCGGTTCTGCACCGAATAGCCCGAAAACAGCGGCAGGTTGACCTGCAGTGCGACGCTGCCCTGCGGACCGCGGCCGGTGGTCGGGCCAAAGCTGCCCGACTTGCCGCCGATGTTGGTTTCGCCAGCCAGGCGGGTGTTGGACTCGGCAAGCGAAGCGCTCAGGCCTACCGTGGGCAGGTGGCCGGTGCGGGCCTTTTCGGTCTCCAGCCGGGCCACTTCGCGCGCCAGACGAAGCTGGGTCAGGGCCGGGCTGGCACTGTCGGCCTGGGTCACCCAGACCTCCATTTCGGCCGGCGCGATCGGCGGGAGCACGACCGGCAGCGCCAGCGGCTTGGGCCTGACGCCCGGCCGGCCCACCACGCTGGCCAGCGCCAGGCGCTTGACGTTGAGGTCGTTCTCGGCGACCAGCTCTTGCGCGGTGCCCAGATCAAAGCGGGCCTGGGCCTCGCGCGTGTCGGTGATGGTGGCGGTGCCGACCTCGAAGTTGCGCTTGGCCGAGGCCAGTGTCTCGGAGATGGCCTTCTTGCTGGCGCGCACCGTGTCGAGCGCATCATTGGCCGCCAGCACGTCGAAATAGGCTTGCACCAGCCGCACGATCAGGTCTTGCTCGGCGGCCAGCAACTGCGAATTGGCCACCTCGATGGCGCGCTCGGCCTGGGCGATGGTCTTGTCGTTGCCACGGTTGAACAGCGATTGCTGTGCCGTCACGCCCAGCGACTGCACGCTGCTGCGGGTGCTGGTGGTGCTGGTGTAGGGCGTATCAGTCCGGCTTTCGGACCAGGTGCCGGTGGCGTTGACCAGTGGCCGCCTCAAGGCCCGGCTTTGCTCGGCCTTGAAGACCACCGAGTCAGCTTGCGACCGGGCCGATTGGTAGGGCGCGTCGTAGGCCCGTGCCGCGTCGTACAGCTCCAGCAGGCTCTGGGCCTGGGCCGGCGCCAGGGCGGACAGGGTCAGGCCCAGCGCCAGCGCCAGCACCAGTGGCAACTTCAGCGCCAGCGCCGGCGGGCGGGTACGGCTGCGCCGCAGTGGTGTCCGGAGCGGATGGGGCGGGTTCAAACTGGGCATGAACAGGGTCCTTGAAGAGGTGACTGGTCGAAAAACGGCGGGCGATGGCGGCGGCAACAGATGGATCGAGCAGCAAACGGCACGGCAGCACCACCGGCAGTCAGTAGCGCGGCACCCTGCCGTCCACCTCGCGCGACCAGGCGTCGATGCCACCCGCGACGTTGTACGCGGACGCAAAGCCCTGGCGCTGCAGAAATGTGACGCACTGCAGGCTGCGGGCGCCGTGGTGACACAAAACCAGGATGGGCTGCAGCCGGTCCAGCTCATGCAAACGTGCTGGCAGCGTGCCCATCGGGATGTGCAGGCTGCGCGCGCCCGGCAGGTCGAAGCGGGCGGTTTGCAGCTCCCAGGCCTCGCGCACGTCCAGCAGCACCGGGCCTTTTTTGGCGGGCACGGCAGTACCGGCGGGCAGGTCGTGCGATGGAGCCAGCACCCGGTCCTGCACAAAGGCGATCAAGTCCCGTACCGGCAATTGCACCGGCCAGGACGTGGCAGGCGTCGGCGGTGTCGGTGTCATGCGGCGTCAGACGAGGTCGGCAACACGGCGGCGGCGATCAATCAGAACACGAAGCTGCTGGGCTCTTTGATGCCGGTCAGGCGCGGCGCCACGGTGTCGAACAGTTGTTCTGATCGCAGCGCAGTGGCCGACAACCGGGTGATGCGCACGGCATGCATCACCGGCTCAAAGCCGACGATGGCCAGCAGCCGGCCGCCGATCTTGAGCTGGTCCAGCAGCACCTGCGGCACCTCGGGCACCGATCCCGACAGCATGATGACGTCGAACGGCGCCTCGCCGACCAGGCCACGTGCACCGTCCATCTCGCGCACGCTGGCGTTGAGCACGCCGGCACGCCGCAGGTTGGCAGCGGCCATCGCTGCCAGCGCCGGCACCCGCTCCAGCGAGATCACCGACTGCGCGCGGTGCGCCAGCAGCGCGGCCATGAAGCCCGAGCCCGCGCCCACCTCCAGCACCCGCTCGTGGCGCTGCACATGGGCCTCTTGCAGCAGCCGGGCTTCGACCCGGGGCGCCAGCATGCAGGGGCCGTTGTGGCCACCACGACCCTCTGGGTCATCTTGGCCATCTGGGCCATCTTGGCCGCCACCCGTCAGCGGCACTTCACAATCTACAAAGGCCAGGGCCTTGTAGGCCGCGGGCACAAAGTCCTCGCGCCGCACCATCGCCAGCAGGGACAGCACGCCCCCGTCGAGCACATCCCAAGGGCGGATCTGTTGCTCGATCATGTTGAAACGGGCCTGTTCGATGTTCATGGCGCGGGTCCTGGGCTGTCTTGCGATAGAGGGTTTGGCGGGCATTCGGGTAACTGCGGATTCTATTTCGGCAACTCGGTGCCGACCTGACCCGCCGCTTGCAGCGCGGCGGGCGCCGGCAAGATGCCAAACACCCGGCGCTTGACCCACAGCCCCAAGTCGTCCATCCAGCAGTAGACCACCGGCACCACCACCAGCGTCAGCAGCGACGAGGTGATCACGCCGCCGATCACGGCCTGGCCCATCGGCGCGCGCTGCTCCGAGCCTTCGGTCAGCGCCAGCGCCAGCGGCAGCATGCCGAAGATCATCGCCAGCGTGGTCATCAGGATCGGTCGCAGCCGCACCTTGGCGGCCAGCAGCAGGGCGTCGTTGCGCGGCAGGCCGGGCACGGTGTTGCCATGACCGTCGAGCGACGGCTCGCGCGACCGGATCGCAAAGTCCACCAGCAGGATCGCGTTTTTGGTCACCAGGCCCATCAGCATGATCACGCCGATGACCGAGAACATGTTGAGCGTGCTGCGCCACAGCAGCAGCGCGCCGACCACGCCGATCAAGGTGAGCGGCAGCGAGCTCATCAGCGCCAGCGGCTGCAAGAAGCTGCGGAACTGCGACGCCAGGATCATGTAGATGAACACCACGCCCAGCGCCAGCGCCGATACGGCGTAGCCGAAGCTCTCCTGCATGTCCTTGGTCGAGCCACCGAAGCGGTAGGTGTAGCCGGGCGGCAGCGCCACCGTTTCAAGCACCTTGCGAACGTCGGCCGCCACCTCGCCCTGGGCCCGGCCAGCGGTGTTGGCGGTGACCTCGCTTTCGCGGTTCTGGTCGCGCCGGTTGACCTGGGTGGCGCCAAAGCCGGCGCGCACATCCGCCACCTGGGACAGGCGCACGCTGCGGGTCGAGCCGTCGGCATTGCTGCCCAGTACCAGGCCGAGCTGGCCCAGGTCGGCCGGGTTGTCGCGGGATTCGGGCGCCAGCCGCACCTTGACGTCGTAGGTCTGGTCGTTGCCAGCCCGCCAGTCGCCCACCGTCTGGCCGGCCACCAGCGCCCGCAAGGTGCTGGTGATGCTGCCCACCGAGAGGCCCAGGTCGTTGGCGGCGTCGCGCCGCACGTCGATGATCACCGTGGGTTTGGGTGGTTTCATGCTGGTGTCCAGGTCGACCAGGCCGGGCACGGTCGCCAGCTTGGCCAGCGTGGACGTGGTCAGGCGCTGCAGCTCGACCAGGTCGCTGCCCTGGATCGAGAACTGGATCGGCTTGCCGCCGCCCACCGAATCGAGCAGGCCGACATGCGTGACGGTGATGCCCGCCACCTGCGCCAGCCGGGCGCGCAAAGGCACCGACATTTCGTCCACGCTGCGTGTGCGCTGCTTGCGGTCGACCAGCCGCACAAACACCGAGACGTAATTGCGGCCGGCGGCCTGACCGGTGTTGATGGTGGAGAAGGTGTAGTTGACCTCGGGCATCTCGCGCAGGATGGCGTCGACCTGGCGGGCGCGCGCCTCGGTGCTGGCCAGCGACGAGCCCACCGGGGTGTAGAAGCTGACGTTGGTCTCCGAGAAATCGGCCTTGGGTACAAATTCGGTGCCCAGCCTGGGCACCAGCAGCACCGCGCCGACCAGGGTGGACAGCGCAATCGCGACTGTCGCCCCCTTGTGCTTCAGCGACCAGCCCAGCGTAGCCACATAGACCTCGCCCAGCCGGTGCGAGGCGCGGTCCACCCAGTGCGTCAGCCGGCCCAGCGTGTGGTCGTAGAAGCCCTTGGGCTTGAACGGCTGACCTTCCCGATCGATCGCCGGGTCGTGCCAGATCGAGCTGAGCATCGGGTCGAGCGTGAAGCTGACAAACATCGAGATCAGCACCGCCGCGACGATGGTCAGGCCGAACTCATGGAAGAACTTGCCGATGATCCCGCTCATGAAGCCGATCGGCAAAAACACCGCCACGATCGACAGCGTGGTGGCCAGTACCGCCAGGCCGATCTCGTTGGTGCCGGCCAGTGCGGCGGCGTGTGCGCTCTTGCCCATCTGCACATGGCGCACGATGTTCTCGCGCACGACGATCGCATCGTCGATCAGCAGGCCCACGCACAAGCTCATCGCCATCAGCGTGATCATGTTGATCGTGAAGCCGAACATGTCCATGAACAAAAACGTGCCGATCAGCGCAATCGGCAGCGTCAGCCCGGTGATCACGGTGGAGCGCCAGGAGTTCAAGAACAAAAAGACGATGGCAATCGTCAGCAGCGCGCCCTCGAACAGCGTGCGCTTGACGTTGGCCACCGACACCCGGATCGAGCGTGAGCCGTCGCGCACCACCTCCAGCGACATGCCGGTGGGCAACTGCGGTTTGAGCTGCGCGATGGTGCCGAGCAGGCCGTCCACCACGTCGATGGTGTTTTCGCCCTGGCTCTTCTTGACCTCCAGCGCCAGCATGCGTTTGCCGTTGTAGAGCGCCAGCGATTCCAGCTCCTCCGGGCCGTCCACCACCGTGGCCACCTGCGACAGGCGCACCGCTTGGCCGTTGGTGGCCGCCGCGGTGCCAGTGCCGGTGCTGCCGCGCCGAGCGACGATCAGGCCGTTCAGGTCCTCCGGGCGTTTGAATCGTCCCTCGATCTGCACCGTGCGCTCGGCCTCGCGCGAGCGCAGGCTGCCGGCCGGCAAGTCCTGGTTTTCGGTGCGCACCGCGCCGATCACCGCGTCCACGCCCACCCCCAGGGCCTCCATCGCCTGCGGTTTGAGGTAGACATTGATCTCGCGTTTGATGCCGCCCACCAGCGCGATCGAGCCCACGCCACGCACGTTTTCCAGGCGCTTGCGCACGGTCTGGTCGGCGTAGGTGGTCAGCTCCTGCACGCTGCGGCTGCCGTCGGGCGAGGTCAGCGCCAGCGAGAAGATCGGCGTGCTGGCCGGGTCGAACCGCGAGACCCGCGGCTCCTTGACCTCGTCGCGGAACGCGGCCTTGATCATCGCCAGCTTCTCGCGCACGTCGTCGGCGGCGCGGCGCCCGTTGACATCGAGGTTGAACTGCACGATCACGACCGAGGTGCCCTCGTAGCTGCGCGAAAACAGCTGGTTGATGCCGGCAATCGTGTTGACCGACTCCTCGATCTTCTTGGTGACCTCGCTCTCGACCACCTCGGGTGCGGCGCCGGGGTAGTCGGTCTGCACAACGACGGTGGGGAAGTCGATCTCAGGAAACTGGTCGATGCGCAGGCGCTGGTACGAAAACAGCCCCAGCACGACAAATGCCAGCATGACCATCACGGCCATGACCGGGTTGCCGATAGACATGCGGGTGAACCACATGGCGGATCAGCCCGCGGCGCTGGCGGCGCTGGCGTTGAAGGGCGCTGCCGACGGCGCAGTGCCAGGCGCAGACCCTGGGGAGACAGCCGCGGCAGGACGGCCGGAGGCCGCAGGTGGTGCCGGCGCTGCAGGCTGGCCAGCCGTGGCCGACGGCAGTTTGAGCCGCACGCCGCCCGGCACCAGGCCGGCACTGGCGGCCAGCACCCGGTCGCCTTCGGCCAGGCCTTGCAAGATCTCCACCGCTGCTACGCCCCCGGCCTGGCCACGCGCACCCAGCGTCAACGGGCGCAACTCGGACCGGCCGTCGCTGATGCGGATGGCGTAGGGCTGGGCCTGGTCGGTGCGCACCGCCGACAACGGCAACGTCAGCACGGTGCGCTGGTCCAGGTCGATCCAGCCGCGTGCAAACAAGCCGTTGCGCAGACTGGGCTGGCCCGCTACCGCCAGGTAGGCCGTGACCGTGCGTGAGCCGGCTTGTGCACTGGGGTTGATGCGCACCACGGTGGCGGGCACCGCCGCGCTGCTGCCGTCCAGCGTCAACCGGGCCTGGGCGCCGATCTTGAGCGAGCCCAGGTCTTGTGGCGCGATGGCGGCCTCCAGCTCCAGCCGGCTCAGGTCGACGATCTCCAGGATGCGGGTATCCACCGCCACCCGCTCACCGGGCTGGGCCAGCCGCTGGGCGACCAGGCCGCCGATCGGCGCGATCAGCAGCGCATCGCCGCGCGATTTGCGCGCCAGCTCCACACCGGCCTGCGCCGCCATCAAGGTGGCCTGGGCACCGGCCTGGCTGGATATCGAGGTCTCCAGCGCGGTGGGCGAGATGAAGCCCTGGGCCACCAGCGCCTTGTTGTTGGTGAGCTGGCGCTGGGCGATCTCCAGCTGTGCGCGGGCGGCTGCGGCCTGCTGTTCGGCCTGGCGCAACCGCCACTCGAACTCGGTGGCGTCCAGCTCGCCCAGCACCTGGCCGGGCCGCACGCTGTCGCCCTCGCGCACATCCAGGCGCTTGATCTCGGACCCGACCCGGGCCTTGACAAAGGCGCTGCTGACCGCCTTCAGGCTGCCCGACACCTCCAGCCCGCGGGTCAGCCGTTGCGGCTGTACGGTGAGCAGGTCTTGCGCCGCCAGCTCCAGTGTCGGTACTGCAGCACTGGCTGCGGCGGCTGCAGCGGCGGGCGTGCCGTCAGCGACTTTGCGGCCCTTCAGCCATTTGGCGCCGATACCGACGACGATCAAAAGCGCCACAACGGGCAGCAACCAGCGGAGCCGGGATTTCATGGGCTTGGGGTTCAGGCTAAGGGTCGGGTGGGAAATTGGGCAAGTTCAGGCATTGCACAGGGTTGGCGCGGGGTCCAGTCCATCAGATCGGCGCACCCGAAGTGATCGGCAAGTCGGCTGTGCCGGGTGGAGCCGCCACGCTCAAGCCGTCGAGCACCAGGTTGATGTGCTGCTGGATGAACGACCGGCCGTCCAGATGCCAGTCCATCGGGCAGGCGCCCAGCGAATGCCGGTGCAGGCAGATCATCACCAGCGGCAGCACCAGCGAGTGCACCGCATTGTCCACGTTGACCTCGCGGAACTCGCCTTGGGCGATGCCACGGCGCACGATGCCGCCCACCAGCTGGTGCGCCGGCTCGATGACCTCACGGGCGTAATACACGGCGATGTCCGGAAAATTGCGCACCTCGGTGATCACCAGCTTGAACACGCCGGCCGCCGGGCTGTCGTAGAGGTCACCCCACCAATCGGCCAGGATGCCGCGCAACAGCGCGCCGGCGCTGCCCTGATGGCCTGCAGCACGCAGGCTGCCCTCGGCAATGCGGGCCGACAGGTTGTGGCTGATGACGGCCTTGAGCAGCTCTTCCTTGCTGGGGTAGTAGAGGTAGAGCGTGCCCTTGGACACCCCTGCTCGCGACGCCACCTCTTCGGCGCGGGTGGCGGCAAAGCCCTTTTCGACGAACAAGGCGAGTGCCGCGGCCAGCAATTCCTGGGGTCGGGCCTCTTTGCGGCGGCGGTGGCTGGGTTCGATGCTGCTCATGCTAATTAGTGACTGACCGGTCAGTAATATAGCGCTGGCCGGGCGCGGTGGTCAAGTTCCCGCTGACCGCGACAATCTGGCATGAACCGCCGATTTGCCTTGACCTCGCTGACTGTGGCCGCAGCCCCGCTGGGCCTGCTGGTGGCGTGCTCGGGCCTGACC
>Ga0209181_10003182_pt1 | contig 25703 bp, 21 predicted proteins | sample MAT05_FD_187208 | JGI IMG/M metagenome (GOLD analysis project Ga0209181, IMG submission 187208) | Freshwater microbial communities from Lake Fryxell liftoff mats and glacier meltwater in Antarctica - MAT-05 (SPAdes) (version 2) | ecosystem: Environmental > Aquatic > Freshwater > Ice > Liftoff...
TCTTTTTAATGTCATAAATTTCTGATTGTGTGTATTGCGATGGGTTAAAACCTTCTTGGTCCTGTGCAGACGACTGAATGAATAAATTATTTTTGTATTCAATTGTTTTGATAATTCCAAAAATCAAATCTCAACAAATTTTGGCAGTTGCGGCTTAACAAAAGTTAAGATATGAGTGCAGGTTGTAAAAGTCAAACTGACATTCCGGGGGAAATGCTAATTTGATTGGACGAGGATATCCCATTTCGATAGTAGTTATAAATGTAATTCATTTGCCAGGAGGTGAGCGGATTTTTATTTTTTCAAAATTGTCTTTAGCTCGTTGAAAATTTTTGCCTTCAATTATTTTTATTCAATCATTAAACTTTTCCTTATTTAAATAATCTATCGGGGTATAAATGTAAAAAAGTATAAACGATGAAAAAAGCAATGATATTTATGGTATTCGGTTTTGCCGGGTTTAGCACATTTGCCCAAGTACAGCGAAAAGTGGCGGATACCAATAAAATAGCGGGAACCGAACAAAAACAAAATGCAATGGTGAATGAACCGGCATCGTTTTCGAAAAAGAAAGATAAGCTAAAACTGGTGAAGGCGTTGAATTTAACCAGGGAGCAAAAAAAGAAACTGAAGGAAATGCGGCAGGCGAACGAGGCAAAAAAGGTGGCTATATTGAATGACGGTTCATTAACAGCGGATCAAAAGCAGTCGCAATTGAAAGCCATCAAACGCTCCGCTGCTGTTGACTTGCAGGGTATTTTGAATGAAGCGCAAAAGAAAAAAATGAAAGAGATGCGCAAGGAGCGAAAGGATGGTAATGGCGATGAGATGATGATTGAAGAGTAAAATTGCGCAATGAATTAAAGTAAAATCATTTATATTTTTAAGCAGGTTTGGTCAATTAGAACATAAGCCGTCTCAGTCTTGGGATGGCTTTTTTAATTTAGCTGTATTTAGCTGCGCTAGATTCAATTAAATTGCAGGCTTATCTGCAGCAAATGAAATATTATATCATAGCCGGAGAGGCAAGCGGTGATTTACATGGTGCTAACCTGATAAAGGAATTGAAGCAGTTGGATCCAATTGCGGATATCCGTTGCTGGGGTGGCGATAAAATGCAGGATGCAGGTACTACCCTGGTAAAGCACTACCGGGAGCTTGCCTTTATGGGTTTCGTGGAAGTTGTTAAAAACCTGCGTACTATTTTTCGCAACCTTGCTTTTTGTAAGACTGATATTCTCAACAATAAACCGGATGCGCTGATCCTGATTGACTACCCGGGATTTAATTTGCGAGTGGCAGCATGGGCTAAAAAGCAGGGGATTAAAGTGATTTATTACATTTCTCCGCAGGTATGGGCATGGAAGGAAAGCAGGGTGAAAGGAATTCGGAAAAATGTAGATAAAATGCTGGTGATTTTGCCTTTTGAAAAAGAATTTTATAAAAAGTGGGATTTTGACGTGGAATATGTGGGCCACCCACTCGTGCAGGTAATTGACGATTTTATAAATGTGCAAAAGGAGCGGGAGCAAATAGGTAATATTGCGCCTTTTATTGAAGATAATAATTCGCCCATCATTGCTTTATTACCCGGCAGCAGGCAACAGGAAATATTAAAAAAACTGCCCATCATGTTGCAGGTAGCTGAAAAATTTCCAGATTATCATTTTGTAGTTGCAAAAGCACCCGGCATTGAAAATAGTTTTTATAATGAACTGCTGACACCCTATAAAAATGTTTCTGCGGTGGTTAATAAAACCTACGAATTACTTTGGGAGTGCAAAGCGGCACTTGTTACCAGTGGGACTGCTACTTTAGAAACGGCTTTGTTTGCTGTACCAGAAGTAGTGTGTTATAAAGGCAATGCGGTTTCATTTCAAATAGCAAAATTGATGATTACCATCAAATACATCTGCCTTGTAAACCTGATCATGGATAAGGAAGTTGTAAAAGAATTGATACAGCAAGACTTAACAGCCGAAAATATTGCCGTCGAATTGAATAGGATTTTATCGGATGCTGAAAAGCAGGCACAGCTTAACCGGGATTACACTGCTTTAAGAAATTTATTAAGTATGGGCGGCGATGCGTCATTTAATGCAGCAAAAAGTATTTATAAATTTTTAACCGCTGAAAAGGCCCACTGAACGATCAGTTGAGTTGCGTATATGCAACCAGCCAGAAAGGACCTTATTACTTTTTATCTCCTCAATAACTTTACAACAAGAATTACCATGCCCGTAAGGAAGAGCAGTATAGAGATGCGGTTAATGCCATGCATGTACTTTACAAATTGTGAATTCGGTGCATTGGGATCTTTTTTCTTTAAGTATAAATACTGAGCAACCTGGTTCCAAACTCCCATAATAAAATAATTTAGTATAGCAATTACAACGCAGATTCGGTTTTGTTGCAATTTATATTTTTGTTGAAGCATTTTAGCATCTGCACCAGACGGTTGGCTACTGTACGTCACTGGCTGTAAAATGTTTTCGTTGTTAAAATTTAGAAGGCTTAATTTTATGATTCAAGTCATTAAAAATATGTCTAAAAAGCAAAACGAACTTTTAACAGAAAAGGAAAAGTTTGAAGCGCTGTTTCAATATGCTTCGTTGGGGATTTTGGTGGTAAATCAGCAAGGAGAAATTATTTTGGCGAATAATTTTTTATTATCACAATTCAATTACGAGAGTGCTGCGGAACTGATGGGAAAAAAAATTGAAGTATTGATTCCTTCCCGTTATCATCAAAAGCATGTTGGCCACCGAAAGGAATATGTAGCACATTCAGGAAAAAGACCCATGGGATTGGGAATGGATCTTTTTGGTATAAAGAAAGATGGCATTGAGTTTCCGCTGGAAGTGAGTTTAAGTAATTATAAAACCGAGCAAGGCAATTTTGCTATTGCTTTTGTAAGCGATACATCAAAACGAAAAGAAATTGAAAGGGCGTTATTCGATCAGCAGGCAGAACTTGCAGCTACCAATATTATTATTGAGGAATTAAATGGTAATCTGGAACAAATGGTGGAGAAAAGAACGTTGCAATTACAAGACACATTAAACCAGTTGCAAGAGTCAAAAAATGAACTGACCAAAGCATTGGGGAAAGAAAAGGAGTTGGGCGATTTAAAAAGCCGGTTTGTTTCGATGGCTTCACACGAGTTTCGTACCCCTTTAAGTACCATTCTTTCTTCGGCATCGCTGGTGGCAAAATATGTGAAGGGAGATGAACAGGAAAAGAGAGATAAACATATTCACCGGATTAAATCAGCCGTCAATAATCTCACCGATATCTTAAATGAATTTTTGTCGATCGGCAGAATCGAAGATGGTAAAATAACCACGCATTATAGTCGGTTTAACATAAAGGAATTTATCACCACATTATTAAGCGAAATCAAAGGCATAGCAAAAGTTGGTCAGCACATAACTTTCGTTCATCAAGGTATTAAAGAAGTGGAACTAGATGCTTCCATGCTAAAAAATATCATCATCAACCTCTTGTCCAACGCCATCAAGTTTTCACAGGAAAGTGGCCAAATATATGTTAGAAGTAAAGTAGATACCAACTGTATTGTAATTTCAGTATCAGACAATGGAATTGGTATTTCTGAAGAAGACCAGCATCATTTATTTGAACGTTTTTTTAGAGGAAAAAATGTAACCAATATCCAGGGAACCGGCCTCGGGTTGCACATTGTAGGCAAATATGTAGAATTGATGGATGGGCAAATTGAATGTGTTAGTAACCTGGAAGTGGGCACAACTTTCAATGTAACATTTAAGTGCGTTGATACCAGAGGATAGTCGGCATTTGATAACAATGCAATCCGTACGTTTATCACCAACAGGAATTCTTACATCATTTTTTTTAAAGTAAATATTACGGAAAATTTTTTACAAATGTTTTCCCTGTAGTTGTGATCGTTTATTGATATGCACCAGAAAAAGGATACCCGCTGCAATAAAGGGAATGCCATAAATCAACCCTATACCTGTATCTCCTTTTACTATTAAGAAAGCAAGTAAAATAATTCCTCCTGCTATCATCATTAGCGCACCTGCAAATTCTTTAAACCATGTTACAATATAACCTGCAAACGGAATTGCGAGGAATGGCAGAAAGGGAATCATTTCGTTCGCATCATTTTTCAGTATCTCCGGCATTCCTCTTCCTGCAATAAATAAAAATACAAAGATGCATACAATCAGTCCGGCGCTTTGTGCTGCCAATTTGTAGGGACGGATGTGGTGTTCCTGTTTTTTGTGGTGGCTCATATAGCAAATTTTATGCTCAAAGTAAGCCTTTAATTCTATAATATCTGTTACTAGTTTTCGGAAACACCCCGATAAAATACAGCTCTTAGATCGTAGTCATTACTTTTAAGGCGGCTTTGTTTTAATATCAGGATTAAAAAAAATTAGTGGCGGCAGAATCTTTTTTTTACCGCTGGTAATTCAGTGCTATTCATTCCCTTCCTGGTTTCCAATAAAATTATAGCAGCTTGCTGCAAAATGAATGGGAGAATGGTTTCACCGGCGATAAAGCAACGGGCAGGTTCAACAGGTTGACAGGGATAGGAGATTACCGGGATATTATCAAAGCAGTTACGATGCATTAGAAAAAATCGGGTAAATTTCGGTACATTCATCAAAAGAAATCACCAGTTTCAAACGATTCAATGAAAGTAAAATTTGCACTCCTGATATTCGTATTAGTACTCATCCAAAGCAGCAAGGCCGAAGCACAGGTTCGGTCGAAAACCAGTTTCAATACAGACTGGAAATTTACCTTAGACAGCACGCAGGATTACAGTAGGTTAACTGCCAATATAAAAAGCTGGAGAACCTTAAATGTGCCGCACGACTGGAGTGTAGAATTACCGTTTGATTCCACCAGTCCCACCGGCACCGGTGGTGGAGCACTGCGTGGTGGAATGGGTTGGTACACCAAAGAATTTATACTGCCGGTTACGGACAAGGGCAAAGAAATCTCCCTATATTTTGAAGGCGTTTATTGCAAGAGTACTGTTTGGTTGAATGGGCATCTGCTGGGATACCGGCCCAACGGTTATATTTCCTTTGGGTACGACCTTTCACCATACCTGAACTATGGTACAAAAAATATGATCGTAGTAAAAGTTAATAACAACGAGCAGCCCAATAGCCGCTGGTACAGTGGTAGTGGCATTTACAGAAATGTATGGTTGCAAAAAACGGGAAAAGTCTCAGTTGCAGACTGGGGTACTTTCATCACCACCAAAACTTTAAATGAATCTTCTGCCGCGGTTAAAATAAAAACTACCATTAAAGGAGGTGGCAAATTGATGGGATATACCATTAAGGTAAATCTGTACAATGCACAGGGACAATCAGTTTCAACGGATGAAAGCCTGATTTTGCACAGAGATAAGAATACCACAGCAGCGAACGAAGCCACTGTTAAAAAAAGCATACAGGAAATAGATAAGGTGGAAGTGTTCACGAATTCGCTGTTAATAAAAAATCCCAGGTTATGGAATATAGACGATCCCTATTTGTACAAAGCGGTGGTGAAAATAATGAATGGCGACAGAGTGTTGGATGAGTGTACAACCAGTTTTGGGATTCGTGATTTTGAGTTTGATGTAAACAAAGGTTTTATACTAAATGGTAAACGAATAAAAATAAATGGCGTATGTAATCACCATGATTTAGGAAGCCTGGGTACAGCTTTTAATTACAGGGCTGCCGAGCGCCAACTGGAGATATTAAAAGCCATGGGCTGCAATGGCATTCGCACTTCGCACAATCCGCCTGCACCCGGGTTATTGGATCTTTGTGATAAGATGGGCTTTATCGTAATGGACGAGGCATTTGATATGTGGAAGATGAGAAAGAATCCATTTGACTATCACCTTGATTGGGACCAATGGCATAAAAAAGACCTGCAGGATTTGGTATTGAGAGACCGCAATCATCCTTCGGTTTTTATGTGGAGCATTGGCAATGAAATACCGGAGCAATGGAATAGTTCAGGAATAAGCCTGGCCAAAGAATTGGCCGACATCGTAAAAGCGCTTGATCCAACAAGGCCGGTTACTTCTGCTTTGAATGATCCGCAGCCTAATAATAAAATCTACCAATCGGATGCATTGGATCTGGTGGGTTTTAATTATCACCATCAAGACTTTGCCGCTTTTCCTAAAAATTTTCCTGGTCAAAAGTTCATAGGTACCGAAACTGTTTCTGCCTTGGCAACCCGAGGCCAGTATGATTTAATTCCTTCCGATAGCATTCGCCGATGGCCTGTTCGATGGGATATTCCTTTCAATGCCGGTAATAAAGACCTGACTGTTTCTGCCTATGACAATGTATCCACGCCCTGGGGATCAACACATGAAGAAACCTGGAAGGAAATAAAAAAATACGATTTCCTGGCTGGTCAATATATCTGGACCGGCTTCGATTATATTGGCGAGCCAACACCTTATCCCTGGCCTGCACGAAGCTCCTATTTTGGCATCATTGATCTGGCAGGTTTTCCAAAAGATGTGTATTACATGTACCAAAGCGAGTGGACCAATCAAAACGTATTACACATTTTTCCGCATTGGAACTGGAAGCCAGGCACAGCAGTTGATATCTGGGCTTACTACAACAATGCTGATGAAGTAGAATTGTTTTTAAACGGAAAATCATTGGGCGTAAAAAGCAAATCAGGGGATGAGTTGCATGTTAAATGGAGGGTTCCATTTGTAGCAGGCAGCTTAAAAGCTATCTCCAGAAAAGATGGAAAAATAGTGTTGATAACCGAAACAAAAACTGCCGGAGCGCCTGCAAAAATTATTTTATCAGCCGACAGAAACCAGGTAAAGGCCGATGGAAATGATTTGTCTTTTATCACCGCAAAAGTAGAAGATGTAAATGGTGTGCTGGTGCCAGATGCCGCTAATCTAATTCAGTTCTCCGTAACTGGCAATGCTGTAATTGTTGGAACAGACAATGGCTGCCAGACCAGTATGGAAAGTTTTAAAGCAACCAGTCACAAAGCGTTCAATGGGCTATGCCTTGCCGTTATACAAGCTGGCGTAAAGGCCGGAGCGATTACCATTACGGCTACATCGAAAGGGTTAAGCCCAGCAAGTGTTAAGATAAGTGTGAATGGTCAATAGCGGATCGTGAAATATTCACCATTGACCTTTCACTATTGACAAATCTCATAAATTCATTTTGCACCCAACGCAGCTTTAATTACCTTTAATTTCCTGTTTGTGTGCTGGCTCTTTTAAATCATTTTCCCAAAGCCATTTAAAAGGCTTTCTTGGCTTTTCGGGTTGTAGCTTAAACTTGGCGATGCTATTCTTCTTGATGTATTCCACAGCTTCATCTACCGAATTGGTAAATAGAAAGAGGTTGGGATCTTCCGGCGAAATGGTACCGGCGTCCCGCATGGCATCAATATGTTCAATCAATTTTTTATGAAATTCGGTATCAAAAATTACGATCGGAAATTCTAAGATCATTTTTGTTTGTATCAACGTAAGTGCTTCAAAATATTCATCCAGTGTGCCAAAGCCACCGGGCATTACTACAAAAGCATAAGAGTATTTGATCAGCAATGTTTTTCTTACAAAAAAGTATTTTATGTTGACCCATTTATCCAGATAGGGATTTTCGTATTGTTCATGCGGCAGCACGATATTACACCCCACACTTCTTCCGCCCGCTTCCCTGGCTCCTTTGTTGGCAGCCTCCATAATGCCGGGGCCACCACCCGTCATAATGGTGAAGCCAAGTTTTGCGATGCTTGCTGCAAGTTCCTCCGTTTTTTCATAAAACGGATGCCCATCTTTAAACCTTGCCGATCCAAAGATGGTAACACATGGACCCACAAAATGTAGCGCCCTGAACCCTTTTATAAATTCGAACAGTACCTTGATGGCAAAAAGTAAATCCTTTCTGCGACTTTGCGGACCTTCTAAAAATGTGATCTCTGATTTTGTCATGGTGTATAAATTACGTCAAACTTAGTTAATTTTAACTTAGTTTCAAGCTAAAGGGTGCATCTCAAATTGTCTATGCTTATTTCAGTCGGAGGAGACACTGGCCGATGCTCAAACTTAATTAATTTTAAATTTAGCTTCAGGCTATTTAGCATCTCGTTCACCTACTTTCCAATTATTAATTTCGAAAGGATATTTCTTTCATTAATCCACAGAAAAACTTAAAATATTTTAAAAACCAGGTAACTTGTCTCTCGTTTAAAGGGTGCAAGAAAATAATAATTGGCTGATGTTGTAAACATATGAATTGTGCACTGTACCAGCCGATTTAAATAGGTGCTCATTTTTTAAAATATTCTGATGCCTTGCGGATGTAGGTTCAAATATTTACAAAGAAACATCGTTATAATTTTCACAAGGAGGACTATGCCACATAAATGATTGATAAATTTTAGGTCGTTTCTGGTATTGTATCCATCAGGCTCTGGAGAAAAAATATGAAAACAGGTATGGTAGCGTTGGAAAAAAAATGGTTCGAAACCGAGCATCTAAAAACCGATCTTAAAAATCGCTCTATCCGGGGCGGATTTAGTACCATTGTTGGCCAAATGTTTTCTTTTCTATTAAGCATTGGATCTACCGTCATCATGGCCAGATTGCTTTTGCCCGGTGATTATGGATTGGTAGCAATGGTTACCGCAGTTACCGGATTTGTTGCCATCTTTAACGATCTCGGTTTATCGGCTGCCGTAATTCAACGACCTGAAATTAACCAGCAACAGGTGAGTGCGGTCTTCTGGATCAATATCGCCATTAGTTTTGTAATTGCGGTTGTTATAGCAATACTCGCCCCGCTGTTAGTTCATTTTTACGCTGAACCACGACTGCTTAGTATCACCCTTGTATTTGCGGCCAGTATTTTTATTTCCGGTTTATCCATTCAGCACAGTGCGCTCATGAAAAGGCAAATGCGGTTCAAAGCATTATCCTTTATTCAAATAGGAAGTGCGGCTGGAAGTTTGCTAATTGGACTCTACATGGCATGGGCCGGTTTTGGGTATTGGGCAATTATTGCAACCACCGTTTTAAATGCAACATTTTCATCCATCGCATTGTGGATCGTTTGCGATTGGAGGCCGGCATTTATTTTTAAGGCCGATAAAGTCGATTCATTTCTTAAGTTTGGAGCAGGTATGACGGGCTTTGATCTGGTCAATTATTTTTCCCGAAATATGGACAATGTCCTGATTGGTAAATTTGTAGGTTCGGCTGCTTTAGGTTTTTATTCAAAAGCCTATCAACTATTAATGTTACCCATTACCCAGTTGCGTAATCCGCTGAATGCGGTAGCTCTGCCCGTTTTAAGCAGTTTAAGCAACGACCCTGAAAAGTACAGGAGTTTTTTTAAAAGGTATTTATTTACGCTGGCTTTCTTTTGTATGCCGCTGGTAATGTATTCGGCCATTTTTTCGGAAGAATTAATATTGGTGGTTTTAGGCAAGCAATGGGCACCCGCTGCCATCATTTTTCAACTTCTTGCCATCGCTTCTTTTATTCAACCGGTTGCAAGTACGCAAGGGTTAGTGTTGATTACTACCGGAAAGTCACGCAGGTATTTTTTGATCGGCCTGGTCAATTCAATCATAGTAGTAGCCGGCTTTTATATCGGCGTGCAATGGGGTGTAGAAGGCGTTGCCATTTCCTATGCAGTGGTGATGTATGTTGGGTTTATTCCATTTTTATACTTCAGTCTCAAAGATTCTCCGATGACGGTTTCTTTGTTTCTGCAAGAGATCGCTTTCCCCGTATTATTCTCTTTGGTGAGTGGTCTGGCAATGTTTTTTTTCAGAAAAAATTGTGTGCATTTATCACCTATACTGCTATGTTCGTTGGGGCTAATAATTGGAGGAGGCTGTTACCTGATACTTTGGTTTAGCAATCAAAACAGCAAGAACAGGATCAAGCAGATTGTGGAAATGGTTTCCTCTATCAGAAACAAAAAGAAAGCTTAATAATGCTTCAAGCATAATCTCAACACAACGCTCCTATACTAATTGCGTGAAGGCTTCAGCGTATGATCAGTATGTCTATCTGGCATTCAAATTTCACCATTCATCATTCGCCATTCACCATTCACGACATGTGCGACTTTAACAGCCCGGTCTGTTTAATATTTCGCAAATAGCATATCGTAATTGTACCTCAGTTGGCGGTAGCCAAAACGGGCGAATGAGATCATTGGGTTTTTACTGGTAGTCCAGTTTTTCCGGGTCATGGTGCTTGGTTCAGCTTCCGAATTATCCTGTGTAAACAGCCTGGTAAATTCATTGTAAAATAAACCCTTTCCCTTGTTTTGAATAAAGGAAATACACATCCTGTATTCTGTACGGTCTCCCTTTATTCCCTCAGGATAACGACCGAATTTTGTAAGGAAATTACTTCTTCTTAAATGCGGGTGATCGCTGTAGTAATATACTTTCATATAGTCTGCATACCACGGTTTTATCAGCATTTCTGAAAATCCTTTTCTGAATGCTTTTAAATAAGGATAAGCTGAATAGGCATAAAAACGTACGATGTCAAAATCTTTGCGTTCATTCATAATTTGCAGGGCATCCGCAAACGAACCAGGAAAGATAGCGCTGGGTGTAAAGTCTTCCTGCACATACAGGGTATAAGGCGTTACAACCGCATCCTGACCCTTATTCAGATTGTTGCCCAATCCTTTATTTTTTGGTGTTGTAATGAGCCTGAATGCAAATTTTAGTTGAATTTTTTTTAGGTATTCCTGGTGTTCCGGCTTGCTGCCATCATCAGACACAACGATGTCGTCAAACACGCAACCTAAATTATGAAAACTTTGTAATAAATTTTCTAAAGAACTGCTTCTGTTGTAGTGGGTAACCAACAAGGTTACATCTTTAAAATGTTTTGACATTGGAATAATTTAAACTGTATCTGAGCCTTATGGATTTAACGTAAGAATCCGGCTTTTTATTTCTTTAATAAATTTATATCTCAAATTCATCGCCTTCCTTTAGTGAAATACGGATGGCAAAGTAATTGGGTTTGTTGGCGGTAATTGTTGGGTTGCGATAGATGAATGTGAATAGAATGACTTTAATGGCAACTTACCTCATTAGTCGTTTTCCGAATTCTGGAACAGGAATCCTGAAGTAAGAAATATTTTATATAGGTGTATTGTTAAACGACTTGTATTCAATGAGTTAGTTGTTGGCATTGTTCGTGCAATGCATCTTGAAAATTATACACATGCATACTTTAAAAGACTTTAAGATCTACTTGTTAGACGATGATTTATTTCATATCAATATATTTCAACAGCATCTTTCAAATTTGGGATATTCCGATATTGAATCTTTTAGCAATCCAATGGATTGTTTCGAACATTTAAATCCGGCACCAGATATTATATTTTATGATCATGGGGTTGATTTTATAAAAGGGTTAGAGGTATTGAAAAAAATCAAAAAATTGAACCCTGATATTTACCTGATATTTATTTGTGGTGCAGATGAAGTGGAAACCGTAATCCAGTCATTGAAATATGGCGCTTTTGATTATTTTGTGAAAGGCGAAAATGACAGCAAGAATATTGAAATGGTATTGACAAAAATTCATCGAGTAAGAGAACTTCTCCAAAAAAATAATATCGTCCGGGTTAAGAAGTTCCAAACAAGGTATCTATAGCGCATTGAATGATGAATGATGAATGATGAATGATGAGTGATGAGTGATGAATAATGAGTGATGAATGATGAATGATGAATGATGAATGATGAATGATGAATGATGAATGATGAATTATGAATGATGAATGATGAGTGATGAATGATGAATGATGAATTATGAATTATGAATACAGAATAGTGATCCGATAGATCGGATGTTAAAATATAAATGTTAGATGGTGAAATATTGACTACCCGATAAATACCGGTTCACCGATACCCCTCACGCCGTTTCCAAACCAAATTTGATAGCATTGGCTTGATTGAAACATCCGGCAAATTTTAAAGCCACACTGTCGGTTTACCTGATTTTTTATGGACAGAAGGATTGCTGTAGTCAAATTTCTACACGAGGTGTAGTGTTGCATCCAATTGCAATCAGTACACCCGGTACATCAAATAACTGACTTGGTTCTACGTTGTTGTTCTTAGTAGATATTCACCAAACTTTACTACAAAATCCATGATACAACCTACCCCACATTTATCAATGCTGGCAATCGACGATGAAGTGTCCATCCAGCTTATTTTACAACATTATTTTAAAGAAAATTTCTCGGTAATTACCAAAGGAAATGGCAAAGAGGCGTTGACCTGGATGCAGGAGGGTAATATTCCGGATATTATAGTAGCTGATATCAATATGCCGGAGATGGATGGCTATGCATTCATCGACCAGGTAAGATCAAGCGGATTCTTAAAAAACATACCAATGGTAATGTTGTCAGGCAGTGATACAACCGACAATAAAATACGATGCCTGGAAGCCGGTGCAGACGATTTTATGGTAAAGCCTTTTAATCCCAGGGAACTTGCTGCAAGATTAAATGGAATCCTGCGTCGCACTGGAAAAAAATAAACTTTAAAATTGTCACCTATGTTAAACAACGAAAAAAGGGTTGCCGTAATTACCAGCCAGGTTGCCATTGCAGATCACATTAAAGTTGCATTGAAAGATATATTTGATGTGGATATTTATAAGAACGGCCTCGCACTGCACCAGGCTATGCAAAAGGAAACTAAATACAAAGCTATCATTACAGATGACGAGTTACTCGGTTCCAATGGGATTCCCTTGCACAATACGCTGAATGCTTTCGGATATGGTAAAATCCCCTTCATGGTGTTGATGAACCAGGTAGACAACGAGCAGCGCAAGCTCGCCATGAGTGAGAGCATTGCAGAAATATTTTCAAAGCCGGTGGATGAGTATGCTTTAAGAATGAGGGTGCCATACCTGGTAGAAAATTACAACGACAAGAAAGCCAGGAATACCGAAGCGAAAGTTTATAAACTGCCACTAATTAAACGAATTTTTGATATTACATTTTCAGGGTTGGCTTTATTAATGTTAAGCCCATTGTTTCTGATCATTGCCATTTTGATAAGGGCCGAATCTAAGGGAAAAGTATTTTATTTTTCGTTGAGGGTAGGTTCCGGATACAAGGTTTTTAAGTTTTATAAATTCCGCTCCATGTTTACCGGTGCCGATGCTAAACTAAAAGATCTGTCGCATTTGAATCAATACAATAGTGCCAAAATCCCTGCTGTAGCCAATGATGTAGCGGTGAAAGAGCTTTGTGAGTTTTGCGAGCAGGCAGGCACTGGCTGCCGCAACCCTTTGTATGCAGATAATAAAATTGTGTGTGAAACGCTGTACAATCAACAACGGGAAAGCAATCTTGATGCTGCCTTTATAAAAATTAAGAACGATCCAAGAATTACCCGTATCGGAAATTTTATTCGCAACACCAGCATTGATGAATTACCACAATTGTGGAATGTATTTATCGGCGACATGTCAATTGTTGGCAACAGGCCGCTGCCTTTATACGAAGCGGAAAAAATTACCACCGATAAATATGCCTTACGTTTTATGGCACCCGCCGGTATTACCGGTTTGTGGCAGGTTGAGAAAAGAGGCCGCGGAGAAATGTCGGAGGAGGAAAGATTGAACCTGGATAACAACTATGCAAAAACACATAGTTTCGGAAACGATATAAGGTTGATTTTAAGAACCATTCCTGCACTCTTTCAGTCCGAAAATGTTTAAACAAAAACAGATGAACCGGCTTAGTTATATGGCCTTCTCTATCATAACATTATTGTTAGTTTTATTAGCGGTACCCACGCAGGCGCAGTCACCCTCGGTAGATTCACTGTTGTCGAAGGCATTGGCTTCTGATGTGTTATTGCCGATGCTAATGGATTCTGCTATTAAATACTCTGCTGAAGCAAAGATGAGCCGCAGTAACGAAAATCTGGCTCTTGCAAATTTCGACATTAAGAGAAAAGCTGTTTATAATGCGCTCTCCCTGCATACATCCTATGGCTATGGCACCAATTATGCTGCAGTAAATAACCAGTCATCAACTGTCGCCAATAACCTTACAACCGCACAGAGTATCTATTACAATGTAGGAGTAGGTTTACAATTGCCCATCACTCAAATCATTAATCGTAAAAGTATCCGAAAAGCAGAACAATCCATTGTAGAAATAGCCGTGGCAGGTAAAGATAAAACGGTTTTGCAAATCAGGCAGGAAGTGATCAAGCTTTACCAGGATTTTAAATTGATTCAGAAATTAATGACCGTTAGTTATAAAAATTTACAGTCTGCAAGCATCAATAATACACTGGCGGAAAAGAATTTTTTAAATGGTCAGATTACGGTGGAACAAGCTACCATTGTTCAAGTCAATTACAACAATGCAATAATCGCTTACGAAACTTATAAAAACAGTTTTCAGTCAAGCTATCTGCAATTGGAAGTTTATACAGGCACCAGCCTATCATCGTTAATAATGTCTGTCAAATGAGCTTAGCCTATTTTATAAAACTATTGTTAAAAAATTTGCTATGGCTTATTATGATCCCCACTATAATGGCGGGGTCTATTTTTTATTTTACCCGTAAAGAGTTAAAAGTATATTCATCTGAGACGGTGGTTTATACAGGCATTGCTTCTGGCTATAATTTAAATGGAAATAATAAAGCCGACTATTTTGCAACCACCAATGCATTTGATAATTTATTGTCGCTCATCAACTCCAGAGAAACTAAAAAGGAAGTTTGTCTTGATTTACTAGCCCAACATCTTTCCATTGTAAAACACGACCCAACGACTATTTCCTGGGGAGCTTATACTGAGTTAAAAGCTTTGGTTCCGGATAGTATCCGTAAAATTGTGGTAAAGCCCTCGGTTGAAGCCACGATTAACGCACTGGACGAATACATGGGCAGCAGTGAGGGAAATCTGATCTACGCAATCATCCATTCAGCACATCCATATTATTCTCTAAGCGCACTGGATAATATAAAGGCAAACCGCATCAATAACAGTGATCTTATAAAAATTGCCTACCAAACCAATGATCCAATTATTTGTAAGCAAACGTTGGAATTGTTGGAAGAGGAATTTATAAAAAAACACAGGAGGCTGAAACAAGGGCAGTCTGAATCGGTTGTTGATTATTTTGAAAGTCAAACTAAAAATGCCAATAAGAAACTGAATGCAGCGGAACAAGGTTTCATGGAGTTCAACAAGCAAAATGATATCATCAACTACTACGAACAAACGAAGGCTGTTGCCGGAGAAAGGGAGAATTTGTTTGCACAAAATCATAATCTTGAAATGGACAATATGGCCAGCAACAAATCACTGGCTAAAGTGAATGAAAGCATGAGAGGTCGCCTGTATCAAAATGAATATGGAGCAGCCATATTAAAAGAAAAAGAGGACCTTTCAGAAGTAAATAATAAAATTGCAGTTGAGGAAATTGTTGGTAAAAATGCAATCGGCTATCAACAGCAAATGGATAGCCTTAAAACGCTGTCTGCTGCATTGGATAAAAAGCTGCAGTCTTCCGTGAGCAGCCTCTACACGCAAACAAATACACCGTATGGTATTCCTACACAAAATGTGCTAAATGAGTGGTTGAAAAATACACTGGAATTCGAGCAGGGTAAGGCAAGGCTGGCGGTAATGGATAAACGCAAAAAGGAGTTTGTGGAAGAATACCGAAAATATGCTCCGCTTGGGGCTACGCTTAAAAAAATTGAACGGCAAATCAATGTGTCTGAACAGGAGTATATGGAAATGTTGCATGGTTTAAATATTGCCCAGTTAAACCAACAAAATAATGAACTTACTACCAAAATGAACATAGTGGATGCGCCTTATTTGCCTTTAAAAGCAAACGCTTCCAAAAGAATGCTGTTGGTAGTGGTAGGCTTTTTAGTAGGATTTATATTGGTGCTAATCGTGATATTGGCCAGGGCGCTTATCAATAAAACCTTACAAAATTCAGAGAAAGCTGCACGACTTATTGGGATACCTTACCTGGGCTTATATCCGCTCAACAATTCCAATGCAGCATTTCTTGCAAAGTCTTCGCTAAGGTTGGTTCAGCAGTTACTGAGCACTGTTGATCCGGCCAAACAACCGGTTTCAATTGGTTTTATCAGTGTGCAAAATAAGGAAGGTAAATCTACCTTGATGAACCTGTTTTTTGACGAACTTACAAAACTGAATTATACGGTTGAAAAGCAAGTGTGGAACAAGGATTTAACAGTCTTGCATTCTGAAAAGGAATTTCTGCTAATAGAGTTTCCGCCACTGGATACATTGGTAATTAAGCCTTCCTCGCTGCCTCCATTGAATCAAACAATTTTGGTATGCAGGGCAAACCGAATCTGGAGTAAAATCGACAAACAGTTACTCGCTTTGTTTTGTAAAACAACAAACAATAAACCTGTTTTATTATTGAATGGCGTGAACCCGGATTTTGCGGAAGAGTTTGTTGGGGAGGTACCCAGAAAGCGTTCTTTTATTCGTTCGCTGGTAAAACGTTTGGTTAAGTTTGAATTTGGTAGCCGGAAAAAAATCCGTTAATCTTTAATGCTTTCAAAAAAGAGTTCTCGTTCAATAAGCTTATTTTTAAAAGTCAGATAAAGCCTGCTACAATCCTTTTACAGAATGAAATTGAGCAAATTATTTCAGTAAAAACATTGACTACACGGAATGACATATATGACCCCTTAGTGAATGGAAAAGAACTTATTTTATGAATCTCAAAATAAATATACCAAACATTTATGGCTGGTACCAGGCATTTTAATGGCTGCCTTTTTTGGGAGAATGATTGCAGGTAATGGGCTAACCATTGCAGGTCTGCTGGTTGCTGTTCCCTTCATTATTGGATTCCTGATTTTTGTTTTTCTAAAACCTCGTATTGGATTAATTGCCTTCCTTGTTTACAATTTTATTATGCCCACTATTGGCAGGCACATTCCTGGATTGCAGGTTGGGCTGGGACTGGATGCATTGTTGGTATTGACCTGGCTGGGGGTCATTTTTTATAGGGGAACCAAATACAGGTTCAGGCACCTTAACAATGATTTCTGTTGGATAGCACTTGCCTGGTTTATTCTTACGGTATTGCAAATTGGCAACCCTGCCCGACCGAGTATCGTAGGATGGCTGCAGGAAATGCGCAACCTTTCTTTGTACTGGATATTGGTAGTGCCACTTACCTTGCTACTTTTTCGAAAAAAATCGGATATCCGCATCTTCATCGATATTATTATTGTGATCTCATTTCTGGGTGCTTTATATGGTATGAAGCAGTTGTACATAGGGTTAGATGCTGCAGAAAAAGTATGGTTGAATGACCACTTAATTACACACTGGCTTTTTGGTAAGTTGAGGGTGTTTTCTTTTTACCAGGAGGCGGGGCAATTTGGTGCATCGCAGGCCAGTATCGCCATCATGTGTTTTATACTTGCAACTGGTCCGCATTCCACCATCAGGCGAATGAGTTATGCAATTGCCGGTGTGTTTATATTTTACGGCATGCTGCTATCGGGCACCAGAGGTGCATTGGGTGGTATCATTGGCGGAGGATTTGTTTTTCTTGTATTGAGTAAACAGGTTAATATAATGATCATTGGTGCTGTGTTCGGATTGGGATTTGTTGGCATGCTTAAGTTTACAAAAATTGGAAATGGAAATGACCAGATTAAACGGATGCGGTCTGGCACTGATCCCAATGATCCGTCATTTCAATTGCGGATGATCAACCAGCGTAAACTGAGTAATGCATTGGGAAGTAAGCCGCTGGGCACCGGTGTTGGCACCATTGGCGCCTGGGGCCAAAAATACAATAAACACATTCCTACAGCAGGCATTGCCCCGGATAGTTTATTCGTAAAAATTTGGGTCATGTATGGCATAGTCGGTTTCATCTTATGGTTTGGAGCCATGCTTTATATGCTGGGTAAATCTGCCGGCATTATCTGGAACACAAGGGACCCGGTGTTGCGAAACCAGTTGTGCGCATTGTGTGGTGTTTTTGGTGCCATCTTGTTGTGTAGCTATGGTAACGAAGTTATGAATGTTGTTCCATCCGTTACAATAGTATCTATTAGTTGGGCGTTGATATCAATGAGTACCCGTTGGGATACACCCCTAAACAAATCCATCGCATCATGAGTACACCGTTGGTTTCTATCATCACCGTCAATTACAATACGCCGGAAGTTACCGCTGCCATGCTGCGTTCTTTATCATTGCTAACCTATCCCAACTGGGAAGTAATTGTGGTGGACAATGCATCGCCAAAATATTCTTCTGTTGGTTTGAAAAAAGAATTTCCTTTTATTAAGCACATCAGTTCTCCGGTGAATACCGGCTTTGCGGGTGGTAATAATATTGGCATCCAGTTTGCAAAAGGGCGCTATGTTTTTTTATTAAACAACGATACCGAAGTAACGCCGGGTTTGGTAACGGAACTGGTTGCCTATTTGCAAAAGCATCCACGCTGTGGCATTGCTTGTCCTAAAATAAAATATCATTTTTTACCGGATACCATACAATATGCTGGAGCCATTGGTTTACATCCCCTAACCAGCAGAAGTTATGACATTGGATACCTGCAAAAAGATGAAGGACAGTTGAATGATTGCCGGATTACCGATCTGCCCAATGGTGCCGCCATGATGATTCCGATGGAACTGGTAGAGAAAGTAGGCATGATGAGCGAACTCTTTTTTTTATACTACGAAGAACTGGATTGGGCAGCAAGGTTTAAACAGGCGGGTTACGAGATACACTATGTTGGCACTGCTGAAGTGTACCACAAAGAATCGGTATCTACGGGCAAAAATTCGCCTTTTAAAACCTATTATTTATACCGCAACCGACTACTTTATATCCGCAGAAATTATACAGGCATTAAGAAAGCGATCGCAGCCGGTTTTTTCCTTTTGATCGCCACGCCGGTTCATATTATTAAACATGCACTCAGGAAGGAATGGGCACATAGCCAATCAATCATTAAAGCACTCCGGTGGAATATGGGGCACAATGCCTTTAAAGAGCCTGTTATCCATTCCGATTCAATTTTACATCAATTATACCCGGAATAAACACAACTATTATGATACATCAAATTGGTTTAATAATTCAATACTGTGTGCTGGTTTATCTGATCATACAGGTGGCTTACCTGTTGTTTTTTGCTGTGATTGGAACAATCATAAAACCCACCCCATTTAAGAAAGCAACAACGCTTAGGAGCATTCGGATTTTTATACCCGGCTACAAAGAAGATGCTGTAATCATTGCTACCGCAAAGGATGCCATTCGTCAAAATTATCCCGCTGGCTTATTCGAAGTGGTTGTTATTGCAGATTCATTTAGCGCAGCTACATTAACCACCTTGAAAAATTTACCGATTAAAGTGGTGGAAGTGAGTTTTGAAAAAAGTACCAAAGGAAAGGCGCTCAATAAAGCTATTGAAGCTACCGAAAATCATCCGGTGGATATTGTATTGATTCTGGACGCAGACAATCACATGGCACCTGGCTTTTTGCATGCCGTAAACAATGCATTTGAGCAGGGCTACCAGGTAGTGCAGGGGCATCGTACGGCTAAAAACTTTCAAACATCTTTTGCTTTTTTAGATGCATGTATCGAAGAAATTAACAATCATTATTTTCGTCGTGGACAGGTGGCCATTGGTTTACCCTCTGCATTAATTGGCAGTGGAATGGCCTTCGACTGGCACCTGTTTGTTACCATGCTACAAGGTATTGGAGATACCTCCGGCGAAGACAAGGAATTTGAATTTCGCCTGTTAAGGCAACGGAAAAAAATGGCTTTTCTGGATGGTGAATTTGTGTACGACGAAAAGGTAGCGTCCTCCGAAGTGTTTACCAACCAGCGTAGCAGGTGGATGGCAATACAGGTAGAGTTTTTTAAAAAATATTTTGTGGAAGGATGGGTTCAGTTACTAAAAGGCAATATAGGTTTCTTTAATAAAGTTTTTCAAACCTTTTTATTTCCGAGGGTTTTATTGATTGCCTCTTTATTTAGTTGGTTGATTTGGGTGCTGATATTTTCGCCTCAGTTTTTAGCAATCAGTATTGGACTTATTGTTGCATTGGCAGTCAGTTTATTTTTAGGTATTCCGGCCAGGTGGTACAACAAGCAGTTGCTGGTAGCATTTTTGCAGATACCTGGCGCCCTGTTTTCCATGATAATGGCAATGCTGAAAATGGGAAAAGCAAGCAAACAATTTATTCATACACCACATGGTGAAACCATTGTTCAAAACAAATAATATGCCCTGGAGTATCATCGCCATACCTGTAATACTTTTCCTTGTTTGGGGAGTAAGACAAGGTTTAAAGACAAAAGAAAAATCGAATAAAAGGTTTAAACGACCTTTTGAATTGTATTAACCATTCTTTATGTGGGTGCATCCCAAATTGTTGTAGCAGCAAGTGGTTGGTGAGGATACCAACCACGGACTAGCCTCGGCCGGTATCCCCACCGACCAAAATAGTAGTGACAATTCGGGATGTACTCCTTACAAGGTTCAACAGTTGATAAAAGAAATATCATCCTATATGCTAAGTAAAAATGATTTTAAAAACTTGCCGGTTTTTTTAACGTCCATGTCAAGGCTGGATGATGAAATATCTTCTGCTTCCATTTCTTTGGCAAAAGTACTCAGCAGAACCAACCCGGTTTATTACATCGAATATCCATACTCATGGCCCGATTTATTACGCAAACGCTACTACCCAAAAATGAGGAAGCGCCTGCCTGCATTATTGTTTGGTAAAGATTACCTGATGCCGGTAGAAGGACAGTCAGCCAATTTGTTGGGTGCCACACCCAGACCGGGATTGCCTGTTTATTCTTTACCACCCGGTAAAATATATGATCTAGGATTAAACTATAACAACCGTCGCACCGCAGCGTTGATCAGGCGTATCATCAAAGAAAAAAATATCAGCGATTATATACTCATCAATTCATTTAATCCAAGCAACTTGTCAAATATTGGCCATTATTTAAAACCAACTTTCAGCGTTTATCATAGCCGTGATGCCATTGAATCAGTAAAAGAGAGCTGGCTGGAAAAGGAAAATGAATGTGTGCAGCAGTATGATATGGCCATGGCTACCTCCAAACAATTGTGCAGGAATATTGCTGCCAGAAATAATAAGCCGGTTAATTATTTTCCCAATGGTGGCGATGTACAGTTGTTTAAAACAGCCATTGAAAAGAAGCTGCCCCGGCCGGCGGAGTTATTGAATATCAGCACGCCAATCATCGGCTATACCGGTGCTGTTTGCCAGCGAATAGATTATGACTTGCTGGTTAAGATTGCAAAAGCCAATCAGGATAAAACGATTGTGATGGTGGGGCCAAGACTGGATCATCAGTTTACCGACATCAATCTGGATGATCTGCCCAATATCGTTTTTACAGGGTCAAAAAAGATCGAAGAATTGCCTGCGTATCTGCAGTGTTTTGATTGTGCAATGATTCCATTTTTAAAAAATAATTTAACCGCTGGTATTTATCCGCTAAAAATAAATGAATACCTGGGTGCCGGCAGGGCAGTGGTTACCACCAGTTTTAGCGAGGATATTGCGGGCTTTAAACACAACTTGTACATGGCTGACACCCATGATGAATTTTTGCAGATGATTGACATTGCTGTTGATGATAACAGTACAGAAAAACAACAACAACGGCTTCGTGCCGCAACAGCCAATGCATGGGAAAACAGGATACAACTATTTTGGGAAATGGCCTGGGAAGCTTATCCCAAAAAGCACCAAAGCAGCGAAAGGTTCAAATAGAAAAATGACAGCCCGGTATATTGCCAAACAGTTCAATCGGCCGGTTTTAAATCTGCTGCTCATTTATTGTGAGCGATTCAAATAATAAAGCGGGATTCATCGTTAAAATGGTTGAAGTGGTGTGGCAGTTCCTGAAGATTACCAGTCTGTTGAAGTCCAATAAAAGTGTAATAACAATATGAAAAATTCTGATAAAATAAGCATCGTAGTTGCCAGCGATAATTTCTTTGCCATTATGATTGCGGCACTATTGAAGTCAATCGATGTAAATCATAAAACGGCTGAGCACATTGATTTTTATATTATTGATGATGGCATATCCGCAGCTTCAAAAGCAAAGCTGGAGAACATTGCAGATCCTTCCAGAATAACGTTGAAATGGTTTAAAAGTAAAGAAATTATTCCTGCCGGTATTGTAATACCAGCAGATAGTTCCTCTTTTCCGCTCACCGTATTCTTACGAATTTTTGCACCTTATATGATTGATCCCGATTCGGATCGGTTAATTTATATTGATGTTGATACCATTGTGCAGGATGATATTTCTAAACTTTGGAATATGCCATTGAACGATTATACCATTGGTGCAGTGCAGGATTACGCAGGCACCATTGATTGCCAATGGGCCGGGATACCGAATTATAAAGCGCTCGGGCTGGCAGGCGATTCAAAATATTTTAATTCAGGCGTATTGCTGATGAATCCCAAAAAATGGCGAGCCGAAAAAATAACCGATCAGGTGATTGATGTGCTGATTAAGTACAAAAAGTTTGTAGTGATGCCGGATCAATATGGATTGAACGTAGTGTTTGCCAACAAGTGGAAAGAGCTGGATCCCAAATGGAACTGGTTTGCCAACAAGGAAGATGAACATCCATCGCTGATTCATTTTGTAGAAATCAAACCCATCTTCACCAGTTATCAATTCAAGGAGTCGTATCAGCGTGAATTCTATCGTTACCTTGATATGACACCCTGGAAAGGCTTTCAACCTATCAGCGAAAACCGCAGGCTGATCCGTAAATTTTACAATAAGGCTAAGAAAAAAATACTGAGTTTAAGATAAGGTTAGTTGGATTCAAAAACAGGAAGGCGGTTGCGTGCTAACTGTAAATAAAATCATTTAAATCATTTCGATCATGGAATCTTCGCCGATGGCAGTTGCAAAAGAAAGTATGAACAAGTTTATTAAGAAAGGCTTGTACCTGATAGCGGCATTCAACTATCCCAAGGTGAAGAAGGAATACCGCTACCATATCCGGGAAAATTATTTTTGTCGCCTCAATCAAATACAATTTTTACAAAAAGATTACCTGCAAAAGAAAAAGTATAAGGTGATTGAATTTCAGGGCGAGTTTGATCAGGAAATTCGTTATGTAATTCCTTTTGCTTACTGGCATTTTTTAAATGGCACATTGGCAAAAACTATTTCATGTAAAAACACCAGCGACTTTTATTTCTTTAGCGAAAACCACGAAGAGAAATATAATGAAAGGGTGTGGGAGAAAAGTTATGATACCTATGATGTGCCCAATATGACACATAGTGCCAGCTTTAGTTATACAAAGTGGGCGAGGGTTCCGTTTAAGCAATATTACGCCAACAGCACTTTTAAATTTGAAAAACCTATCCTGGTAATCGCCAATAAATATAATATTGAATGGGACCAGCCACCCATTAATTTTTTTAGTATTGAATTATTAAACCGGCTCATTGTTGGTTTAAAGGATAAGTTTCAAATTATTTACAATCGTCCACTATCAACTCAAATTGTTTCTGACAATAGTGATATACTCGATCTGCATGAGTATGAATGGCTGAAGCAAAATCACCCGGATGTAATACTGATGAATGACTTGTATTTGAAACACAAGTCAACCCTAAAAAGTTTTAACCAGTTGCAAATGCAGGTATATGCCAACTGCGAAAACTTTATCTCAGTTCATGGAGGTACAGCAGCATTAGCCAGTTGTTTTGAAGGCACCAATATCATTTTATCTAAATGCGGTATAGAGCACGACCTCGGCGAATTTAATACCATTATACCTGCCTTGTCCGGCGCTAAAATTTTGCATGCAAAATCAGAAGCAGATGTGCTGGATTTTGTGGAAGTTCATTATTCCTGAAGCAGTCGCCCGGCAATATTCATTTTAGCGATCCTATTTTAAGGGCAGCATCATGGGCTGTTGAAATAGCCTATGTCTTTATTTGGCCCTCGCTTTTTTACGCAATTTCCAGTCGTTTTTTACCAATTCAAATCGGAATAGCATCATAAAAAAATGGTGAATGGGCTTCTACACCATTCACCATTTATTTTATAAAATACTTTTTTTCTTTTGTCAACTGCTGCTTTTAACGAGCGATACACCATTAATTATCATTCGCCGATGTCTTTGTATCATGCGGTTTTTCGGCCTTCAACATTTTAAGCGATCGTTTTATTTCTCTGCCAACACGGTTGGTAATGGCTTTTGCAAAACTGCCATCCCGGTCAAGTGTACGGGGGCCGGTCCACGGGCGGGCACTATCCGATTTTACCTGCTCAATTTTCCCGTATTGCATCATGTCAAATGCCAGCCGGCCGTCATCTCCTCTTACATTTACCATAATATAGCCAGCCTTTAAACCATACTCTTTTACATAACCCATACTGATTCCATAGGCATTCAGGTAGGGGCGTTTTATATGCCTGTATTCAGAAATAATATCTTTCATTTTTTCTAGTGTAGACAATTGCCATCTTGGATAGCCAGGTTCCGGTATAAAGGAATAGCGCCCATAAACACAAGCGGTGCCTGGCTGTTGCAGCACTTTCATCATCTCATTTACCCAGGTGTCCGGGTACAGGCAATCCGCGTCTGCAGTCAATATGTATTTACCTTTTGCTGCTTCCTGACCCAGTTGCCGGGCTGGTCCGCAACCCTGTATCTCCTGAAATAGATGGGTAACGTGCAGCCGTTCCAGTGTTTGCCTGGTATGGTCTTTCGAATTGTTGTCCACCACAATAATTTCGAGTGGAATGGTTGTCTTCATCCTCGAAAGCGAGGAGAGACAACGCAAAATATTTACCTCTTCATTATAGGCTGCAATCAGGATGGTTACCACTGGATTGGGCTTTAAGATTTTATCAAGGTTTTTATTCACGGTATCAAAAGCATCTTTTGGAATTTCCTCGTAAGATTTATAAGAGAAATTAACTTCTTTTATCCAGACAGGTACTTTCATGATGGGTGTTTTTATAGCTTAATAGTTGGATGGTATTCATTATCGGTAACATTCATTCCCAGGTTGCATGCCTTTGCAATAAAGCGCTCTCTGCAGCATTGAGATAAATGCCCTCTTCTTAACTCGTTATTTTAAAATAAATTGTAAAAAAGGGGCCTTTAATTAAAAAATTTCAAGGAATGCTCATTTCTTGACTTGCAATTTATTGCCAGAATTTGCGTTATCAAGGATAATACAGCGCCTGAATTGCATTTCAATCAAGAAATAAGCTGTAGAGTTATCAAGGTTTCATCCCTACAATCAATCTATTATGAACTGGCTGGCAATTATTTTTTGGATATCCTTCGGTATCGTATTTTATGCTTTTCTTGGTTATGGCATTGTATTGTATGGTTTGGTGAGGTTGAAACGGATGTCGAAACCAGTGGATAAAATTGCTGTTGAGGCTTTTGAACCTGTCGTAACATTGGTGATTCCCTGTTTTAATGAAGCCGATATACTGGTGGATAAAATTGCCAACAGCAAGTTGCTGGAATATCCGGCAGATAAATTACACCTGGTTTTTATTACCGATGGTT
>Ga0209181_10003184_pt1 | contig 25700 bp, 15 predicted proteins | sample MAT05_FD_187208 | JGI IMG/M metagenome (GOLD analysis project Ga0209181, IMG submission 187208) | Freshwater microbial communities from Lake Fryxell liftoff mats and glacier meltwater in Antarctica - MAT-05 (SPAdes) (version 2) | ecosystem: Environmental > Aquatic > Freshwater > Ice > Liftoff...
CTAAAACTCCGGAAGTATTCGGCCACGATGACGATGGAAACCTCCTCCAAAACGGACAATGGAACCTCACGTGGGATGCGGAGAACCGATTGATTGCAGCAGAAACCAGCACCCTAGCTAGCTATCGCAGCAGAAGCACCTAAACAAAAACTGACATTTACATACGATTCGTTCAGTCGTCGGATTAAAAAGAAAGTGGAGAACTGGAATGGTTCGATATGGGTGGCTAAAGAGCGGGAAGCTGGTGGGGGTAAAAGTTGGAAAGGAATACCGGGTTAAAGAAAGCGATCTGAGTGCTTATATTAAAGGCAATCATCACAACACCGGATTGCGTCATAAGGATTTTAGAAGACGGCGAAAAGTAGAAGATCAATCAGGCAGCGACCCATCGGAGAAAGGGATGCTTTGAGCGTATATCCTGTGGCACTGGCCATTTGATACCAAACCAGTCAAGACCTGCATCAAAGGTTTGTGCTTCAAGGTAATGCCTTTTCACCATCTGAATGGAGTTACCCATTTCAATGGCGACCTGTGGTATGTTTTGAGTGAGTGCAGTGCGATAGCTTCCGAAAGAATGGCGCAGCGCGTTGTGTTTCCATTTAAATTTCGGCATGGTCTCCTTAATCTTTGGCAGGATTTGTTCGATTTCACGTTGCGGAACTTTATCCGTGCAAACAGGACCTTCTGAGCTGCGCCAGGGATTTAGTGCATCAATCAATGTGTCGCACATGGGAATGATTCTCCTTTCATTCACCTTGGTAACTTTCGGCGGCAAATCAATCAGACGTTGCTCCCAGCGGATGAACGACCAATCCATTCGTAATACTTCAAAAGTGCGAATACCTGCATAGGCACTCAGTAAAACCCAGGGACGCCATATTTCCCGTGTATGCGTTAGAATCAATTCCAATTCTTTAGGCGTAAAAGTCTCCACTGTTTTGCGAGCGACTTTCATTTTGGTGACGTCTTCGGCTTCGGTACTCCGATCTTTTGCGAGATAACGTTCTCCGCGAGCAAAGCGGAAAAGCGTCACAATTTGATCGCGAAGATTATTCCAACGTCGTGGCCCTACATCACAGCTATTCAAAAATGTTTTGATGTCTGCTGAGGTGATCTTCTCGATTTCTGGCGGGGCGGTGCGAGAGAAGTAAGTGAGATCGTCTTCCAGGCGATTCACATAATGCGGGGAAAGTGCTTCGCGCTTTTTCGCTGCGATCAACTCGCTAATCACATCTGCCAGTATTTTTCCTCTATATGGAGCCTTGGATTTTTCCCATTCTCTGACTGCTTGCAATACCGAGTAACCATACGGTTCAACAAGTTCACGGGCGAGGTTGTAAGACTGGCGATCATCCAAGTTTACATTGCGCTCAATGGTATCATTGATGCCTTTTTTGATTTCCTCCACCAGCGCATCCACTTCCTTTTGAGTCGCTCTTGAACGGCGTTGCCTACGCCCTTCAGTGTCATACCAGCAGACCGCATATCGCCCCGTCGAAAGTCGGTAGGTGAATATTTCGCCTCCTTTAATTGCCGTCGTTTTTTGAGGTGCTTTCATTCCTCAATCTGTCACAAGTTGTCACACGATCTAAGATAATTATATTCATACCTAGGAAAAAGTGGAGGCGAGGGGAGTTGAACCCCTGTCCTGATAACTTCCGTTACAAACTTCTACACGCTTAGCCGTGCCTTTACTTTAGCCCTCGTGCTGCGGGCGGGCGCGCCACACGAGGCCGATCGTCCACGGGTCGAAGTTCACCCTCCAGCGCGGTCGAACCGCCGGAAGGCCAGCCTGCTAGTCGTCGTCCCCGGGGCCTAGCAGGCGTCAGTCCGGGAACGTCACAGCACTTAGGCTGCGAGGGCCAATTCTTCGTTGTAGTCGGCGTTTATGTTTTTTGCCCAGAGATTGATAACGCGGCCAACCAGGCTTCCGCGGCATGCCGTCTGCATCTCGAGTTTTCAGTCGAAACCAGTACGCCCCCTTTTTGAGGAGGACTTGAAGGTAGGGAGATTTTTACCGGTGGCAAATGTTAAGTCGAAGAAAGAAGGGGGGTGTGATTGGAAGTGGCGGAGGCGATATTCACGGGTAAGATGCCCACTCTACCCGGGAATTTGGCCTTTCACCTAACCCATTTTTAATCGCACCCAATTCCCTCTTCTTCAGGTATTTCCGTTTGCAATGAAGAGTCATATTGGTAAATAGTGAATGATGACCCTTAAGTTTGCCGGAGTTTTTGTAGCAACAGCCTTGTTTGGATGCTCTTGCAATGCTGTGGAGCTCTTAACGAATGGGGATTTTGAGACGGGGACTCTTTCAGGGTGGGTGACGGGCAGTCAGGTAGGGAGTGCGGGGCCTTATGGTATCGAAGTGCCAGGTACTCCAACTATTGATTCTGCACAGGCCACTGCTACGAATCTGAGCGGTGGTTCTTTTTATGCGGCAAGCGATGCCTATTTTGATCCTGGAAGCAATGTGTTGGCTCAGACCTTTACGATTTCCTCTGCACCAGGGGCCGTCTTTTTAAATTTTCAGATGTTTGTGAATGACACCTCAGGTTCTGCGGTAACGAACGCATCTAGTCTAGATTATACCGGCGTACCCAATCAACACACTCGTGTGGATATATTAACCGGCACTGCGGGGCTTTTCGACACCGGTGCCACGGTGCTGAATACGCTCTACATCGGCGCTGATACCGGGGGAATTCCAAATCCATACACCAGTTATAATTTTGACATTACTTCCACGGTGAGCACCCCTGGGACCTACACGCTTCGTTTTGCCAGTATTTCGAATCAAGACGCTCTCATTACTGGCGTGGATAACGTGAGCATCGATGTGGTCCCCGAGCCATCCAGTGCCGTGTTTCTCCTCTGTGGACCGGTGCTTCTTTTGCTAAAAAGGCCGTCGCGTTGGAAAAGCTAATAGCCCGTATTTCTCACGCTTTGTCGAGGGAGGCGACGGGAGGGCGATAGTGAGAAACTTCGATCAGACAATGCGTGGTATCACGACGCTGGGGAATGGAGGCTACGCCTTATGTTTTATAAGTTTTCGGCGAGTCGCCAAAAACTGCACGCCAGTGGCATGCGCTCCCCATTTGGGTGCGGATCAGCGGGGCACGGTGAGTTCCTTAATCCCCTCGGTCGTAAAGTCGAGATCTGTCAGATTTACATCACTTTTAATGCGGGATCCTTCAATGATGGTTGAGGAATTGGACTGAACTCCACTGACGGAAAGATTGGCCGGAATGTGATGACCTTCTTCAGTGACTACCCGGGTGGTTACAATTTTTCGAATTAACTGACCGGAGCTGGAGTATTTCTCGATCTGGAGCGGAACCAGACGACGCGTATCGATCCAACTCTTAACGCTTCCATAGCTTGAGCGTTCACCCTTGCCCGGTTTTGATTCGAGAATCTGGCAGAACGCGCCGTCGATCTTTTCGGTGCCGACGATTGTCTGGTGATCCCACGCAAAGAAGTTTTCGATCACATCTTCGTAGGACAGATTGCTTCCGAATAAGGATTCTTTCAGATTCGAAATGCTATCTACGCTATTGGGTGGAATGAAAACGTTTCCTTTCGCAGTGCTGTTTCCAGTTTTTCGAAGAAGCACGGATTCACCTTTGCGTTCCTTGGGAAACAACACTTGATAGACGATTTCAGAAGATTCCTTCGTCCGGCGTTCCTTGATCTGAAGTTGTAGAGTCTGGTTGGAAGCACCTTTGATTTCCATTTTGAGGCGTACATACGCGGTGCCATTTTGCTGCCGAGAACTGAGGCTAGCCGCGAGCTCTGGGCCCGTGACGGGTGCGGCATTTTCCGCTGTGTGAGAGGTTGAGGGCAGAATGAATAAAGCCAGGGAGGCATACAATGGCAGGAATTGGAATCGGGAGATCATAGATGGATTTTGGTTTCAGCCTTGCAGTGCGTGGCTGGGGGTCAGCCGCGAACTCCGCCAGGCAGGATAGAGTCCGCTAAAAATGCCGACCAGCACGGCGATGGCGACAGCGCTGAGTAGAAGTTCTGGGCGTAAATCGGGTTCAAGCATCCCTTTCATGGCCGGTGTTTGGACGAGCAGCTTGACGCCAACTACGCCGATGATTCCTCCCACCACACCACCCAAAAATCCGAGCAACGCAGATTCCAATAAAATCATGCGAACGATCCGGTTGCGCTTCCAGCCAATCGCCAGCATTACACAAATTTCATGGGTGCGTTCAAAGACAGTCATAAGCATGGTATTCATGACTCCAAGGACACCGACCAAAACCGCTAAAAGTGATGTTCCCCAACTCATGGCACTTATCATTCGGTAGGCCTGGCTGTCCCGGATGTGTTCACCTGCGGCAACGGCACGCGTTTCAGGAACGGCAGCGGTAATCTGCGCGCAGACCTGTTTCAACTCTTCGGGAGTGGTTCCCGGCGTGACACGGATATCGATGATATTAATCCGCCCTTCGTTACCGGTGATTTCCTGTAAGAGCGAAAGGGAGAGAATGACGGAACCGTTTTCCACCACCGCTCCACCGTCAACAATACCGCTCACCAAGAGTTCCTCCGTTTCCAGTTGCAGCGTGTCACCGGGCTTTTTCTTCAAGACCTCCGCTGCAGTTTTTCCGAGCACAACCGCGCGTTCACTGGCGTCGTTGGGAAGTCGTCCTGCAACCAGTTTGAGATTTCTCCATGAAAAGGCGCCCCACTCCCGGGCCGATACAATCATCATATCTGCACTTTCTACGCTGATGAGCTCTACCAGAATCGAACAGGTTTCGGCGACGTGAGGAATAGGCTTAATGCGATCAATCACCGATGCATCAAAAGGCTTGGGCGTCAGCGCGCTTCCCATGCTGCTGACGACCACATCCGTCCCCCGGGAGTTCATGCCGGCCTGCCAGCTTGTCTCGAACCCGCGTGAAATTCCAACCAGCGCGACCACCGCAGCGATTCCAATGGAGATACCAACGATGGTGAGTCCCGTTCGTAACCGGCGACGCGTCAGACTGCGAATGACCACCGTGAAAAAGGTCATTTCAGCGGAGCGGGTTCGTGGTTGCGTGCATCGGAAATGATGGATCCGTCCTTCATGGTGAGAATGCGTTCAGCCTGGCGGGCTATACTCATATCGTGGGTAATGAGCACCAGCGTGAAGCATTTCTCCCGTCGTAAGCGAATGAGCAGGTCTAAAATCAGTACCGTGTTTTCGCTGTCGAGATTGCCGGTTGGCTCATCGGCCAGCAGAACCGAAGCATCATTTGCTAGGCTGCGTGCGATTGCGACGCGCTGACGTTCGCCACCGGAGAGTTTTGAGGGAAAATGATGCAGGCGATGTTCGAGTCCCACTAGGGTCAGCAATTCAATCGCGCGTTGTTTGCGCTCCGAAGCGGAGCGATTGGTTTCGAACATTGGAATCTGGACATTTTCGAGTGCGGTAAACGTGGGGAGCAGATGAAAGGCTTGAAAAACGAAACCAATCTCGTGCGCACGATAGGCGGAAAGGTCGGGGTATTCTGTGAGGGATTTGCCGCGATATAAAAGCGATCCTGAGCTTGGATGATCCAAGGCCCCTAACATTTGAAGTAGCGTGGATTTTCCAGAGCCGCTGGAGCCGACAATTGCGATAAACTCTCCTTGAAGAATCCGGAAATTCACCCCGCGCAGAGCCCTGACCTGACCATCATCATAGTCTTTGCTCAAACCTACAGCTTCAAACACGCAGGCGGCTTCCGTTGCTTCGGGATTCGTATTCATCATCTTGCGACCTGATGTGCCAGCTCCTGCCGGGTTGTCCTTTTGACTCCGCGCCATTGAGCGCCAACCCGGGGGTCGGCGAGATTGATGAAGAGATCATACAAAGCGGCACCGTAGGTGCGGAATGGAGGGCGTTCTTCATCAACGCTGGGTTCAAGCGCGGCGACATTCTGCGGCAACTCAGGGTGGGGGATGCCCGAACGCCAATGGTGCACACCATGATACGGCTCGTGGAGCAGTGTGAAGTTGATGAAATTTGCCAGCCATCCCTTTGCCACAATGCTGCGGGTGGAGCTGTTTACCGTCGCGCCAGTGAGACCGACATGTTCCACGTATTTACGCAGGCTTTGCATGTTTGCCGCCAGCCACGCGGGAATGAGATGAAGATACAGGAAATATTTCCACGCATCCAAAACCGCGGTGACCGTGAGGATGAGAGACCAGACCACCGCGATTGTGACAAACTCCATCCAGATGCGGCGGCGGAGCTTTTTGTTCCGGATGGGTGAACCTTTGCGTATGAAAATCCGGAAGAAAAGCAAGGGGGTGAAGATCAGCCCCATGGTGAGTTCCACTACCGCTGCCAGCACCCGGGTTCTGCGCGAAGTTTGCGGATGCACAAACGGCCAAAGCTCTTCGTCACGCTCCGAGGCGAGGTAAGCGTGGTGTAGCTGATGCGCCGCCCGGTAGAGGCTGAAGCTCATAAGGCTAAGAACGCCGATAATGATGCCATCGGCTTCATTCAGAAATCGGCTTCTGCGTAGCAGACCGTGCGAAGCCTCATGGAAACCAATCAGCATGCTGTGCATGAGATGGCTTGAGGTGAGAACCAAAGGCGCAATAAGCCAGTAGTTATTATAATAGACAGAAAAACCGAGAGCCGTCTGAGAGATGAGAAACAGCACAGCCAGAATGGGAAAAGCAACGCGACTGATCCAATGTGGCTCGTGGGGTTCAATGGAGGAAATGGCTGGCGACGTGTTCATGACGGTTCACAGGCCAAGTCGGCGATTTTAGTTTCGGGATAACGGCAGGCTGCAATGAGCACATTTTGAAACAGGTCTTTGAGCGCTTCGATTTTTGTCTGCCCAAATAGCTTGGGTCGGAAAAGCCAGACAACTTCGAGCTGCTCTTCTTCCTCTGTTATTTCGCATGCCAGGTGGTAACGGGCCGTGCCTGTTGAGCGCATCCGCAATTTTGCCGACATGCCTGGCAGATCCACATCAGGAACCGGATGGTTCTGAAGCGCGAAGCGGACTTCGAAAATAGGATTGTGCCCCGGAGTTCCTGGGTCGTTGAGCGCTTTGGCGAGTTCTGCGAATGGCATGGCGTTTGCAAAGCAATCCACCGTTGTTTGATGCATCGTACGCAGGCTTTCGGAAAACGGACGCGCAGGTTCCACCCGCCCACGGATGGGAACAATACCGGCGAAGTAGCCCATCGTTTCGTTCATCGCCTGACGGGTCCGGTTTGCCACTGGCGCGCCGACTAGGATGTCATCCACTCCCGCCCAGCGGGAAAGTGCGACCTGAAAAGCGGTCAGCAACGTGCTGAAAAGCGTCGTGCTGCTTTGGCGAGCCAGTTCCTTCACCGCAACCGCCACTGATTTGGGAAAGTGTGTCACTATCCGCTGATGCGCACCCGATGCAGTGTCAGGACCTTCCAGTGTGCCCCAGATTCGCTGATAACCCGCAAGCTGCTGCTTCCAAAAATCGGTTCGCGGCTCCAGTTCCGCTGGTTGCCAGAGCGCACGCTCGTTTGCTCCCCAATCCGTATAGCTCAGTGCTACAGGCGGCAGTTCCTCTTTGATGCCCCGAACCTCCTGAATGTAGGCGATGCAAAGCTCCTGGACGAACACGCCCAGCGTCCAGCCGTCAGCGATGGCGTGATGAATCGCGAAGACGAGCAGATGGTCATCCTCCGCCTTACTTAGCATTTTGACCCGATAAAGCGGACCTTGCAGCAAGTCGAAAGGCTCGCTGAAAACTTCACTGGCAATTGCTTCGATTGCTTCCGGCGTGCTCTGTTCTGGTGACAATTTTCGAAAGCGAACATTGGGGATGCCTTCCCGGCGGATCATTTGCAACGGACGTTCCTTCCCCGGAACGAAAGAAACGCGAAGAGCCTCCTGGCGCTGCACCACCAGCTGGATCGCGGCAGTCACGTGAATGGGTGTCACCTTCCCCCGGACTTCGATAAGGCAGCAAATATGATTCGCCATGTCCGTGACCGGAACAGGGGATGTCTCCCACAATTCACGCTGTGGAAAGGAAAGCGGCTGCAGGCGGATTTCGCCGCTTTCAAGCCGTTGCTTCAACAGCGCTCGTTTGTCTCCAGACATTGATTATGGTTGCGTTAGCGTAGAGCTTCCATGGATCCGGGGTTTTTCCTCCCCGACTTCGGACTCGCCGAGCAGACCGTCGATGTCCTCATCAGACAATGCTTCCAGATCAACATCTTCGCTGGCCACCACTTCGGTTTTCACTGGAGCTGCGGCAGCAGCCGGGGACGCCTTGCCTCCCATATGACTGGCGATGAGCGCGGCGATCTGACCAATGGTGCGTGCGCGCATCAGACTGGTTGGCGGTAAAGCCACGCCGATGGTTGCTTCGAGCGAGTTCTCGATTTCGACGCCCATGAGGGAATCCAGGCCGAGGTCGGTGAGCGGCTGGTCATCGCGCAAACTATCCGGCTTCACGCGCAGAACCGAGCCCACGACGTCGCGCACTGCGGCGGCGATGATCGGCTCGCGATCTTCAGGAGCAGCAGCTTCGATCTTGTTCCTCCAGTCGCTATTTACTCCGCTGCCCTCCTGGCTTTCCACGGATGCCAGAATGCGGCTGAGTAATGGATTTTCCTGCATACTGCGGAACGCCTGACGCCACTTGGTCCAATCGACTCGAATCGCGGCGACCTGTGTATCTCCAGCGACCAGTGACGATTCCATGATCGACATGACCTCACCGGGAGACAGCTCCGTGGTGCCCTGTCTTGCGAGGAATTCGGCAACGCGTTCGTTGCGGGCGACGTAACCTTCTCCGCCGAGTACGCCCCAGTTCATGGTTAACGCTGGCAGACCGAGTGCGCGACGATGATGGGCAAGGGAGTCGAGGAAGGCATTGGCAGCGCCGTAATTTCCCTGGGCCGGATTTCCGAAGATGCTCGAGATGGATGAATACATCACGAAGCAATCAAGCGGGAGATCCTGCGTGCCTTTGTGTAGCAACCACGCGCCATACGCTTTCGGGCCGATGACTTTCGCCATCCGTTCTGCGTTGAGAGCCGCGAGTGGTGCATCGTCGATAACCATGGCGAGATGGAACACACCGAGTAGGGGCTTTTTGCCGCTACGGATTTTTGTCAGTAGCTGCGAGACATCGGTCGCCGATCCGGCATCTGCTTTCACGACTGTTGCAGTGATTCCGCGATCTTTCAGGCTCTTCACGAAAGCTTTTGCTTCCGGTGTTGCCGCACCGCTGCGGCTGCTCAGAACGAGATGTTTTGCGCCGCCTTTCACCAGCCATTCGGCGATGACTTTTCCGAAGCCGCCAAATGCACCAGTGATTAGGTAACATCCCTTGGACTTGATGGAGAACGGCGTTGCAAGTGGCACGCCTGTTCGAGGGACGAATGCTTCCGGGAATGAAACGACCACTTTGCCGATATGCTTTCCGCTGGCCATTAGTCGGAATGCGGCATCGATGCGGCTGGCCGGGAAGGAACGGAACGGAAGAGGAGAGATCATTCCTTTTTCCACCAAAGCGGCAAGCTCACGAAGCATCTTGCGAGTCAGTGCTTCATCACCGCTGAAAACGGCATCCATCGCCACGACATGGAAGGATGCATTGCGACGAAGCGACCAGAGCGGGATGCGCGAGTTTTGGTAGATGTCACGTTTGCCGATTTCGACAAAGCGACCAGATTCTGCGAGACAGGAAAGTCCCATCGGTATTGCCTCGGAGGCGAGCGCGTTCAGCACCACGTCAACGCCGCGTCCACCGGTGAGTTCCATTACTGCCTCGGCGAAATCGCCGCGCCGGGAATCAATTACATGTTTCACGCCGAGAGTTTTCAGCAGGTTGCGTTTGGTGGGGCTGCCTGCTGATGCAATGACGTCGGCTCCAAGGTAATGGGCGATTTGAATCGCGGCCATACCGACGCCGCCAGCGCCAGCGTGAACAAGGATGGTTTCGCCTTTGCTCAACCGCGCTACTTCTTTGAGCGCATGCCAGGAGGTCATGAACACCACGGGCAGAGTGGCGGCTTCTTCAAATGACAGATTGGCAGGAATCCGGTGCACATCACCGCCACGAGCCAGCGTTTGCGTGGACATTCCAAAGACTGCGAGACCAAACACGCGATCTCCGGGCGCAACGTGAGTCACGCCTTTGCCCACGGCCTTGACGATACCGCCGACTTCGTCACCGAAGATCCGCGCATCGGGCGCTTCACCGGGATAAAGCGCGAGCGCTTTGAGGACATCGCGGAAATTCATACCCGCAGCTTTCACATCAATCAGCACTTCGCCGCGTGCGCATGTTGGCATGTTAAACGGCGCAAAACGTAGCGTATCGAGATGGCCGCGTTCGCGACTTTCTAGACGCAGTGGGATCGCAGGATCGAGTGGCTTTTGTGCGGAAGGACGTCCACGGGTGAGACGCTGCGCGTAACGGGCTGCGCCGCGGAATGCGACTTCCCGTTCGATGTCTGCCCGCATCAATTCGGTGCCGAGTAGTGCGAGATCGGAATCGGATGCCGTCGGTGGTAGATCAATGCCACGACAGGAGAGATTCGAGTATTCGTTAAGAATGACACGGAACAATCCCAGGCCCGGTGCTTGCGTGACATTGGTAGGAACGCTTTCCCGTCCCACGGGTTGTGCGCCACGAGTGATGGCATCAACCCGGATTTTTCGTCCGGAATGGGTGGATTCGAGCGCCTGACTTAGATGCAGTAAAGCATCCGTGCCAATCAGAGAATCACCCTCCACGACTTCCGTCGCGGCATTCAATGGCCAGAGATAAACGATCCTCTCCAGCGGAGCTTCATCCGTATAGGTTTCTAGAAGTTGAATCCAATCGCCGGGAATCGCGGGATCCAGCGTGAATGTATCGTTCGCTTGCGGTGCGAATTTTTCACCAGGGAGTGCGACCCTGCAATATGCGCCTGCCGCGCGCAATTGTGTGGCCAGTTGTTCGCCGAGTCCGGTGTTGTCCGCAAATATGAGCCACGATTTTTCAGCCGGCGTTTCCAGCGAAAAAGATGTAGTTGCGGGTTGCTTCCATGCCTTGCGAGCCAGCAAGCAGACCTGACCTTCGCCACCCGATCGTCCGATCAATCCGGGGATCGAAATCGCCTCAGCAAAACCTGATTCCTTCAACACACTCTCCCACTTCGTGCGTTCCAGCAACGGCTGGTCTGGGCGTAGGTCGCGATCTGTGAAACGCCACCATCCGCTGGTTAGACCAAACACCGTCTCGGTCCACAGCTGTGGCGACGCGGTGTCCATGAACACAAGGCTCCCGCCGGGAGTGAGTAATTCTTTCAGATAACCCAGCGTCGTGCGCACATTGCTGACCGCATGCAGTACGTTGGTGCCGATGATGAAGTCGAATGACTCCGGCGTGAAATCCTGTGCCGTACCCGGTTTTTCGAGATCGAATATTTTGCATTCGACCTCCGGAAACGTGGCCAGCTTTTGCATCGCACCGGGGAAGAAACCCGCCGATACGTCGGAGAATGTATAGGAATGCAGACCGCGTTCGAGCAACGGCAGCACGTGTGCGGCGAGACCGGCGGTCCCGCCACCGATTTCGAGGATGCGCAATCCGCGACCTTCGGGCAATTCGCGCGCAGCTTCCCGCAAGGTTGCACCGATCGCGGCGAGCCAGTGACTTGTGAAAAGACCATCGCCATAGAATTGATCGAGCAATTCTGCGCCCGCACCCGAGAACAACACCTGCACGGCTTCCTTTTCGCCGCGCATAATTGCACCGAGTTCCGCGCAGTTCGCCACGCAAAGCAGTCCTTCAGGCAAATGACCTGCGCATTGGGCCACGAACTTCTTGAGTGCCGCCGAAGCGGAATCCGCGGCGGTGGTGAATTTCGCCGTCGGTTGAAAACCATCCTCGGATTTGGTCAGCAATTCGCGTTTCGCAAGGGTCTCCATTAATCGCGCAAAAACCGGTTGCATACTGGTTGCTATGCGCAACGAAGCTGCCGTAAATTTCGCTCCCTCTCTCGCACCCATCTCGCGCAAACCATGCGCCAGATGTACGGCGGCAAGATCATCGCTCGCAGCCATGGAGGCAACTAGTTCCTCGCGTCCGCGCACGGTCAGTACTTCATCCAGCGCCTGGGTACCGGCCTTTTGCAAACGATCGAGTGGTAACGGAGGCTGCGGTTTGGGTTCGCCGATCGAAGCCGTGCGTTCCCAATCGACGTGATAAATGACGTCCCGCGTTCCGCCCGGTGAACCGGAGCGGCGAACACCCGAAACACTGATCGCCCGGAAGCCGTCGACGAGCACGCACGGCTTTCCGGCTTCATCATAAAGACCGATCCGGCCTTCGACGAATTCCTCGTTGCAGTGCACGACGTTTGCTCGAACGCGAACGGAGGCGCCGGGTGAACGGAGAAATAGGATGCGCGAAAAACGCACCGGCAATTTCATGCTAGTGCGCCTGCTTTCCACCGTCGCTGCACCGGCTGAAAACGTTTGCAATGCGCCGTCGAAAAGCACCGGATGCAGTGCGAATTCAGCCGCACGATTTACGATGTTTTCCGACAAGGAAACGCGGCCGGACGATTTACCTGCACCAGCTGCGAGTTCACGAATCGGCCGAAACTCTTCACCGTAACGCAAACCCAGATCGCTCATGTAGCGATAGAAGCCTTCTACTTCGACCGGCTGCGTACCGGGTGCCTCCGCGCTTTCAAATGTCGTGGAAGCAAATGGGGATTCCGTTCGCTCCCCACGCATTGAGCCGACGACATGCAAGGACCACGCGGTGCCTTGATCAAAGCGGCTCTGAATCGTGAAGGTGCGTTCGTTGGTGTCGTAAGTGACTTCGATATGCACCCCGGACGCCGGGTCGGGCAGGATGAGCGGTTTGCGAATCTCAAAGTCTTCGACCGCAAACGGGCGGCCTTCAAACAATTGCACACCAGCTTCAAGAATCAGATCCACAAAGCCCGCTGCCGGGAAGATGACATGCGTGTCCACCTTGTGATCCTTGAGGAAGGCCATGTGACGGTTATCCAGACGTGCGGTCCAGGTAGGTGTTGCGCGCGGTAGGCGATGATCCAGTAAACCGCGTCCACCCGAAGAAAGACGGCCTTCGCGCCAGTCATTCGATTCATTCCACCAGCGGCTCTTGTTCCATGAATAGGTTGGCAATGAAAGTAGCCGCCAGGAAGGGGAGATAGCTGCAAAATCCAGCTCCACTCCTGCCCGATGCAGCCCTAGCGCGCTTTCGAGTAATGATTCGTGCTCACGTTCGCGACGCATGGAAGACACCACGGAGGTCTTCCCGCTGCGGCTGGCGAGGCATTCCTGGATGGAATGGATCAGAGCCGGATGGGCGCTGATTTCGAGCCAGATATCCACGCCAAAGTCAGCGATGGCATTGACAGCAGGAGCAAATTGCACCGACTGTCGGATGCCGTTTGCCCAGTGGGTTGCGTCGCAGGTTTCGCCGGGGCAGCGTCCGCCAGTGACTGTGCTAAAGAAAGGAATCGTGTCCGTGTTTGGAGCCAGTTCCGCTAGCGCCTTCTTTAATTCATCAGCAGCGGGCTGCATGAGGGCGTGATGAAAAGGATGATCTACTTTTACGAGCCGGGCAAAAACACCCTGCGGTTCGAGCTCCGCCATCATGGCTTCGAGCGCACTCTTCGGGCCTGCAAGGGTCAGCGAACGCGGTCCGTTGATGGCGGCGATGGAGACGGCGTCGTCATGACGTGCGATCAGCGCTTTCGCGTCCTCTTCGCCAAGCCCGACAGCGAGCATGGTGCCTTCTCCGCGTGCGCAGCCATCCATGAAGCGTGCGCGCTGAACAATAATCCGTGCGCCTTCCTCCACGCTAAACACACCTGCGACGCAGGCGGCGGCAATTTCGCCAACGCTATGTCCCACGATGGCGGCAGGTTTGACGCCCCATGATTTCCACAACTCAGCCAGTGCAACTTGCATTGCGAAAATCGCGGGTTGCGCGATCTCTGTGCGGTGCATCTGTGAGGTCTCCTCGGTGCGGGCGAGTTCCTCGAGCAGAGAGAATTTAGCCCACGGTTTCATGGCGGCGGCGCAACGTTCCATCATCGCCTTGAAAACCGGCTCGTGTTTCATCAACTCACGACCCATGCCCCACCATTGCGGACCCTGACCGCTCATGACGAAGGCAATGCGCGGTGCTGTTTCAGGACGTGGCGTAAATGAGGTCGAGACCTTCGGACTTTCTCCTTTGACGCCAAAGGCGTCGAGCTCCTGAATGAGTTCAGTCATCGAGTTTGCAACCACTCCAAGGCGATACTGATGGTGGTTACGACGCACCCCCAGCGTGTAAACCAAGTCAGGAAGCACGGGCGAATGGCCGTTCGCATGGGACTTTTCTTCGAGCCAGGCGGCTAGGCGTAATGCGGTGCCTTTGAGCGAATCTTCAGATCGTGCGGAGAGAACGATCGGCCACGAACGCTCTTCCGGCATTTTGGAAGGCGAGGCATGAGCTTTCGACGAGACCTCCTCCAGAATCACATGGGCATTTGCGCCACCAAAACCGAAGGAATTCACACCCACCATGCGTTTACCGGGTGTTCCGGGAAGTGGCTCGAGCGCCGTATTTACGCGCATCTTCAGTTTGTCGAAGTCGATGTTCGGGTTCGGCGTTTCAAAATGAAGGTTCGCAGGGATTTGACCGTGCTTTAAGACAAGCAGGCCTTTAATCAGACCGACGATGCCTGCTGCGGTTTCCAAATGTCCCATGTTGGTTTTGACCGAACCAATCACGAGCGGAGCTTCCGCCGGACGATCGGCGCACAGTGCTTCCGCGAGGGCGTGCGCTTCAATTGGATCACCTACAGCGGTGCCCGTTCCATGTGCTTCCACAAAAACGACTTCTGAAGGCGAAATCCCTGCGTCTTCGCAGGCGTCGCGTACGAGCTGCGCCTGTGCCTCTGTGCTGGGAAGTGAAATACCGTTGGTATGCCCGTCTTGATTCAGGGCAGTGCCGACGATGACGCCTTGGATTGGATCGCCGTCTGCAATGGCCTGATCGAGCCGCTTGAGCAACACCATGCCTGCGCCTTCTCCGCGCACGAAGCCATTGGCTGAAGCATCGAATGCTTTGCACTTGCCGTCAGGAGACAACATGGAGGCCTGGGAGAAGCCGATAAAGCCTCCGGGCGTGATCATGGCGGTAACGCCACCCGCAAGAGCGGTATTCCCGCGTCCTGTGCGAATGTATTCGCAAGCTGCGTGCACGGCAGTGAGCGCCGATGAGCACGCTGTATCCATGGCCACACTGGGGCCGCGTAGATTGAGACAGTATGAAATCCGGTTTGCCGCGATACTATGTGCGCTGCCGGTCGGTGAATGGGGGGAGATTCCTGCGGAGTCCCAAGGCGTGCCCTGGATGATCTGGTAGTCGTTATGTGAAATACCGACGAAAACGCCAATGTCCGTGCCTTTGTCGAAATCCAGCACGATGCCAGACTCTTCAATTGCCTCCCACGCAGTTTCGAGAAGGAGACGTTGTTGAGGGTCAACATAAGGTGCTTCGCGTGGGGAGATGCCGAAAAATTGTGGGTCGAACTGATCAAGCCCTTCAATGAAGCCACCCCGCTTCGCAATGGATTTACCTACGATCCCGGGTTCGGGATCGTAAAAGCGGCTGATATTCCAACGGTCAGCAGGCACCTCGCAGACAGCGTCCCGTCCCTCCACTAGTAGCTTCCAAAATTGGTCTTGGTTATTGATTCCACCGGGGAAGCGGCAGCCGATTCCGATAATTGCGATGCGGTCTTTGGACATGAGTGATTTAAAGCGTATAAGGGTTTGTGCAATTGACATCGGAGGAACGCCGCCCCGTCAAGCCGGGGGATGCATTGTTTCGGGGTATCAGGCGCTCCCAAGTAAGAGGATTCGCATCAGAATCAAGGTGCGGTTGTATCAAATTCGCCCAATGCAAATTTACCCCAAATGCCTGAAAAATCGGTGGCCATAATGGTTTCAGATAAGTAAGAGCAAGGTTATGTGTGGCATCGCTGGAATTATTGATCTGACATATCAACGCCCCGTTCCCGAGGAACCCATCCGCGGAATGGCCCGAGCAATTGTGCACCGGGGACCCGATGAGGAGGGTTTCTTTTTTAAACCGGGAATCGCCCTAGCCTCGCGTCGACTCAGTATTGTTGGTCTTGCAGATGGTCAGCAGCCCGTAACGAACGAAGCCCGAAATGTGACAGCCGTTTTTAATGGGGAGCTTTTTGATCATTTGGAAAAGCGCGCGGAACTGGAGGCGCGAGGGCATCGACTCGTGAAGCATTGCGATACGGAGATTCTGCCGCATCTGTGGGAGGAACATCAGCAAGGGATGTTTGAGCGATTGCGAGGGCAGTTTGCCATCGCGCTGTGGGATGAGAAAGAGCGATGCCTGGTGCTTGGACGCGATCGTTTCGGGATATGTCCCCTGTATTGGACGCAACAGGGAGATTGGTTGTTGTTTGCCTCGGAAATCAAGGCGTTGCTGGCCTCAGGGATGGTGCCTGCAAAGCCGGATCGACGAGGGATTGATCACGTCTTTTCCTTCGCGGCGTTACCTGGGCCTATTACCTGTTTTGAAGGCATTCAATTATTGCGAGCCGGGCATTATCTCAAGATTTCACCGGCTAACGAGCGCGGCGAAAGCTCCAAGATCGAAGACCATGCTTACTGGGAAATGGATTTCCCGGACCAGGGCGATGAGGAGAGCGGTCAGGATCCAAAGCAATTGGTGGATGAATTCGAGCAGATCATGCTTGAAGCTGTGGACACCCGGCTGAAGGCAGATGTGCCAGTAGGCTCGTATTTGTCCGGCGGAGTGGATTCCAGCATGATTGCGGCACTCGCGTGTCATTTAAAAGGTTCTGCGATTAATACATACACGATCCGTGTGGATTCACCCGGCCTAGATGAACTGGATGCCGCGAATCTTGTGGCGCGTCATATTAATACTAAGCCCCCGATTGTTCAGGAATTCCGCACCGCAGATGCTGTGAATACTTACCCGGAATTGATTCATGCGGCTGAGGCACCGGTGATCGATACGTCCTGCGCCGCACTTTTGCAGCTGGCTCGAAAAGTGAACGAGTGTGGGCAAAAAGTCGTTCTAACTGGCGAGGGTGCGGATGAATGGTTGATCGGCTACCCATGGTACAAAGCGGCGAAAGTCATCAGCTACCTCGATATCCTGCCCGGATTGCGCATCAGCGATCTAGCGCGCCGCAGCTATTTACGGCTTAATAAAGTGCCTCAATATCCCCTGAGCTTCAGGCGTGATATTGAGGAGTCTGTTGGTGGTCCAAACGCATGGATTGATTCCTACGGGCTGCTCGGTCTTTCTAAGCTCCGCTTTTACTCCGAGTCGATGCATGGCGTCCGGGAGAAAGCGCGTCCGTGGGCGGATTTACAAATGCCACTGGAACGAGCCAAACGCTGGCACCCGTTGAATCGTGGAATATGGGTCGCCGGTCGCGTTACACTTGCAGGACATTTACTGCAGGCAAAAGGAGACCGGGTGTCCATGAACTCATCGGTGGAGGTTCGCTATCCTTTTTTGGATGAAAACGTATTTGGATTCCTGGCAAAGCTGGATCCGAAATGGAAGTTACGTGGATTCCGTGACAAACATCTACTCCGTCTCCTTGCCGAGCGCTGGCTTCCAAAATCGATATACCAGCGTGGAAAGGTCATCTTTCGGGCGCCTTTGGACAGTTTATATATGGATCCCGAGCCCACCTATGTCGCTCAGCTTTTGAGCGAGGAATCTTTGCGACGCACGGGTTACTTCGATGTCGCTGCCGTGCATCACTGGAGACGAGCCTTTCGCGAAATGCGCCCCGGTTCATTGCCCCGACTCTCTGTCGAAGGAGGCCTTACCGCCGTCGTGGCAACGCAACTGTGGCATCACTTGTTCATCGACCCGAATCTGTGCGAACTCCCCGCGAACGCACTCACTTCATCTCTTTGAGCAGCTCGCGCCCACGGTTTTTGGTCTCTGGATCATCTTTTTCAGTCTCGGGCATTTTCAGTCCTTTATTGATGAATCGCTTCGCGACTTCGGGTTGACCCATTTTGAGGTAAGTCCGACCCAGTTCAATGAAATGCATCAAACGGGTGGGGTTCAGGCGAATGGCTTTTTCAAAGCATTTCACCGCGTCCTCATAGGTTGCTGAAGGCAGCTTGCCGTAGGCGACCTGAGCCAACACACGCTTTACTCCATCAATATCGGCCATGGCCAGATACCAGCGACCTAAAACCTGCCAGGCGATGTCGTTTTCAGGATCTAGAGCAATGACCTTATCCACAGAGGCTTTGATCAGACGGGAATGGGTGATCTGTTGCTTCGATTTCTCAAGAGGCAAAATTTTCCCATATCCCAGTGCTACAGAGAGGTGCGTTTCGGGGTCGTTGGGCGCGAGAGCCACTGCGCGGTGGGCATAGCTGATCGCTGTCTGACCAAGGCTTAATTTTTTTGCGATGTCAGAAGCGCCACTCATAAGGTGCCGATATTGCCGGGCGATCCTTACCAAAAGCCGTGCGTTTTTCGGATCCAGCTTTTCCGCAGGTAAATAAAATTCCAAAGCCTGGGTGGGCTCCAACTTGTCGTAATGAACATCGCCTTGCTGAATCAGCTCTTCTGCAGGGCCGGCGCCACGGGTGACACTTGCGCAAGTTAGCAAAATGATTGAAAAAAGCGCGTATGGTAGAAGAAAGGGGGGCATAATTTGCTGAGTTGGAACCGAGGTGGCCTGATAGTATGGAAAATTCGGATTCCGGGAACGATTTGGATGCAACTAATCACTTGGCATCCATCATCCCATAAATAGGCTGCTGCAACTTATGATGGGAGGACCCTTTAAATCACTGATGGTAGCGATGGCATTGTTTCTTTTTTTTAGCGGCTGCTCTCTTCTGCCGAGGTTTTCAGGACACACCACACAAAACCGGACTTTTATCACTCACTGGCCTCCGCCAGAGAACAGTCAGCAATTAAGACTAGCGGTAAAGGACAACATCGACATGAAGGGGATGGTGACATCGGCTGGTTCTGAGTACTTCGCCAAAAACGCCAAACCTGCCACCAAGGATGCTCCCTGCCTGACGATTGCCCGGCAGCGTAACGTGCATATCGTCGGCAAGGTGAATATGAGTGAATTCGCGGTCGCTCCTTCCGGGGTGAATGAATACTACGGGACTCCTAGGAATCCACTTTATCGCTGGAGAAGACGGGTGCCCGGCGGTTCCTCATCAGGATCAGCAGCGGCTGTGGCAGGCGGCTTTGCAGACGTGGCCTTTGGGACAGATACAGCGGGCTCGGTGCGTGTGCCTGCTGCTTGCTGCGGAATCGTTGGTTTGAAAACGACCTTCGGGTTGGTTCCAATTGATGGCGTTTTCCCCATTGAGCCAGAACACCTCGATACGGTTGGGGCATTAGGGAAGGATATTGCGCGCACTGTAGAGGGAATGGATTTGTTACAAAACGGCTTTACCGCCCGTTACGCCGCAGCAAAGGCTGCCAACCCGTCTGCGCAAAGGATAAGAATCGGGCGTCTTAGACTCAAGGGAACCGATTCGAAGATCGATCGCGCTGTTGATGAAGCCTTGACCAAAGCCGGGTTTGAAGTGGTCACGCTCGGAGAGGATTTTGTGAAGAAATGGGATGAGGCAACAAAAGATGGCAATACGATTGCTGCCGCAGGTGCATGGATCAGTGGTCATCCATATCGGCTTAAACTTGGATTAAGTGCTCGTACTAAGGCGATTATTATGGTCGGGCGCCTCGCATATAAGACCGGCTACCGTGAAGCTGTCTCAAGGCAGGATGAATGGCAGAACACACTGCGGAAAGTGTTTCAAAAAGTGGACTTTATCGCTCTTCCTACTCTGCAATCTGTTCCGCCGCCAATTCCCTTCAAGCTGGATATCTCTTTTGTGGACGCCCTGATGCTTAAAGATCAAAACACTGTTGCGGTGAATTTCGCAGGAAATCCAGCTCTCGCATTGCCCATCCCCTTGAATCGTTCGGGGAAACGTCTCACCAGCTTGCAACTGATTGGACCACGGCGGAGTGAAGCACGGCTTCTGAACGCAGGTCGCCTAGTGGAGACTGCGGTTAAAACCACATCCATCTGGTGATCGAAACTCCACAGACGAATCTGGTAGTGGGGATGAAATGATTGATGGGAACTTGCACACAGCGATTTGGAGTAGGTGATTGATGAGCGGACGCCGCATTGCCTGAAAGTTGCAGGGCAGTAGGCGACTATTCTTGATTTTCCGCCCCGTATGCATCCATGCCGAGGCAGGTGCAGACGAGGTGGCGATCACCAAAGACGCTGTCCACGCGACCAACTACAGGCCAGAACTTGTAATCTTTCAGCCACGGTGCGGGATAGGCCGCCTGCTCGCGGGTGTAGGGGTGCTTCCATTCCGCTTTGGTCAGACTGCGTGCGGTGTGCGGTGCGTTTTTGAGCGGATTATCTGTCTTGTCCAGCGTGCCTGATTCGACAGCCATCACCTCGGCGTGAATGCGGATCATGGCGTCGCAGAAACGATCTAGTTCGGCTTTGGATTCGCTCTCGGTCGGCTCGATCATCAGCGTGTTGGTGACCGGCCAGCTCAGCGTCGGCGCGTGGAATCCATAATCCATGAGACGTTTCGCCACATCTTCTGCGGTCACGATTTTGTAGGCGCGGAGATCGATGATGCATTCGTGTGCGACGAGCCCGGAACCGCCTCTGAAGACGACGGGGTAGTAGATTTCCAGACGCTTTGCGATGTAGTTGGCGTTGAGGATCGCGAGTTTGGTTGCGTTGGTGAGACCTTCGCCGCCCATCATGCGGATGTACATCCACGGGATAGGTAATATGCTCGCGCTGCTGAATGCTGATGCGGAAATCGACCCGGTTTTTGAGTCCGGTCCTTTGCGTTCCTGCGAAGGGAGGAAAGCAGCTAGATGGCTGGAGACGCAAATTGGACCCATCCCCGGGCCGCCGCCGCCGTGAGGAATACAAAATGTCTTATGCAAATTCAGATGGCAGACGTCCGCACCGATCTGACCCGGACTCGTGAGACCGACCTGCGCGTTCATATTCGCTCCGTCCATATAAACCTGACCGCCTTTGCTGTGAATGAGCTCGCAGATATCGCGGACGGTTTCCTCGAAGACGCCATGCGTGCTCGGATAGGTAATCATGAGTGCCGCCAGAGTATCGGCATTTTGCGCAACTTTGTCCGCGAGATCGACCATGTCGATATTGCCGGAAATGTCACATTTGACCGGCACGACTTTCATTCCAGCCATGACCGCGCTTGCCGGATTCGTCCCATGGGCGCTGTTGGGAATCAGGCAGACCGTGCGATGCACGTCGCCGTGCGATTCGTGGTATTTGCGAATGACAAGCAGCCCGGCGTATTCGCCTTGCGAGCCGGCGTTTGGCTCCAGAGAAACTGCGGGGAGTCCGGTGATTGCGCCCAGCCATTTCTCCAACTGATCCGCCATTTCCTGGTAGCCGGTCGTTTGCTCGATCGGAGCGAATGGATGCATTTTCGCAAACTCCGGCCAGCTCACCGGGAACATCTCGCTCGTGGCATTCAGCTTCATCGTGCACGAACCCAGCGGGATCATGGAGTGACAAAGCGATAGGTCTTTGGATTCCAAGCGCCGGATGTAGCGGAGCATCTCCGTTTCGGTGTGGTAGGAGTTGAAAACCGGCTGTGTGAGAAACGGGCTCTTGCGAGCATGCAGCGCGGGAATTTCCTCCACGGCTTCTCCAGCGAGTGCCTTGAGATTGATGTCGTAGGAACGGCCAAAGCTGAAAACGCCGAGGAGATTGTCGATGTCTTCCAGCGTGGTAGTTTCATCGAATGAGACCACGAATCCGTCGCCCGTTTCGCCCAGATTCAACCGGCATGCTTTGGCGGTGGCGAGAATGACATCCTGATCATTTTTGGGGACCTTGATGAACACGGTGTCAAAAAACGGTTCGCTGCTGATTTCCAGCTTCTTTTTACTCATGCTATTCAGAGCAGTCACAAAGGTGCGCGCGTAGAGATGGATGCGCCGTGCTATCTTCTTCATTCCCTCCGGGCCATGATACACCGCATACATGGAAGCCATTACCGCGAGTAGAACTTGAGCAGTGCAGATGTTGGAGGTGGCCTTGTCGCGGCGGATGTGTTGCTCGCGCGTTTGCAGAGAAAGCCTCATGGCAGGTTCGCCATGGGAATCCACTGAGACACCGACCAGTCTTCCCGGCATGATACGCTTGTATTCATCCTTCGTCGCGAGATAGGCGGCGTGAGGTCCTCCGAAACCGAGCGGCACGCCAAGGCGTTGAGTGGTGCCAATCACGATGTCGGCGCCAAATTCGCCGGGAGGACGCAGGAGCGAGAGTGAAAGCGGATCGGCTGCGACAATACAGAGCGCGCCAGCTTTGTGTGTCTTTTCAAATAAAGGAGCGAAGTCGTGAATCACGCCCGTAGTGCCCGGATACTGAACCACGACGGCGCAAACATCATTTCCTGGTTCGTAAGAAAGCACGTCGCCTACGATGACCATGACGCCAAGGGGTTCCGCACGGGTCTGGATAACGGCGATGGTTTGAGGATGACAGTCGGACGAAACGACGATGGTTCGCGCTGAACCGTCTTTTTTAAGAGCCAGCGCCATGTGCATGGCTTCTGCCGCAGCCGTCGCCTCATCCAGCAACGAGGCGTTTGCGATGGGGAGCCCCGTGAGATCGCAAATCATCGTCTGGAAATTGAGTAGCGCTTCCAGACGCCCTTGTGCGATTTCAGCCTGATAAGGCGTGTAAGCGGTATACCAGCCTGGGTTTTCTAGAATATTCCTTTGGATGACAGCCGGTGTCAGGCAGTCGTGATAGCCCTTTCCGATGAAGCTGCGGAAGATACGGTTCTTTTTCGAAAGTTCGCGAAGTTCCGCGAGAGCCTCGCTTTCACTCAAGGGAGCGGGGAGTTTCAGGGGGGCGGCCAGACGAATGCGGCTTGGGACGGCGGCATCTACCAGGTAATCGAGCCCCGGGTAGCCCACACTCATCAGCATCTCCGCTATCTCGTTTTCACCTGAACCAAGATGGCGTGTAGAGAAGGATTCCATCTCAATGAGTGGATTGGCTTTGATGGCGGAGGATTCGGGTGCAGTGACTGTAGAGGATTGCATTGATCGCACGCTAAATGGTGTCACCAAAGGTTCAATTGAGAATTCCAATAAGATCAGCTTTTCTCAACCGACGTCAGAAATGAGGTTGGCAACGCTGATCTATTTAAATCACTCAAAAGTAGTGGATTGGAGTCTCATTAGATCGCTTGGCGCGGTCATTGCTAAACCGCCCAGCATGTTCACCATCCTCCTCTCCCTCATGTTTGCAGTTTTCGCTGTCGGTATCGTGATTATGCTGGAACTCAAAAAAGCTTCGGTTGGCACAGAGGACAAAGACGGATTTAGCATTCTCCCCAATGGCAAGTCTCCCCATTACCGCCTCGCTCCCGTTAAGTGCAATGACCTTGAAGCAGCAGCTTTGATGAAAAAGTCGCACCGCTAAAGGGTAAGGATTTGAGTTTGGCGGGTTCGCAAAATATCAAATTCAACAAAGCGCATCTCAGAAATGAGGTGCGCTTTTTGTTTTGTTGCAAATAGATGGCGTTTTTGAGGCTGCGGAATGGCAGACTCATACCAAACGTTGGAAAAGACGTTAGGTGGAGAACTGAATTTCAGCGAGGCGACGATAGGTTCCGCCGTCCGATTGCAGGAGCTCGTCGTGAGTGCCGGATTCGGTGATGCGTCCGCTTTCTACGACATAAATGCGGTCGCACTTCCGGATGGTGGAGAGACGATGCGCGATGATGAATGCCGTCCTTCCAGCCAGGAGTGTGTCCAGCGCCTGCTGGATGAGCTGCTCGCTTTCGCTGTCGAGTGAACTGGTGGCCTCGTCGAGGAGAAGAATGCCGGGGTTGCGTAGAAAGGCGCGTGCGATGGCGATGCGCTGGCGTTGTCCTCCGGAAAGCTTAACTCCGCGTTCGCCAACCAGCGTGGCGTAACTCTCAGGGAACCTCTCGATAAATTCCGCGCAGTTTGCCTGTCTCGCGGCGTCCTTCACTTCGGCTTCTGTCGCGCCGGGCTTTCCGTAGGCGATATTGTCAAAAATGCTGCCGCCAAAAAGAAGCACCTCCTGTGGAACGAGCGCCATGTTGTTACGAATGCAGGAGAGGCTGAGATCTTGTGAGGGCTTGTTATCAAAGTGAATACTGCCGGAGTCCGGTTCGTAAAGGCGAAGGAGCAGCGAGACGAGCGTGCTTTTCCCTGCGCCACTGGGGCCGACGAGTGCGATGCGTTCGCCTGGTTTCGCTTCCAGATTAATGCCATGCAATACGGGAAGATCGGGGCGGGAAGGATAGCAGAAATGGACGTCGTCAAAGCGAACGGAACCTTGCAGGCGCAAGGCCGACTGACCATGCGTTGTCTCGACTTCCTCCTTCAGCAGTTCGCGGATGCGATCGGTGGCACCCACGCTTTTTTGCACCACGCTGAAGACTTCCGCGAACGAGGAGACGCCGCCGCCGACAAACATCGCATAAAGCACAAAGCGCGAAAGTTCACCATGGGTGAGCTGCCCAGAGTGCATCATGTGCGCACCCATCCAAAGCACGAGGACGATGGAGCCGAAAATGCCGAGAATGATAAATCCGATCAGCGCCGCCCGGTAGCGTGCACCGCGCAGAACGGTGGCTAGAAAACTTTCGAGCGCACTGTGGTAGCGTTCACGCTCAAAGCTTTCATTGGCAAATGACTTCACGCTGGAGATGCCTTGCAGCGTTTCCTCCACGACTGTGCTGGCTTCCGCGAGCCTGTCCTGGGCTGCACGCGAGACCCGGCGCACGCTGCGTCCGAACAATACGGCGAGCGCGATGAGCACGGGAAATGAGCCCAGCATGATTGCGGCAAGCTTTGGTGAGGTGAGAAAGATTGCGACGATGCCGCCGAACATCAGCATGGTTTGCCGGATCGCCTGTGGAACGGTATGGCAAAGCAGGTCTTGAATGATCGCGAGGTCGTTTGAGAGGCGGCTGGTGAGTTCGCCCACGCGATGTTCGCCAAAGAACTTCATCGGAAGCGAAAGAATTTGTCCGTATAGCCTGCGCCGAAGCGAGACGACGGCGTTTTCACCGATAAAATTAAATGTCCATGAGGAGAAAAAGGTGAGGAGTGACTGTGCGGCCAGTGTGGCGACAAGGACCAGTGCGATAGAGTTGATGTTGCCCTGCCAGCCGATGTGAGGGACGGCTTTGATGGATGGGATGGCGGCGTCCACCATCGAGCCCATCAGCCACGGAAAGAGCAGCCCAAAGCTCATCGAGACGATGGATGCCGCTACGGCAAGCTGCAGACGGCCTTTCCATGGACGTGTGACTGTGAGGAGTTCCTGAAATGATTGCCGCTTGGTTCCGGAAGACATTAACCGGGATGTAAGCGAAGCGAGGGATATTTTTACACACAATTATGTGCATTTGAACCCGGCAATGGCGAATCCAGTGGGCAAGGAAGAGCGGCTGGAGAAGTATCGTTGGAGCAGCTACCCGGCATATTTACGGATGGGGCTGAGAACGGAGTGGCTGCGGGTGGATCGGGTGATGGGAGAGCACGGATTGCAGGAGGATACGGTGGGAGCGCGAAATC
>Ga0209181_10003186_pt1 | contig 25692 bp, 14 predicted proteins | sample MAT05_FD_187208 | JGI IMG/M metagenome (GOLD analysis project Ga0209181, IMG submission 187208) | Freshwater microbial communities from Lake Fryxell liftoff mats and glacier meltwater in Antarctica - MAT-05 (SPAdes) (version 2) | ecosystem: Environmental > Aquatic > Freshwater > Ice > Liftoff...
TGTGGAGAAGACTTCCGATTTCTTGGTGGGAATTGTCGTGTTGCGGGGGATAATTTTGGTCATCACGCCGCCCAATGTTTCTACACCCAAAGATAGCGGTGTCACGTCTAACAGCAAGATGCCAGTTACATCACCAGCCAGTACCCCGGCTTGAATGGCTGCACCAACTGCTACGACTTCATCAGGGTTCACGCTTTGGTTAGGGTCTTTACCTAATACCTGCTTCACAATCTGTTGGACTGCGGGAATCCGGGTAGAACCACCAACTAACACCACTTCATCAATATCGCCTTTGTTTAACTTGGCATCCCGAAGGGCGTTTTCCACAGGAACACGACAACGGTCGATTAAGTCAGAGCAAAGTTCTTCAAACTGGGCGCGAGTCAGGGTTGTATCCAGGTGCTTGGGGCCATCCTGGGTAGCAGTGATAAATGGCAGGTTAATTTCTGCTTGAGTGACGCTAGAAAGCTCAATTTTGGCTTTTTCTGCGGCTTCAGTCAGACGTTGTAAGGCTTGTTTGTCTTTCCGCAGGTCAATACCTTCGGCTTTCTTGAACTTCTCAGCTAAGAAGTCAACTATTTTTTTATCGAAGTCGTCACCGCCGAGGTGGGTATCACCAGATGTGGCTAGTACTTCAAAAACTCCATCTCCTACTTCCAGTACGGATACGTCGAAGGTACCACCACCCAAGTCAAATACAAGGATGGTTTCGTTACTCTTCTTGTCAAACCCATAAGCCAGAGAAGCAGCTGTAGGCTCGTTGATGATCCGTAGAACTTCAATCCCGGCAATTTTACCAGCGTCTTTTGTCGCTTGCCGTTGGGAGTCGTTGAAGTATGCCGGAACAGTGATTACAGCTTGGGTTACGGTTTCGCCCAAGTATTTGCTGGCATCTTCAACTAGTTTGCGAAGAACTTTTGCAGAAATTTCTTCAGGAGCAAATGCTTTACCAGCGATTGGACAATCTAGTTTGACATTGCCGTTATTGCTGAGGACTTTGTAAGAAACTTCGGTAGCTTCGTTACTCACTTCGTCGTAGCGGCGTCCGATGAAGCGTTTGACTGAGTAAAACGTATTTTCTGTGTTCATCACCGCTTGGCGTTTGGCGATTTGACCAACCAAGGTGTCGCCATTTTTGGCAAACGCGACTACTGAGGGCGTTGTCCGAAAACCTTCAGCATTAGCAATTACTGTGGGTTTACCACCTTCCATCACTGCCACGCAGGAGTTCGTTGTTCCTAAGTCAATTCCAACTACTTTTGCCATTTTAGGTGCTGGCTCCGTATAACTACAAATGAATGAATGAGAATATAAAGGACTAAATTTTGAACCAACCGGGTCAATAAATCAGCCAGTTCAGCATGAATACCTTTGATTTGGCTTTTCTGGGGTTAAAACTCCAGATATGCTGATATATATACTGAAGCTTAGTGTTAGCCAGTCCATGAAGGGTGGTTTCCCGAACCTTGCTTAGGACGGTTAAACTAACTAAATAGTTTTTTAGTTATTTCATGGATTTATTGCCTTCACTCTGTCTAATGTATGGGAATTAATACTTTCAGTAATTAGGGTGAACCGTAACGGTAGAGTCGTGTTTGCCGCCTTTAGAGGTAATAAGTTACAAAAGTACCGAAAATAGAACAAAATTAAAGGGTGCGAGGCCGATAGCGAAGCGTTAGCGAGTCATCGAGCGTCATAGCCCGACGCAAGCATTGCTTGCGTATTCCGTATAATCAGCAATATTTTGGTATTGGGCATTGGGCATTGAAGAAAATACTACTCAGCGTTCACTTAAGCTTAGAGAAAAGAGTTTCCCAGTTAATTGCAGCCGGTCTTTGTCCCTGGTTGACTATTTCAAAAATTTTCCTCGAACTACTTGGGTGTAAAAGGCATTCTACACAAGCGTTTGCTACATCAATCCGGCTGGTATCACCCGAAAGTGTATCCCCAGTGCCTACTACCACACCGTATTTACCCCCAGTTTTTGCCTTGAGGAGGGTGTTGAGGTCGTATGAGGTATATGGCCCGTCAATCAGGCGTCCTGGACGGATAATGGTGTAGGGTAATCCTGAGTTAATAATGGACTCTTCGCCCTTCTGTTTGGCATCCAACACGCCAAAAGCATTAAGAACACTAAAAGGAAACTGATTTTTACGGAGAATTCCGCAAGAAGAGACGAAAACGAACCGCTTCAAATTCCGGGGTGCTGCTGCTACTAGGTTGCTCACACCTTGGGCATCGACTTTTGCCGGACTATTCTTTGCTTTTGCTTCACTAGATTTGGGGTTAAGGAAAGTGATTCCCCATTCAATCAAGTTTGGGGATTGCTCAAACTCCCATCGCGCAGAGGGAAAGGCAGTGGTTCCAGTACAACTGATGATGTGGCTTGTATCTTGCGTTGCGGCTGGCAGTGTAGCTGGCTGGCGGATGTCACCAACGGCAATTTCTACTCTCTGGTTAAACATTTCTTCGGCTTTTGCGGCATTGCGTGTCAGAACGCGAACTTTCAAACCCTTTTCTAGTAACTTGCCTACCACGAGTTGCCCGACTCCACCAGTAGCACCAGCAACTAGTACCAAATCTTCAACTGAATCAAAAGAATTCATAAACTGCCTTTAAGATGGTCTATTGTTAATCTACTCAAAAAATGCTATTTCTATGATCGGCGACCCCTACGTACATCGCCGAAATAGGGACTTCCAATAAAAAAATATCCCATCACTTTGAGGGCAGGGGAGCAGGGGGAGGGAAAGTCATTTTGAACGAATGAAATTAGACATCTGGTGAAAATTAATTCTGCGTTGCTCGAAATCCTTAGTAGGGACAATTCATGAATTGTCCCTACATCATTTTTGGAGATGTCTATTGGATAATTTATTTTTTGGAGTTCCCATAGCTGCGTAGGCGTAGCCCGTCGTAGACATCGCAATTAGAGAGGAAATTGCGCCCGAATTGTTCGGTTCTACCACTGTCGTCACTACACAAATAGCTATAACCTCTTAAGTAGTAGTGAAATGTCTACCCTAGACGCTGTTAGTCACTCTTGAATTAAGGGGTGAAAGCCTGTGTACAAATGGATATTGCCAAGTCTGAGCGAAATCTTGGCTGAAAATCAATCAAGTGTGGCTGAATGTTCACCTGCTAAAGCAGAGCGGCAGTGGCGTATCAGCCTAGCAGCGACAGAACATTTGCTATTAAATACTTTAGCACTTGCTTCAGTTGACACAACCCAAGGATTAGTTTTAGCTACACCAGCACCCTTATTTAGTCAGCCAAAACTAACTCAAAGCTTACAAACAGTAACATTTGCCGCAAAACAATTTAACCCCTTGGCGCTGATGCCATTTCGGATGCCAGATGCGATCGCGTCTGTAAATGAAGAAATCGCTCCCCATGAATCGGTACTTTCGCTATTACCTGCCGATCCACTAGGTGCAGAACAGTTTTGCTTGGTTTTTACAGAAAAATTTAGATTAGTGCTGGTTTTAGCAACTCACAAAAACGGTAAAAAAACCTTTTCATTTTCTTTTGAGCCAGAAGTAGTACAGCAGGCTTGGCGATCGCTAGGAGCAAGGGTAATGCTGGCTAATCCAGAATTTTTTGCCCGCCTGGATACTTTAGTACAACAGTATTCTCCGGTAGCACCAGATTGCCGCATCATGATTCAGTTTAGCCAGTTGTTGCTTCAGGAATTAACAGAAGCAGAAGAGGCTGGGGACAAGGAGGATAAACCATGCCCAATGCCCAATGCCCAATGCCCAATGCCCAATGCCCCAAATCCTGATGTAGAATTGCTCCAAGCTTTCGCTCACGAAGTCCGCACACCTTTAACAACTATTCGCACCATGACTCGCCTACTGCTGAAGCGGCGAGATTTAGATGCCAGCGTAATCAATCGCTTAAAAATTATTGATCACGAGTGTACGGAGCAAATTGATCGGATGGAGTTGCTGTTTAAGGCAGCGGAATTGGAAACTACTACCTCAGCAAAATCGTCAAAAACTCAACTCACGCCGATGTCTTTAGATCAAGTGTTGCAGCAGAGCATTCCCCGTTGGGAACAAGCAGCGCATCGGCGGAACCTAACTTTAAATGTTGTTTTACCCCAGCAACTACCAACAGTGGTAAGCAATCCCATGATGCTGGATCAGGTACTAACTGGTTTGATAGAGAATTTCACTCGCAGCTTACCTGCTGGTAGCCATATTCAAGTCCAAGTTATTCCCGCCGGAGATCAACTTAAGTTACAATTATCGCCCCAATTTGGGTGCAGAGATTCAAGTAAAACCGCCATACCTGCAACGCCACCAATTCGCAAAGCTCTAGGTCAATTGCTGATGTTCCAACCAGAAACAGGTACGATTAGTTTGAATATCGCCGCAACCAAGCATTTGTTTCAGGCGATCGGCGGTAAATTGATTGTGCGCCAGCGCCCACACTACGGGGAAGTTTTGACGATTTTCCTTCCCTTAGAAGTTAGTAATAAACATCAATTTGGAGCTAAAGCTTAGGAGTGAAGATTCGTTAACTATTTTTCAAAATTATAAATATTCACTCTAAATTAACCTGAGTTTGATAAACTTCTCCCTGTCTTAAACTAAAGTTAAAGTCTTTTCCTCTTTGAGTTGGAGAGGAACAAATTTTACGCAGTAAAATCAGGGAGAAGTTTTTTTTATTCGACTAATTTATGCGGACATAGTAAACCTGTTGCATATAGCGTTTCTCGTTTACGTGAGGTACACCCGTAGGGGCACGGCAGTGCCGTGCCCTTACACTTCGCAATATAATGTTGTACCGCATGTGAATGGGAACCGCTATAAACCAAAAATTAAGAACCCCACCCCCAACCCCCTCCCCGCAAGCGAGGAGGGGGCTATAATTTACTTCATGTGATTAGGATAAAGCTATAACTAAGGGACTTGCAAAAAATAAATTATCCTAAAATAGATTTTGTTTAACAATCTAATTAAATTTTTCTGACTTGCCATCTGTAAAAATAGATGCCAAAAATGTATATAAATTCTAGTTAAGAGCCAAGTACACATTTCTGCAAACATCAAAAGGAAAATTATGGCAAGTTTTGAAGTAATTGATAAAGAAAGCTTGCATTTAGTCAAGATAACTTTACAAAACGAAACAGTCCGAACTGAATCGGGTGCTATGTACTATATCCGTGGCAACATTCAGATGCAATCTAAAGCCCCTTCAGCAGGCGGTTTTTTAAAATCCCTAGCCACGGGAGAAAACATTTTCCGTCCTACATATACAGGCACAGGTGAATTATATTTAGAGCCTTCTTTATCGGGATATCACATTCTAGAATTAGACGGTAGCGAATGGATTTTAGATAGTGGCGCTTATTGGGCTAGTGATAGCACTGTAGAAGTAGGAGTTGAACGAAACAAATTTGTATCAGGCTTAATTGGTGGCGAGGGATTGTTTCAAACAAAAGTCAAAGGCAGGGGTACAGTAGTGATGGCAGCACAAGGGCCTGTAGAAGTAATAAATTTACGAAATGATCGATTAGTTGTCGATGGAAATTTTGCTATTGCTCGCACAAGTAGCTTAAATTATCGCGTTGAAAAAGCTACCAAATCTCTTTTTGGTTCAATGACTTCTGGTGAGTTTCTCGTCAATAGTTTTGAGGGAACTGGTACTGTATTGCTAGCTCCTGTACCTTATTGGCAAGTCATGATGCTCCGCCAAATTAGTGCCGCGCTACCAAAAACTTCTAGCTAACAATTATTAGCTTAACTGATCGTAAGTCTTTCCGGCACGCTTGTGCGATCGCTCGTTTTATTGAATTGCCGTGGGTAAATCTAGTTATTAGTCATTAGTCATTGGTACTAATGACTAATAACTTAAATTTTCATAACTAAAATAGGATTGCTATAGCACCATAAAGTTAACTCAGGGGATAATTGTAACGTAACTCATCACTCATTTTCTATTGCGATCGCTTTTGGGGTTTCGCCAACACTTCTCAGTTGCACTGTAAATGTGGAACCTTCATATAATTTACTTTTCACAGAAATAGAACCGCCACAGCGCGCCAGCAATTGCTGTACGATTGTTAAACCCAACCCAGCACCACCATAATCTTCATTTGCTGCTGTACGCACACGATAAAATCGGTCAAAGATTTTAGAAATCTCGCTTTCGGCAATACCGATACCTGTGTCGCGGAATTCTAATTGGACATAATCGCCTTGAATTCGGGCACGCACCCATACTTCACCCCCATTAGGAGTAAACTTAATGCTGTTATGCAATAGATTAATCACAATCTGCCTCAGCCAACCACTCACACACCAAATAGATGGAAGTTCAGTGGGTACGGTGTAGGCTAGCATAATTCCTTTTTCTTGGGCTAGAGGTTGGTAGGTACTAACTACTCCAGGTACAATATCTGAGAGCCGCACCGACTCTAAAGCTGTTCCCTCTAAATTACGTTCTAGCTGCACCAGTTCCAACAAACCAGTAATCAGGGAATTTTGCTGATCGCACTGGGTATTTAACATGTGTAAATAACGTTGTCGCTGGGGGGGTTTAAGATTAGGAGAATTCAATAATGAAAGTGCTGTCTTCATGTGCGTCAAGGGTGTACGCAATTCCTGACACACATTTTTTAGGTATTCATCTTTGAGTTGCTCTTTGTTATGCAGTTCTTGATTTTGCTGCTGCAACTTAGTGGTGCGGACTGTGATGATTTGACGATTAATTTCATCTTGTCGCAGGAGTTGTTTTACAAACAGTTGATTCATCAGTTCGCCTTGGGGCACAGTTGGACAAATAAAATCAACAGGTATTGGGGATGATTCTGGCGTAATCGCTTGTTCGATACCATTTAATACTTGCTGAATTACTCTCCCCTCAAGAGTATTTATAATTAGTAATGGCTGGTTTTTATTAGTACTTACCTTCCCCGATGTCTTATTTTTGCGTTTTTTAAGTGGTCGATGAGCCAATATTAAACTGCAAAACTGGGGCGATAACACCATCAGAAAGTTTTCCCGTCGCATTTGGCTATCTGGTGATAGGTAAACGGGGACATGATGAGGGAATGAGGAGGATGAGGAATATGAAGAAGATGAGGGAGATGAGGAAGATAAGGGGGTATTTTTTTCCCCTGCAACGCCACCTCCCTGATCTTCCCCTGCTTCCCCATCTCCCCCTTTTCCACTCTCGTCAATCTGGCAAGTATAAATGAGACTAGAAGCACCTACCGAGGATTGATAACGCGCTAATTCTGATTGCCAAATTTTTTCTGGTGGTAGCTTCACCCATAAAGTAGCTACAATTTGCTGCTCAATTAGTAAGTCAATTTGCGCTCTCACCAGTGATAACAGAGTAGCAGGACTGAGGGACAATGGTTTAGGAGGCACTTGCACTGCCATAACCACTTGATAAACAGACAGATCCTTAGCCAAAGATACATTCATGAGTCAAGCACAACAAGGATGAAGCAAGAAATAATTCTGTCTTCGATTTTCACCTTTATGTGTGCATTTTTTACAAAATCCCCACGGAAAAAAACATTAACTATAAAAAACTCCATGTACAAGGGAGTGGGGAGTTAGGAGTTAGGAGTTATAAGAATAGAACTTACGCATTGACAGGAAAGACCAAATATGAGTGATTTGAAAAACCACATCTGTCGTAAGGGCACAGCATTGCTGTGCCCCTACAGCACGGGTATATTTATCATCAAAAAATGATTAATAAAACCCTGAAACGACGTATTCACGTTGATGCACAACATGATTTTTTTGTACAGTGCGTAAGTTCTATAAAAGTGTTTAACCGAACCTGATATAAGACCGCACTGACTCCCTTACAGAAAATCGCTGTAGAATTTTGGATGCCCAAGTTTGGAGGTAATTTAGAATCATCTCCATTAGTCGTTAAGAGACTATTAGCTGGCTTTCATATTCACACTAATCAGTTGTTCAAGAAGTGCAAAAACATCGCTCCGGCTGAGTTTCTCTTTACCACTAGCAAGGGCGTCAAGAGTACCATTAGCCAAGGTTAAGGGAATTTGGCAAAAATCTAAGGCTGGGCCAGTAGGAAGGTTTTTGGTATAAGCTTCTGCCAGGGCTAGATTGCGCCGGGCATACTCTTGCATATTTTCTGCACTCCAACCCTCTGGGAAAAAGTCTACCCCACGCCCTAAATCATCAGTATGGTTACGCAGGATATTAACTGCTTGTAAACCCCGACCAAACCCGATCGCTTGGGTACGGTTAGTTTGGGTTCCATCGTACCAAGTCCATAAGTCCGATAGTAACAATCCCACTGCACCTGCAACCCCAAAGGTATAACGATCCAAATCAGATTCTGTATAAATTTTCCAGTTTCTTTCTGCCCAGTAAGCCATCCGGTCTGCCATTGCAGCAGTGGCATCCCAAATTCGAGGTGCAATGGTTTCTGGTGCTAGCAGCGACCATTCTCTAACCCGCACAGTGACTTCTTCTAAGGTATTCTCATACCCACTAAATCCTGCAAAGAAAGCATCTACCGCGAAGCCATCAACCCCTGCCTGTAATGTCAGGCTAATCGTTTTTAACAGCTTTGCTTTAGTAGCGTTATCTAGTTCGGGATGATCTTCAATTTCATCAATGGCACGCATACACAAATATGCTGATGCTACTGCTTCTTGTAATCCTGGCGGTAAAAGACTAATTGGGATATAAAAAGTTCGGCTAGTTTCTTTGAGGATTTGCAATGCATCTCTACGTAAATTCATGTTTTCACTCCCCACTTGATTTTTGCACCACATGAAGTTTGCAGTTTTTTGATGATACTGGATATAGTTTTGACTAAACCTTAAAAACTATAGACTATAAGATACGCTAGTATTTCATCTAAAAATTAATAGTTTTTGGTGTTGCAATTAACAAAACTCTCAAATTTATCAAAGTCTAATTTAGTATAGAGGGTTTTGGTCGCAAAAATCTTTAATATGCCGTTTGATATAGCTATCATCAAGTTTTAGTGTATATATAAAGAATTATGCTAATATTTGGTTGATTAGCGCGAAATTTTTCCATGAAGAAACATCCATTGTCGGGATTTGAAAGTATTTTAAGTCTGCGTTAATTTGACTAAAAAATTATAATGATTGTATATATAAAGACAATCTAGGAAAAGCTGGTAATGGATAATAGTAAGTGTACGCACCAATAGAAGCGAACGGCGGTTTGGCGAAGAGTTACGGTACGTTAAATTAGACATAAAGGGTGCGATGCCTGGATTGGGCTACGTCCACGCTTGATCGATTACAGTGGGAACCTACTTACTGTTTAAGGTGGTATCAAGTGACCATAACTGAGAACAAGAAGTTCCCGTATATTTACGAGATTGACAATAAAAAAGTGGGCAAACAGCCCACTCAAAAAAATATTTATGAATCTTTGATCTCTAATATAGCGGTTCTCAGTTGAGTAGGTACTGAACCCCACCCCCAACCCCCTCCCCGCAAGCGATGAGCTTGCTCTGATGTACATCATGTGATTAGGAAACGCCATATCATGTCCGGGTAATTAGTTATGATTTCCACAGTCATTGCACCCCACTCTTTAATCCCCTCTTTGCTTGCGGCGAGGGGAGACGAAGGGTAGCTTTGTTTCCTCTCTCCGCAAGTGGGGAAGGTTGCAATGACTGTGGTTAGCATAACTATTTATGCGGACATGATATTACTGATCTCAATATATGGAAATTTAAGTAGTTCTTTCGAGTCAGACTAAAGCTCTAAAGCTTTAGTCTCCACTTTTTACTTGTTTTCCACTGGTGTCAGTCCATTAATCGCTGGACCGTTGATTACCTTTCCCTGTGTATCAAACCGCGAACCGTGACATGGGCAATCCCAGGTCTTTTCTGAGGAATTCCAGGCGACGATACAGTTGAGGTGAGTACAGATTGCCGAATGTTCGTGCAGTGTGCCATTTTCATCTCGGTAAGCTGCGACTTTTGTCAAACCACGTCGTACCACTGCACCTGTACCGGGAGCAACTTCTTCAACGGAATCAACATCACCTGGTGTCACCCACTCTAAATACTGGGCAGCAACGTTGAGATTCTCAGAGATAAAATCACCGACTCCACCAATTTTTACACGCGATGGCTCATAAAGTTCTGCCCAGCTATTATTTCGCCCTAAAATCAAGTCAGTTAACAGTATCCCCGCGATCGTGCCGTGGGTCATTCCTATGCCTGTATCACCGGTGACGATATAGACGTTTTCCTCATCAAAGGGGTTTTTGCCAATGTAAGCAATACCATCATCAGAATTCATTACCTGGCCTGACCAGCGAAATAAAATCTCCTGTGCTATCGGGAAACGTTCTCGCGTCCACGTTTGGAGTCTGGCATAGCGGGCATCGGCATCGTCAGCTTGCCCAGTTTTGTGGTCTTCGCCACCAACAATTAATACATCATATTGTTCATCAATGCTTTGTAATCTTACGTAGTGGTAGGGGTCGAGGGTATCCCAATAAAGCGCTTTGGGAACAGAACCACGAGGCACTTTTGCACCGATGACAAAAGTTATATATGGAGCCTGCTTAAAGTGCATAGTAGCTAAGTTACTGATGGGTGAGTTGGTTGCTACTACCACCGAATCGGCTGTCACAATTTTACCACTGCTTGTCTCAATGCGGGCGGGTAAACCACCTTGGATTTTTTCTACGTGCGTACCTGTATAGATTCTACCCCCACGGCGTTTTATGGCTTCTGCAAGTCCAGCGAGATATTTTAATGGATCAAATTGCCCTTGTTGGGGAAAGCGTAGACACACTCCTGTATCAAAGTCAGTCAACGGCGCTTTCTTCACCATTTCAACGTTAGTTAGTCCAACCCGGTGTGCTGCTTCTAACTCGTGCTGAATCTCATCTATTGATTTCAGGTCTGGCGGAAAAAGATAGCCGTCAAGCCGCTCAAAATCACAGTTAATGTTTTCTTGGGTAGCGATCGCCTCTATAGTATTAATTGCTGTTGTATGACTTTGAGCAACAATTTTTGCGCCCTCTTGACCGTGCATTTGCTCCAGTTCGTAGTAATGATAACTCAGCACATTCGATATGTGTGCCGTTGTTCTTGCAGTTTGACCGCCACCAATGGGGCCATCATCCAGCACGACCACTGATTTACCTTCGCGGGTTAACATATAGGCAGTTGACATCCCCGCTATCCCAGCACCGATAACGCACACATCTGCATGAGTATTTTCGGTAAGCACGGATTGATCTGGGACTTCTGCCGTTGTCATCCAAATAGAAATAGTTTTACCAGAGTCGTTTTGCATATTTTTTTAGAGTCTTAAGCCTAACTTAATTCTGCTGAAAAGAAGGTTATGAAGATAATAGGAATAGGAAACTAAAAGGGAAAATATTTTGAGATTTTCCCTTCTACGATTGTGCCTTTATGTGTCTTTCAACCTTGCCACAACCAAGCTAAGATGTATATTCCAGCTTGTTATTGTATAAGCCTAGACTATTAATTGTAAATAATGTATCTGCATTATGATAGACATAAAAATATGCTTAATAGGGGATGCAATTACTAAGTATTTATAATTTTGAAAGAAATTTTAGAGTATTTTGTAAAACCTTTGACATTGGAACTGTGATAATTTACTAGAAATGAAAGCAGTATCCTAATTTTTGAAGTGGATTTCCGTTATATAGGAATCATATTTGATTTTTGAACAAAATTAGGTATTGTAGGGTGTGTTAGAACGTAGTTCGTAACGCACCATTATCAAGGGTTTGGTGCGTTACGCTGTCGCTAACACACCCTACGTATCTTTTCAGAAATCAAATCGGAATCCTATAGTACAGCTTTACGTAAAGTCGTGGCGTTTTTAAACGCAGAGAGACGCAAAGTAAATGCATAGGCGCTTCTCTACGAGACGCTACGCGTAGCTTGCTTCCCCGGAGGGGTACGCCTTCCCGCAAGGTAGGGGCGCCAAGATTTCGTTTTTAATCCAGGGGAATGCATTGGCATTGTAAGCCGATGCATTAACAATTAGGACTTACGCACGGATAACGGAAGACGAACCACAGAGGGCGCAGAGGTCACGGAGGAATGAGAGTTTGAGAGGGTTTTTGCGTAAGTCCTAAACAATGTAAGCTGACGCATTGGCATTGTAAGCCGATGCATTAACAATGCAAGCCAACGCATTAACAATGTAAGCCAACGCACTAACAATGTAAGCCCACGCATCGGCATTGTAGGGTAATAAAATGCTGTATAGCGGTTCTTAGTTGAGTAGGTACTGAACCCCACCCCACCCCCAACCCCCTCCCCGCAAGCGATGAGGGGGCTATGACGTACCTCATGTGATTAGGAAACGCTGTATTTAGCCTGGTAAAGACACAAGCTTGTGCATTACAAAAACTACTCTTGCTAAAAAAATATCTACTAATCTTTCACCCAACTTCTAGCGAAAGAAAGAGTTTGATGGTGAATATCTCTGTAATCATGAATGCGGACAAGTATTAACCTGCTGAATAACTGATATGCCGCAATATTTCGGAAAACTACCCACTACTAACCAACCTTGGACAACTGTTAGCAATGTAAAAGCTGTAACCTCCGACAATAATATTATTAATTTTGACTGTGGCGACTCACGCCTTACTGTCAGCGTACTTGCGCCCAATTTACTCCGTGTACGTTTTGCACCAACTGGAGAATTTATGCCCCGCCGTTCTTGGGCAGTGACGCCAGATGATGCAGAATGGGCAACAATACCTTTTACGGTGCAAGAAAATGAAGCAACGGTAGAAATTGAAACAGCGCAGATTCGTGTGTGCGTCCAACGAGAAAAGTGCCGCATTGCTTGTTTCGACAAAGATAATCGCCCTTTTGCCCAAGATGCAGAGATGGGTATAGGTTGGCGGATGGGTGCAGTTGCAGCATGGAAAGAAATTGCAGCCGATGAACATTTCTATGGCTTTGGTGAACGCACAGGCTTTTTGGACAAACTCAGCGAAGTAAAAACCAACTGGACAACGGATGCCTTAGATTATGATGCACTGACTGATGAAATGTACCAAGCAATTCCATTTTTTATGGCTTTGCGCCCAGAGTTAGGCTATGGGATCTTTTTCAACACCACTTTTTGGAGTCAGTTCGATATCGGTGCTGAACAACCAGGTATTTGGAAGATGGAAACTCGCGGGGGTGAATTGGATTATTACATTATCTACGGCCCCGAACCTGCCCAAATTCTAAACACATACACTCAGCTAACTGGAAGAATGCCATTACCGCCGAAATGGGCGCTAGGTTATCATCAATGTCGCTGGAGTTATGAGTCAGAAACCGTTGTGCGGGAACTGGCGCAAGAATTTCGTCAGCGTCGTATTCCGTGTGATGTTATTCACTTGGATATTGACTATATGCGGGGTTATCGGGTATTTACCTGGAGTCCTCAACGTTTTCCTAACCCGGCAAAACTCATTAGTGAATTAGCAGAGGATGGTTTCAAAACAGTCACAATTATTGATCCTGGTGTGAAATATGAACCAGAAGCTAATTATCATGTTTTTGACCAAGGATTAGAAAACGACTATTTTGTGCGTAAAGCTGATGGTGCGTTGTTCCACGGCTACGTTTGGCCTGAGAAAGCTGTTTTTCCTGATTTTCTGCGTCCTGATGTGTCTAATTGGTGGGCTGATTTACACAAAAGCCTAACTGATATTGGTGTGGCGGGCATTTGGAATGATATGAATGAACCTGCCATAAACGATCGCCCTTTCGGCGATGATGGTAACAAAATTTGGTTTCCGCTAGATGCACCGCAGGGTGGAGATGAGGATAATTCTCAATCCAAAATCCAAAATCCAAAATCTAAAATTGATGTGACTCATACGGAAGTGCATAACTTGTATGGGTTGATGATGGCTAAAGCTTGCTATGAAGGGTTGCAACGGCATCGAGGTTCAGAGCGATCGTTTGTGTTAACGCGATCGGGTTATGCTGGTGTGCAACGCTGGTCTTCTGTGTGGATGGGTGATAACCAATCGTTGTGGGAGCATTTAGAAATGTCTCTGCCGATGCTTTGCAATATGGGACTTTCGGGTGTGGGGTTTGTGGGTTGCGATATTGGCGGGTTTGCTGGTAACGCGACAGCTGAATTATTCGCTCGGTGGATGCAGGTAGGAATGCTTTACCCATTAATGCGCGGTCATTCGGCAATGTCTACTGCTCGTCATGAACCTTGGGTATTTGGCGATCGCGTTGAAAATATCTGTCGAGAATATATTAATCTACGTTATCAACTACTTCCCTACATTTATAGTCTTTTCTGGGAAGCGGTAACAACAGGCGCACCGATTTTAAGACCATTATTGTACCATTTCCCTAATGATCCGAAAACCTATAGCCTCTATGATCAAGTATTGCTAGGTGCGTCCCTGATGGCTGCACCAATTTACCGCCCTGGAGTTGAACACCGATCTGTCTATTTACCTGCTGGCACTTGGTATGATTGGTGGAGTGGCGATCGCTACGAAGGCCCGATTCACATTCTTGCTCATGCACCATTGGAAAGAATGCCACTGTATGTCCGTAGTGGTGCGATCGTTCCCATGCAACCTGTCAGACAATACGTTGATCAAGCGCCACTCGACGAGATCCGATTACGGATTTGGCCTGGTAATAACGAATATCAGCTATTTGAAGATGATGGACAGACAAACGAATATCTAGATAAAAAGTTTTCGCTAGCAAGTATCAGCGTATTTACTGAATCTAATCAAACAGTAGTTGAAATTGGAGCGAGAATGGGAGAATGGACACCTCCACCGCGTGAAGTGATTGTAGAACTTGTTGGTGTTGGAGAGCAACGTTTCCAAGATGATGGTAAGCGACATACTCTGCAATTTTGACAGGACTTACGCAAATAATAGCCGAAACCCTTCTTCTCACGTAGGGGCAATTCATGAATTGCCCCTACAGCGTGTACTTTTGCGTAAGTACTATTTGAAATACTCGCAAAGGTGGTTTTTTGAGCCACCATTATTTCTTACTGCAAATTATTCAATAAAAAATATGCATAGAGGTAGATGAAAAGCAAGTCAACGGGGAGCATACAATACAAAGGGTAGAAATAATTAAACCGTAAGAAATAGATAAGTTTACTACGCTAAATAGATGCGGTTAGAGAACAATCAATGTTAAATGTTAACCGCTTGCGGCTGCAAGATATATCTAAAATCACTACAAATTCACTTGTGGCAAAAGTCGCAGGTGCGATCGCTGTTTTTGTTGGCAGCTTGGTACTAGTTGGTTGGTGTCTTGGCATTGAAGTTCTTAAGCGCGGCTTCCCTGGTAGCCCTGCCACAATGAAAGTAAATACAGCGCTGTGTTTTGTGCTGTGTGGTGTGTCGCTGTGGCTATTTTTAAAAGCAACGAATCAGGGAAGCAGGGAGGAAAGAACAATTGAAAATTACCCCCATAGCTCCCTTCTAATTTCTAGGGTCTGTGCAATAGCTGTCACCACAATAGCTGCGCTTACACTTTGTGAATATCTGTTTGGCTGGAATCTCGGCATTGACGAGCTACTGTTTCGTGATTTGCCAACTAGTATAGCGACATCGCATCCGGGGCGAATGGGCGCGAACACAGCACTGAACTTTATGCTGGTTAGCGTCGCCCTACAGATTTTGATTTATCCAAAAACTCAGCGCAGTTATTGGTTTGCTCAGATTATTGCTCTGATAGCTACTTTAATTTCCTTTCAGGCGCTCATGGGCTATGCCTACAAAGTGAAAGTTCTCTACGGACTTGCCCCTTATACAACATCAATGGCTTTACATACTGCGGTGTTGTTCAGCTTACTAAATATGGGTATTCTGTGGGCGCGGGCAGAACAAGGGTTAATGAGAGTAGTTACAAGTGATACCTACGGCGGTTTACTTGCACGTCGTTTATTAATTGCCGCGATCGCAGTCCCTTCTATATTGGGGTGGCTAATTGTTGAAGGTCAACGGGCGGGACAATACGATCCGGCTTTTGCAGTATCAGTATTTGCGATCGTCCTGATTGTAATTTTTACTATTTTGATTTGGCAAAGTGCCAGGGTTATTGAACGTCTTAGCAATCAGCGCGATCTTGCCCAGGAAACGCTGAAAACCTACAAAGATAAACTGGGGAGTTTTGTAGATTCTAACGTCATCGGCATTCTGTTTGGCGATGTGTATGGCGGTATCCAGCAGGCAAACGACGAATTTCTGAGAATGATTGGTTACACACAGGAGGATTTGTTAGCAGGTAGCTTAAGTTGGAGCAATATCACACCACCGGAGCATTTATACTTGGATGAGCGAGCGATCGCCGAAGCACAAGGAAATACCAATGCTGCTTGTACGCCCTACGAGAAAGAATATATCCGCAAAGATGGTAGCCGCATCCCAGTTTTAGTTGGTTACGTGCTGCTAGGAGAAAACCGGGAAGAGTCAGTAGCGTTTATCCTCGACTTGAGCGAACGCAAGCAAGCAGAAGCAGAGCAACAAAAATTAGTATCGCTGGTAGAAAATAGCTCTGACTTTATCGGCATCGCTACCCTTGAGGGTGAGTTACTCTACATAAATGATGCAGGTCAAAAGCTGGTAGGGCTTTCCAGCCTTGATGAAGTGAGGCAAAAGGCAGTATTAGATTACTTCATGCCCAAAGACAAAGCCTATTTTCAACAATATATACTGCCCACTGTGTTATCGGAAGGGCGCTGGCAAGGAGAATTCTGCTTTCGGCATCTCCAAACAGGTCAACCGATACCAGTTGATTACAATATCTTCACTGTTACAGACAACAACACAGGTCAGCCAATTGCTTTAGCAACTGTGACTCGCAACATCAGCGAGCAAAAAGTGGCTAAGGAAAAAATCTTACAACTAAATAAGGATCTACAGCGCCGCATTACTGAGTTACAAACTCTGTTGGAGGTAATTCCCATTGGAATTGGCATTGCCGAAGATCCAGAATGCCAAAATATCAAAGTAAATCCTGCTTTTGCCAAGCAGTTGGGAATATTGCCAGATACAAATGCCTCCCTCAGCGCTCCCTTGGACGAAAAACCGACAAGCTTTAAAATCTACCGCGAGGGAAGGGAACTATCAGCAGAAGAACTCCCAATGCAATACTCTGCAACTCATGGTGTTGAAGTTCTAGGTTGTGAACTCGATGTCATCCATGAAAATGGAAAAATCGTCAACCTGTTGGAGTACGTTGCACCTTTATTTGACGAAGAGGGTAAAACCAGAGGAAGCGTTGGTACATTTTTAGATATTACGGAGCGCAAACAGGCAGAAGAAGTACTCCTAAATCAGCAAAAATGGCTGGAGGATGTATTAAATCTGATGCCAAGACCGTTGCTATTTATCGAACCAGGAACGGCGCGGGTAACTTTTGCCAATCGCTCTGCTAACGAATTAGCTGGGGGCGAATTTCCCAAAGGTGTACCCGCTAAAGATTATCACACAGTTTACTACTATACAGATGCAGATGGCGATCGCATCCCCAATGAACAAATGCCAGGAGTGCGGGTTGCCCTTGGCGAACGCCTGAATGGATTGGAAGTAGACTGGCACACCCCCGGCGGTGTGCGCTCTCTACTAGTATTTGCTGATACCTTGCCAGCAATGCACGGTCATCCGGCTACCTGTATCTTGGTGTTCCAAGAGATTAGCAACCTCAAGCAGGTAGAAAAAGCACTTTCGTTAGGTTACAAAAGGCTAAAGCTACTATTTGACACAGCCAACAATTTACTATCAAGCCAGGAACCAGTACTACTAATCGATAGCGTCTACCGAAAACTAACAGAGCAAATTGGAATAGAAGTTTATTTGAACTATTTGGTTGAGGATAACTCTCAAGTAATGCGGTTGGGTTCTTACGGTGGTATTTCCCCAGAGATGGCAAAGGAAATTGAGTGGTTGGCAGTTGGTGAAGGGGTTTCTGGTGGTGTAGCGCAGAAACGCCATCCCTTAGCTGTAGAGAATGTACAACAATCCACTGACCCGCAAACAGAATTGATTCGCTCTTTAGGTATTACTGCTTATTATGCATACCCATTGATCGCCCAAGGACGGCTCTTAGGTACTCTTTCTTTTGGCAGCCGCACTCGGTCAAGCTTCACCGAGAATCAAAAGGGGATGATGCAAGCAGTATGCGACCAAATAGCGATCGCAATGGAACGAGCTAGTTTAATTGCTTCTTTGCAACAACAAACTGAGCAGTTGCAAGAGGCTAACCGCATGAAGGATGAGTTTCTGGGAGTATTATCCCACGAATTGCGATCGCCTCTCAATGCCATCCTTGGCTGGGCGCAACTACTGCAACGAGGCAAGCTTAGTGAAACCCTGATAGCTAGGGCTACGGAGACAATTGAGCGCAATGCAAAGGCGCAAACCCAGCTAATTGAAGACCTGCTGGATATATCACGGATGATGAGAGGCAAGTTACGCCTTAACGTCCGTACTTGTAATTTGGTTCCAATGATTGAGTCGAGCCTAGAGACTGTTAGCCTCGCCGCCCAATCCAAGGAAATCGATTTAAGATTTTCTCTTATTCCTTCAAAAGAAACGCGAAATGCGCCACCGGGGATACTCCCCGTGGTAACATTCGCGCAAAATTCAGATTTGGGATTAGGAATCAATCACGAAAATTTAGAATCAAGAGAATCACAATCCCAAACCATGTTGGGCGAAAATTCTCAATTCTTAATATCGGGTGATTTCGAGCGCTTACAGCAAATAATCTGGAATCTGCTATCCAATGCCATCAAATTCACACCCACAGGAGGACGGGTAGAGGTGCAATTGTCTGTAGTCACTGGCTCAGAAAAACAAGAGATAACGGATAAATATGCCCAGATTCAGGTAATTGACACAGGTATTGGTATCAGCCCTGATTTTCTTCCTTACGTTTTTGATCGCTTTCGTCAAGCTGATAGTTCTAGCACTAGATCCTATGGTGGATTAGGACTAGGATTAGCGATCGTGCGTAATTTAGTGGAATTACATGGCGGTACTGTTTACGCAAATAGTCCAGGAAAAGAACAAGGGGCGACATTTACAGTCAAACTACCACTTCTGAAGAGTCCGCCCCTCCACACCATTGCCCCTCCACCCCTATCTCCCTCTATCTCTCTCTCCCTCCTTGGTGTACGCGTGCTAGTAGTAGATGACCAAGCCGATACCCGTGACTTTATCACCACAATCCTCGAACAGTACCAAGCCGAAGTTCAGGCTGTAGAATCAGTTGCAAAAGCATTGCAGCTAATTACACAGTGGAAACCAGATGTTTTAGTTAGCGACATTGGTATGCCCGATGAGGATGGTTATTCTTTGATCCGTAAACTGCGATCGCAACCACCAGAACTAGGGGGAAATATTCCAGCCGCAGCGTTAACAGCTTATACCAGGGCAGAGGATCGGATGCGAGCTATACAAGAAGGTTATCAGCTACATTTACCTAAACCTATCGAGGCAGCTGAGTTAGCTACAGTAGTTGCCAGACTTGCTGGACGGGCTTAGAGAAAATGGAGAATTTGTTACTAATATGGCTCTACCGATCCCCTTATGGTAATTAAACCTCAATCAGGGTGAAAGTCTTATAAGGCAAGGCTTATCAAGCTTCAACATATTATTTTGGTTGAAATACTTACGGGGTAAAGCTTTTAAGGATTTTCAACCCGATTTTGCATAAGGGGATCGGTAGAACCACTAATATAGGACTTACGCACTGTACAAAAGAATCATGTTGTGTATCAACGTAAATACGTCGTTTCAGATTTTTATGAATCATTTTTTGATGTTAAATAGACCCGCGCTGTAGGGGCAATTCATGAATTGCCCCTACGACAGATGTGGTTTTTCACATCACCCATATTTTGTCTTTCCTGTCAATGCGTAAGTCCTATAAGTAATCAAGCGGACATGATAAGTAAGTGGGTCAAATTAAATATAAAACCTCACCCTGCCTCCGGCTTCCCTCTCCTTACTAAGGAGAGGGATTGAGGGTGAGGTTTGATTTTATATTCAATTACGCCTACCCACTTATCACTGGGCGGGAAGAACTTATTTATTGCTTATTGGAAGCGAATTCCGAAATAGGCAATTTAAGAGTTGTATTTAAATCATGTAACTTAATCTAATGCAAATAATGCAAACAGACTACACAAATTGCAAATTGAGTATTTAAAGGAAATAGTGTTTTAGCATGATTCGTCTGTAATATTCAGCCAATTTATTCAGATAATCATACAAAAAATAGATGCTGCATCTTTCAATTCCCATAAATCTAACTAATAAGCAGTACTTTGTACATTAGAATCTCTCCTATGATCGCCCTAACAAAGACATTAGTAAAAACAGTATCTGAACCACAAAAGCTAGATAGTATTGACTTACATGACTCGAAGCGAGCTAATTTTTTACAAGAAGTAATAGAAGGCTTAGAAGACGGTATATTAATTTTAAGCCAAACGGGTGAAGTAGTTCATGCTAATGCATCTGCTAGTCGCCTTTGTTGTCAATTCAATCAAGGCAACTTCAACCAAAATTTTGTACCACCACTCATCTGGAATGTTTGTGAATCGTTATTCAATAGTCGGTATTTGTTTTCTGATAAACTTCTAATTCTGTCAGACGAAATCGTGCTTGATAAGTCCAATATTTTTCGGATTAGGGTGAGGCTGCTAGATTTAGAGGGGTTTGAAGTGCCTTGCTTATTGGTGACTATAGAAAATCAATATGAATCTGTGAAAAATGTAGCACTCACTGAAGTTAAAAAATTTGATCTGACGCCGCGAGAAGCTGAAATTTGGTTTCTCTATAGAAGCAACTACAGCTACAAAGAAATTGCTACTAAGCTTTACATCACCATAAATACCGTGAAGAAGCACATGAAAAATATTCACACCAAGCGCCAAGCAAACATGTCTTATGATTGAATCGTAGCATTTTATTGAATAAGAATTCTCCCTTGTAGAATTCTTATTCAATGAGTGGGTAATTAAACCCCTGGATTCAGACGCTTTTTTGTTCAGAATTCATGGTTTTATTCTTTCTTGATAAAAATTTATTTGTAAAATGCAATAGATTATTAGCAATCAACCTAGTATTCACAAACAAGTATTTCATGAATCAATGTTCGTAGCCTTTTGTAGAAAAGCAATACTAGCCCTACTAGCCCTCCCTCTCATGCAGGGGTAGTTAATTTTAACGTGTTCTTTTCTAATTTTTATGCAACTTTTAACTATGGAGAATCAGGACTTTTTTGCAGGCGTAATAAGGTATTGTAAACCTGCCGTTTTAAGACATCGTTATTTTGTAGTTCTATAGTGATTTTGTTGAACTGCTCAAATCTCAAACCCTTTTCTTCGACAACTTTTTGAGCGTAGTTACAGTAATCCACTGCGATATCTTGAGCCTTCTTTGGAAGACCATTTATGCTGTTAGAATCGTTACAAACAATCTGGGGAATTTCTCCATTGCCAATAAGTTTTTTAATTTCTTCAAAGGCATTTTGACGCGCTGGCTCCATTGCTAGCACAGCTTTAGCATAGCTGTTGATTTCAATATTGTTAACTATTGGTGCTGGAGTTTGACCATAAGCTTTTGAACTCAATGAAAAAGCGTTGGAAATTAAACCCACAGTGGCGATCGCACCGAAAAAGAATGATTGGTAAAGAATTCGCTTTTGGCTAGATCGGGAAAAACAATCAGAAATTTTATTCATATAGTGTGTGACACAAAACTACATCAGGGATATGATAAGGACTTTGAATTATTTTCGGAGTTGGAAGTTCCAGGAACTGCTCAACATATCAAGCTTTTATATTTGATTGTCAATTCCCTCGGCATACTTGACAAAGTTCGATGATTTTAGTCTGGAGTGTTGGTATTTCTGCTGCTCCTTGCTTGAGACTCACTTCTAATTCCAGTAGTAGGGGTAAGCAAGAGATTAACTGTTGCACAGAAAGAAGCTTGATTTCTTGCTGTAGGAAGTAGATCCGTTTGGGATTACCGATATCAGCAGCAATAGCGATCGCTTGTTGATTGCGCTCCCCACTTTCCATCATAATCTTCACCCACAGCCATGTACGAAATTGTCCAATCAGCGTGGCAACTATCCGTAATCCCGGCTCGGAAGCATTGCTCAAATCTGCCAGTGTCGTCAAAGCTTTAGGTGTATCTCCTGTTCTGATTGCTGCTGCTAATTGTAAACTATTTTGAGTAGTATTTCTTACTAACTTGGTAACGGTATCTGTGTCTAAAGGCTTGTTACTACCTTGGGCATATAGCCGCAGTTTCTCTAACTCATTGTAGAGCAGTCGTGTATCATTTCCTACAGATTCTGCCAACAACTGGGCAGTATTGGCAGTTAGTTTTACGCCCACAGTCTGAGCTGCTTGATTAACAGATTGCACCAGCAATTCGGTTTTCCAAGGGGGAATGAGGGGAAATTCTCGGAATTCGGTAGCAAATTGTTTTAATAATTTTGTGGATTTGAGGCGTTCATCTGGCTTGTTGCGGCTGGTGAGCAATAAAAATGAGTTTTCAGGAATGACTCTTAGCGATCGCACCAGTTCTGCTAACACATTCTCTGGACACTGCTGGCAAAGAGTAGTATTTATCAGCCATACCAAGCGCCCACCAGCCCCAAAAGTGGGTGTCATGACCTGATTTAACCCCTGGATAGCAGCATCAGCTTGATCTGGGGTGAATGCAGTGTAATTAAAACTTATCCATTGGGGATCGAGGACGCGATCGCGCAGCATAGCGATCGCCTTTTCTATAGCAAAATCATCCTCACCCCAGTAAACATAAATTGGCATAGACTAACCTCGTAGTATATCGGGGAATGGAGAATGGGACATTGGGCATTGATGAAGAGTTAATATTTATAACTCCTAACTCCCCACTCCCAAAATTAAATACTTTTAAAATCATTCTGTTAATTAAGGTAATTTTCCCTAAAATCTATCAAGTGAGAGCATGAGGCTATGAAGATTGGACGACAACTATCAAACTTACTTAAATCGGTTAGCACGGCTAACGCTGCCAGAAGCCCACAGATCCCAAGTCCAGCATATCCAGGAATCTTCTAAATTTCAGCCACATTCTGGGCTGAGACAAGCAGCGTCCTTTCCTGGCTATACGCTAATTACCCCGCCAGCAGGAGAAGAATCGCAAAATTCTGCCTTCTATGCCAAATTACAGACTTACCAACAGGAACTTTTGCAGTTGCCTGTAAGCCGTGATTTGATTGTGCCTTTACCTCCTGCTAGTTTCCACATGACTTTAGCGGATTTAATTTGGGACAATGCTTACCTTGACGCCTGCGAAAAAAATCCCAAATTTGACGAAGAGTTACACTCTTGTTTAGCCGAAACCTTTCAGCAATATCAACAATTGATGACAAACAGGAGTCATCCGATTAAATGGCAAATGCTGGGACTAATACTGATGCCAAGAGCTGTAGCCGTTTGTTTAGTACCGAAGGATGAAGGCTGCTACGAGGAAATTATTAAATTTCGCCGAACAATTTATCAAAATCCCAAGTTAATTGCTTTGGGTATTGAGCAGCATTATCACTTCACAGCCCATGTTACATTAGCTTATTTTGGGGAGGTTTCATCTGATTTAGACCGCACAAGTTTCAGCACAATGCTTTCTCAATTGAATGATCAATGGCTGTTAAATTTGCCAGAATTTTTGATCAATCGTGTTGAATTGCGAAAGTTTGACAACATGACACGCTATTATCGTGAAACAGACTGGCCGATTTTAGATTTTTAAGTCATTAGTTAGTAGTCAGTCAGGGCTATTTCCTTCTAGACATAAGCTGCCCAGAACTTTAGTTCTGGGCTAATAGCTAAAGTCCGTTAAAACGGACTATAGCGGTTCTCGTTCACGTGAGGTACACCCGTAGGGGCAATTCATGAATTGCCCCTACACATTGCGATATAATTTTGTACCGCATCTGAGTGGGAACCGCTATATAATCTTTTCTCAGTCGTCTAAGGAAGCATCAACTAATATAGTTAGTAGGGGATTGGTAAATTGACCCTGATGAGCGATTCATTGCTGCTTATCCTGCGGGACAACAACCTTTACCTTTTGAGGAAATTGAGTCTGTTTTACCAGTGCCAGAGTTCTGTAGATTTTTAATAAACTAATCTAGTCAATCAAATATCAATAAAAAAAGATTAAAGTAATATTTAATCATATCTTAATCGTTTGTTTATTCATTCTTAACCATAAAAAATGTAGTTTGTTTAAAGGCTGTGATTACAGCAGTAAAATATTCCTTTAATTCACAGGTAATATGATTTTTTCGACCACCATCTTGAATCGTGTCGTTGCTACTTCAGTGGTGACAACTTTTGTTGCAGTTAGTCCATTTTTTGGTGCGATCGCCCAAGCTGAAACTCTCAATGGTGCAGGAGCAACTTTTCCAGCTCCGCTTTACGAACGCTATGCTCGTGAAGTTAGAAAGAAATATCCAGACTTGAGAATTAACTACCAAGCAATTGGTAGCGGTGGCGGTATTCGTCAATTTATTGCTGGAACCGTTGACTTTGGTGGTAGTGATGCTGCGATGAAAGATGATGAAATCGCTAAAGTCAAGAAAGGTGTAATTTTAGTACCCACAGCAGGCGGTGCTGTTTCTGTAGTTTACAATGTTCCAGGCGTTAGTGAACTCAAATTGTCCCGCAAGGTACTACCAGAAATTTTCTCAGGTCAAATTACCAATTGGAACGATGCCAAAATTAAAGCTGATAATCCGGGTGTGAATCTACCAGATCAAACAATTAAATTTGCTGTTCGCGCTGATAGTAGCGGTACAACTTTCATTTTCACTAACCACTTGAGTGCGATAAGTGGTTATTTTAAAGGCAGAGTTGGAGCTACCACTGCTCCTAAATGGAATTTGCCAAACGTCCTCAAAGGCAAAGGCAATGCTGGCGTAGCTGCTTCAGTAGCTCGAACTCGTGGTTCTATCGGTTACGTTGAATATAGCTACGCTGTCCAAAATAACCTGAAATCAGCACTGCTACAAAATAAGAAAGGAGAATTTGTTGCTCCTTCTTTGCAATCTGCAAATGCAGCCTTGGCAAATGTGAGTTTCCCAGACAACTACCGCGTTTTTGTAGGAGATCCAGACCAGGGTTATCCTATCGTTGGTCTTACTTGGATGATGGTCTACAAACAGTATGCTAATGCTTCCAAAGCTGATGCTGTCAAAAAATGGGTTAACTGGGTACTGAAAGATGGTCAACAATACAATGATGACCTCTACTACACCAGAATTCCATCTGCGGTGGCAAATCGGGTGCTTCAGACAGTGAATAGCTCTGTCAAACCTTAATTTGTAGTCTTACTACTTTCTTCTTTTAGTTAGGATGGGCAAACAGCCCAGCCTACTGAATACTGCTCAGTTAAGGATTGTTAGCGTTAATCTTAGTGGAAATGCGAGATTTCACCTTTCTACTAAGATTTTAAGTTGGTGGATTTTCTAAACCGAGCAGTATTGTCACCCCACTGATACTAAAAAATCTATTTTATTGATTTGTAATGGCAAATTCATCTCATTCAAATCTAGATGATGAAAATCTCAATTTAACAGCTATCAGCGGCACAAATGTCTCGTTTGACCAAGCTTTTACACGGCTAGTAT
>Ga0209181_10003187_pt1 | contig 25691 bp, 27 predicted proteins | sample MAT05_FD_187208 | JGI IMG/M metagenome (GOLD analysis project Ga0209181, IMG submission 187208) | Freshwater microbial communities from Lake Fryxell liftoff mats and glacier meltwater in Antarctica - MAT-05 (SPAdes) (version 2) | ecosystem: Environmental > Aquatic > Freshwater > Ice > Liftoff...
CCACTAGACCCACCGCTGCTGGAAGAAGGCGGCGTGCTGGAGGACCGCACACTGCTGCTGAGGGAGGAGTTCATGTGCTGGGAGAACGCACCGTAGTTCATGATGGAACCGCTGTACCAGGTGGGATAGTAGCTGGTGTCGATCAGGGCTTTGCTGACCATGTCCCGGAACCTTCAAACAGGTCTTCTGTTCGCGATATTTTGCCATTGCCACACACAAAGCTGCAGCTTCGCATGTCCACTTGATCTGCTGTTGTGAGCTTGGCAGAGAAATTTGCCTTGATGCTATTTATTGATAGGTTTAATTACAACTCCCTAGCTCACATGCCGCTGACGTGCATGGTATCTTCTTCAAGGTTGTTTCAACAACTTTTTCCCCAGCGTTGCGTCTTGTTGATGAGCATCTGGCTCATTTCCTTCCCGTTCGCAGAAGCCAAGGTCATTGCACTGGATCGTTTCCCCACTGCATCAATTGTTTTGACCAAAGTAAAAGGCCGCAATGCTTACGATCGTTCTGTAGAACAGTCCAACATTTTGCTCACCTTATATCATGCCGCCCAGCGAGTGGCCCAAGTGGATGGCATACCCATGGATGATGCGGTCTATCTATCTCTGATACATGGGTACAAGACCTCAATGGATTCTATCGCCAATTTGGCGGCGATCGGTCATGACGGATGGGCCATGGATCGCTTGAAGTACGAATACGACCCGGGCTAAATCAAGCGCGTTTACCGCAACTACCTTTCCGATACATTGCTGCAACGGCTAGAAAAGAGCCAAGCCAATCTAAGGGTCATCGATCAGCAGAATGAGGTGGCACAGGAACAGACCGATCGATCGGCGCTGAGCAACAGATTAACTGCGCGTATGCAGAGCGTGGCAAAGGTTCTGATTCCCCTCTCCTACTTGGGTATTGTCCTTCTGATCTTCGCATTGATACGCGTCATGCACGGGTACAAAGTCCCTCAGATCGTGGTGGACCATGGTGTATTGGGTATTCGTACCAGTTCGGCTCGTATCATGTCCAAGTGCGCACCGGTACCGTTGTTGACAAGGACATCCATAGAACCACCCGCACGCAGGTGTATACTCAGAACAATGCCGTGTATAGCACCCATACCGAAACGCGACATGAGGAATTCTTACTGCAGTGTAGCGATGTTGTTGTGCGCGCGGTCGCGCTTAAGGATACAGGCATCCAATTGACACCCGGTCATGTGATCTCCTATGCCACCTTGTGCCAAGGGCAGAAGACAGAGGGAACGGACTTCTTGTACTACAGTCATGATCTGGGTCTTGCATATTCGATCAACAATGTATTCGATCCGCTTTTCCCCAGCTATATCACCAAAGCCCTGGGGATATTGTTCCTGATATGCATTCTTGCCGGCATTAAGCTGGCCTGTTGGTATATCGTCGGACATCTCGCCATCGGCACCTCCCTTCCGTTCATGTTGCTGGCTCATGTGGAACTGGTCGTGGGTCTACTCCTACTTCTTGTGATTCCCATGTCCTTGCACCTGCGGCGCAAAGCGAAGAAACAGGCACTTCGCACGCAGATGTTCAACCACGGTATTGAACTATGTAAAGCACACCGGGTGGAACTAAAGATTAAAGTGTGAGCCAGTGCGGAACTGAATCGACGCGTTGCAAATTGGAGCACAGAAATAATTCAGCCAGCCCTCTACCATCCGCTTGGTTCTCTAAGCCCAGCCGCGCCCTACCGCCAACCGGCAAACTTGTATAGGATGACGAAGAGGTTATCTTTCATATTGATAGGCATTAATGATGACGCAGTTTTTATGCTGAGCTTTGAAGGTGAGCATGGCAGCGCTGTTGATCGGCGGCAAGGTGATCGCCTTTAAATTCTTGAGGGGGTCGAGTGGCGCGAGATCTCCTCTATAGGTCGTGTATTCCAGGTCGAGAAATTCGAGCGCATGCAAAGCCTTTAAGAATTCAAGACTTTTAACGCGATAGCTTCCGTCAACAAGGGCCAACTCATCTTCGCAAATTGTTAGGCTCTTCAATTGATCAAGTTTGGAGAGGTCAGGAACGTTTTTAGGTCCGTCCAGATGCAGGACCTTCAGATCGGTCAACTTCGCAATGGCAGATGCACTTTTACCATTTGCTCCTACTGACAACATCTCTAAATGGACCAACTGTTTCAGGGGGGATAGATCGGAGATGCTACTATGGTCGATACGCAGTTTACGCAGGGAGGTGATCTGTTCAATAGGTTCTATCGATCGCAAAACAGGTGTGGAACAATGCAACACTTCCAGCTTCTTTAAATCCCGAAGCGGTCCGAGGTCCATTGCTGGGCTTCGAATGGCGTTGGCTTCATCAATTCCACACGAATTCATGATCAAGACCTTCAGGTTCGGGAATTTCTTAAGAGGCGTCAGGTCTCCCGGCCCGCTGACCATGTAGACCAGATCGAGATTGCCCAACGCTTTAAGGTCAATGCTATCATTTGGTGTAACAAATTCGTACTTGACCGCCCGGGCGTAAAAATCACGATGGCTCAGTTGGAACGTACTCTCTGCATTCAGGCGATGCAGCGATGTATTCAATTCGGAAAGATCCTCTTCGCCATCCGAATTCATTCTATTCATATATCCCTGTTGCACCGCATAAATATCAGCATGCTGCTTACTCAGGTTTTGGCTGATCAGCAGAATAGTTTTCCATTCCTCGCTCAATCCATCCCACCAAGCTTGATCAATGGGGGCTTCCACCATAGGGGTGGCTCTAACACATGAGATGCAGAGAAAGCTCACTCCGCCCAGCAGGATCAGGATAGCGACAAGTTTCAAGATCATGGTTCCGTGCAGGTGGACAGCGGTTGTTCAATAGGTGCCTTGAAATTGGGTCCCATTTGTCGGATCGATCAAGAACCGTGAGTGGACCTGATCACCTCGCCGAGGTAGTTCATTGCTTTGTGGTAGGTCTCTATCCCGTGTCCTACGTTGTGGAACACCTTCACATCTTTGAGTGACTTGAGGTGCATTTTCGCGTTTTCAATGGATCGCTTGTACGGGAAGAGCAGGTCCTTGTCCCCCTCGAGCAGATAGGTATCCACCTTGACCTCGCTCAACTGCTTGTCCATGTAATAGGGCTTTTGGGTCTTATCCGTATAGCGGCTGATGGCGAACACCTCATAGTCCACCAACAAGCTCTCGCTCCTTGCGGACAGGGCGTGTTCCGGTTTGGAGAACACCGCCTTGTCCAGGAACTTCAGGACGTTGCCAGCTGTTGGTCTAATGATCGGAAGCAGGTTGTAGTAAAGGTTTTTCACGGTCATCGAAAACGGCTGCAAGCAACCCGGATTCAAGAGAAATGCGGCTTTGACCTTTTCAGGTCGCACTATGCCGAGCTTCATGCAGATCAGTCCGCCGAACGAAGCGCCCGCTACAAAGGCCTTCTCGATCTTTAAAAGGTCCATCACTTCCGCTGCCCACACGCCATGATCCAACGAACGGATGTCCGGCGTTTCACCACTGCTCAGATTGGGCAGGCCGTTGGTCTCCACCAGGTAGATCTTCAGCTTGCTGTTCAAGTTGTCCAGCCCTCTATCCAGATCCCAGATCAATGAGGTGGTCCTTGCTCCGGGGAAGATCACGAGTGTTTCCAGATCGGCCACCGTCGTGTTCAGTCCCCAAACGTGGGTCTTGCCCAACGACGTCTGAAGCTCGAAGCGCTCGTAGCTTCTCGTATTGAGCGCCTCCAACTGTTCCACCCACTTTTCAAAGTAGAGAACGTCTGCCTGAACATCCTTAAACTGCGATCTGCTTTTGATCTTCATTTCGTACTCCTGTTCCATCATTTCCGAAGACCTGGAAGGAACTCCGCCATTTTGACTCCAGCGGTGGTCCAACGATGTCTTTGAATGGCTTCTTTCGGAACCGCTCAAAATGTTCCGCGAATGTAGATGGATCCAACCAATCGTATCGTCCCCCCGCAACACCTCATCGCGATAACGACAGTAGGTTCTGTCACTGCGAAACTCGCATGTGGGTTCGAAGCGATCTCTAACTTCTTCTCCCAATATACAAGGACATTTGCATCAATGTCCCATGTCCCACTTGGGGTCTAGACTGGGAAAACCGATGGGCTGTTTACCAAGTACGCGTCCGGCTCGTACGAATGTTAAGGGGCGTTGACGCGGAACTATGATCCGTTGCATTCGACTTTCAACTCCTGTCCGCATCATTATCAACCAAGCGGAGCTGAGGATCAAGTAACTCCTACCGATCGAAGCCAGACAATTGCTGTCCGCCGCAAAGCCCATCACCCAACGGTTCCTCGGCAACGACCATGACCAACTCGGTGACATCCTCCGGGGCTTGGGCGACATTGCATCGCAAAGCGGTGATCGTACGCTAGCCACGCAGCACTATCAGGAAGCACTGCGCATCTACAGCATTTGTTTCCCTGTGGACCATCCGAACGTGCAGGCGATGGCGGCGCTGGTGTTTTAGCCTAAACTAACCCAGAGCCTTCCGAGTCGTCCTTCTAAACCTGTCAGCCCAGCCGCGCCCTACCACCCACCGCCCCCTCCGCCACCACCCCCACCACCCGAAGACCCACCACCACTAGACCCACCGCTGCTGGAAGAAGGCGGCGTGCTGGAGGACCGCACACTGCTGCTGAGGGAGGAGTTCATGTGCTGGGAGAACGCACCGTAGTTCATGATGGAACCGCTGTACCAGGTGGGATGGTAGCTGGTGTCGATCAGGGCCTTGCCGATCATGTTCTGGAAGCGGTCGCCCCAGATCTTTTCCACCTTGAAGGCGATGGCGTAGGGCAGGTGTTTCTCGAACACCTCGGGCGTCATCGTGGGCGGGTTGAAGTGCTGGATCTGCTTCTCTTCCGCCGCGCTCAAGTACATCTTGAAACCCAGCAGCCGCGAGCGCAAGGCCAGCTTCTCCAAGCTGGGCTTTTTGATGAGGTAGACATACATCACGAACAGGATGAGATTCGCCACCAGGAAGGCGATGATGTACACGACATCGTTGTCATCCCCCAGCGAGTTGTGCAGGACGAACAGGGCCACAAAGCACACGATGACGCTGAGGACCGGGATCCACCAGAACCGTCCGTTGTTGCCCTTGTTCAGGAACGTTTCCCACTGGGCCTTCAGCGTGCTCTTGAACGCGTTGGCCATGCTCAGCACGCTCGGGTCGTACGTGCCGTCGAACGCAAAGCTGTCCTCACGTGAGTTGAACATACGACCCATGAGTTCCTGCTCCTCCGTGGGCAGGCCCGTGCCTCCCTTCAGCTTCACGATGGTGTACGTGTCGTTGCTGACCAGGCCCAGCAACAGCTTCTCCTTTTTCTCATCGATACGGATCAGTCCCTTCACCGCCAGATGGATCATGGCAGGTGTGATCAGCCTGTTCTCGAAACTCCCCTCGATCACCATGCCTACCGATGCCGGTGACATTCCATCCGGTGGCTCGAACAGCGGGATCACCGTCGGCATGTCCGGATCACGGCCGAAGCGGGTCCATGTTCCGAAGTAGTACAGTAGCAACAGCAGCGTGATGCCACCGCCCACGAGCGGCACAGCATACTGCTCAAAGAACGTGGGTGGTGGTGGCTCGGCCACCACGCCTTTCTGGAAGCCCACGGCCACCGTCAAGCCTTCGTAGTTCTCCAACGCGCGCCCTCGGAAGTCCACTGTGTATGCATCGACGGGGAAGGCCGTACACGCGTTCTCCGTGGAGCCGTACCCGCCCGTGTAGCAGGCGGTCTGCTTCACCTGCGCCGAAGCGGGCAAGTGGATGCGCGCCGAAATGCTGTCGATCGGGAAGTCCCAACCGTTGCCGCTCACGTTCCAATAGATCTCATCGTAATCGGGGAAGAAACCGACTTGGCCTTTGGTGGTGTAGGTGATCCGGTATTGATAGTCGCCGGGCTCGAGCAAGATGTCCTTCTCGCCTACATACAGCACGAAGTCATCGCCTTCCGTTGCGGTGTGGTACGGTGCTGTGGCTCCGCCCAGTTGCACAGCGTTGAATTCATACTGCACATGGTACTCCTTCCCGTTGTGATCCTCGAAGAGCAGCGGAAGCTTGCGGACGATGCCGCGTTTGAACTCGATGCCCTCCACATGCGCATTGATGTCCTCCGTCACCGTCAACTGCCCATCGGGCGCCACGGTAAGGTCCGTGTGGAAGGAATTGATCTTCTCGTCCTGGCCGTACACGCAGTGCACGCCAAGCACCGAAGCCAGCAGCAGCCAGCGCCTCATCACGCGAACTTGACAGATGGTGCCTGCTTCTGCGCCTGGTCCTCCAACTCGAAGAACACGGACTTCGCGAAGCCGAACGAATTGGCGATCAAATTGCTCGGGAAGGACTCGATCAGCGTGTTCTGCTCGCGCACATTGCCGTTGTAGTAGCGCCGCGCCTTCTCGATGTCGCCTTCCACTTCGGACAATTTGTTCTGCAGGTCCAGGAAGTTCACGTTCGCCTTCAACTCCGGATAGCGCTCGGCCACTGCCATCAGGTTCACGAGCGAGCCTTTCAGTGCATTCTCCGCCGCCTGCTGGCCTTCCACCGTGGTGGCCTGCTGCGCTGAGGTACGAGCGCGCGTCACGTTCTCAAAAGTTTCCTTCTCATGGGCGGCATAGCCCTTCACCGTTTCCACCAAGTTGGGGATCAGGTCGTAGCGCTTCTTTAACTGCACATCGATGCCGCTCCACGCTTCGGCCACGAGGTTCTTCAGCTTTACCAGCTGGTTGTAGATCGCGATGGCATAGAAGGCCACGAAAACGATCAGAGCTACGACGATGGTTAATACGATCATGTGGTGGGTTATGCGGAAGTGTGGTCGAATATAGCAGTAGGTCGGGCAGCGAGCGGTGTCTTGCGGTGGGCCATTTTTCTGATCATTGCGGTTGGCCTTATCGGGTGGGCCTTGCCGCTTACTGAAGCACGCGCGAGCGGTGAGCCTGGATCTAGGGCTATGGCTCCTTGCGTCGGAACAAGAGCACCGTGTTCAGCGGCCCTGCCAGATCAAGGTGCAGTTCCCCATCCTTTATCTCCATGGCTGTGGTGGTCACGGTACCGAATGCGTCCACCAATTGTAGTTGACCCTGTCCATCTGTGCGCATCACGCGACCATCCACGGGTAGCCACTTCGTCATACCAGCGGCCAGTTCTGTCAAGTATGTGCTATCCTCTTTGAACTCGATCCGATACCGGCGATAGTTCTCATCATTCTGCTTGAGCATTGCCGCAAGGATCGATCTATCGGGTAACTGCATTCCCGATGTAGTGGGCGTTTGTTCCATCCTGTCGTGATCCCGCTTCGGAAATGGTGTAGGCTTGTCCGCGTCAGCGAAGAGAGCGGAGTCGACATAGTGTTGATGAAAGTACCATGAACCGTGGAGGTCGGCCACTGAGAGCGTTTGTGAACAGGCGTTCAGCGAGCCGATCAGGATAAGCAGAAGGAGGGCGGTCGTGCGCAACATGATCGTGATCTCACTTACTCCTCAGCATCCCTGCTCCCATCTCCACCACATCCTCCACGCTAGGCTTGCTCATCGCGGGGTGATCTTGGTGCGTCCACGTTTCAACGACAGCCGCCGCAAGACATCTTGTTCGGCTGCATCCCGAATAAAGCCACGAAGTGAAAGGTCCTCATCCACTGCCTCCCAATGGATGCCGATGCCGCCACCGATCAAGCGCCACTTTTTCAATTGCGCTGCCGTGGCTTTCGTCAACCGTTCGAAATCGGAGATACGCGCTTGCAGCACATCGCCGCTGTTCAGTACAAGGGCCAATAGGTCGAGTTCCTTGTATGGATGCACGTCGGCGATGCGCAGCCCTTGGCTTAGGATCATCGCTTCAATGGGGTCTGACCCTATTGGACTAGCCGCCGAAGTAGCAGCGCCATGCTTGGAGGAGCGCATATTGATGTTCGTTTATCAGTTGATCTATTCGTCGTTGTTCGCCTGCCTTGAAGCCTGTCGAATATACGCGGCGGGGTTCCGGTAGCAACCACCACTTCTCCGAGCCATCCCCTTTTTCTACGTGGATGTGCGGCGGTTCATTGTTCTCCAAGCTGAAGAAATAGAACCGGAAGCCCTCAATGTCCTCGGGGCTCGTGGACTCATATCGCTCAGCTCAGGCCAGCTTCCCTCACCATCCCCACCACCGTATCCTCCTCCACCCCACTCCACGCCTCGGCCACCAGATTCTTCAGCTTTACCAGCTGGTTGTAGATCGCGATGGCATAGAAGGACACGAAAACGATCAAGGCTACGACGATGGCTGATACGATCATGTGGTGGTGGTTTATGCGGAAGGGTGGTCGAATATAGGTGCATCTCGAGGAGGCCGCGGAGATTGCGGCACTTAGGAAACACCCCAAGTGCCGTGTGGGGAATCGGTTGAATGATATCGGTCAGTCGACCTGCTTCAGGTCATTAAAATAGTCAGCGATGGCCAGAAGCAATCTCGCGTTGCTGAACATATCCGCTCCGAAGAAGCCTTCAGGAAGGGCGGTGGCGATGAGCTTGGACAGTTCAACGCTGCACGTGCTGAAGTGAAGCCCACCGGTGTGGACCTGCCAGGGAAGGCCCCACGGCCGTTGAACAGTATAATACTGTGAGGTGAAATGCAGGGTATCTCCGGCTTCGCTGCTGAGTTCGACGATGAACCAGTTGCTCGTGGTACTGCGGCCGCTCTCCACTTGCCACAGAACACGTTCGATCACAGCTGGGCTAAGCGTATCCAACCTTCCGGGTAACGACGTGTAGAGATCCATGTCCATCTCCCGTGGATGGATAAGGTCGTCGACATTCCCCTCCTTGCGTTCTTGGACCAAGGTCTTGTAGTCGCTCACATCCTGCTCCGTGATCGTCAGTGCAACTTGTGAAGGAATGGCCTCCGGGTCCTGCGAGATCGACCGTAGAATGGAAGTCAGTTGGGTATCGTCGATGGTATGGGAGAAGCTGCGAAGCGTGTCGTCCCCATAGCGCGATACGGTATAACCGGTGGCGCCCAGCAGCTGAGCGGGAGTACGACGGTAATGGACCGTTTCCTCAACATGATGAAAGCAGCCCTGTGTGCCAGAGTTGATGGTCAACGATACGATGGGTGAAGAAAGGAAACCCGACAGAGGATCAGGTAGCGTGTAGTGGCTTGGTTCATGGTCCAGGAGCGAGTAGCGGTAGTTGGCGCAACGGCCATCCCAAAGGATCGCGGTGCTATCATCCAGCAACTTCATGTCCGCTACCCCGAAGGTGAGCGAGGCCTCGCGGTACCAGCCCGACCCAGCCTCGCGCAGATAGAGCTGGTCGCCTGTTGCACCCCACGTTAGGGGTCCGGACTCCCGCACAATTTCCGGTTCGGGGATCGGATGTGCGATGGTATAGGGCGTTACGCAAGTCATACCCAATGCATCCACCTTGGCCACCTGGTAGCCGGGTAGCACCGCGTACAAGGCATGTCCTGCAATGGAAATGTCGACGGGTGGCTGCGGAAGACCTTGGTCCGGCAGGAACGTGTATTCTGTAAGCGTGGCGAAAGAAACGACCCGGAGATCATCCGTTACACCATACAGCACTTGTTCGGCTATGTCCAACTCCACATCAATGAGCTTGACCGGGAATGCCTTCCAGTTGATCGCGACCTGTTCGGTATAGAAGATGTGACCGTTCTGGTTTGCGACAATGAGATCCTTCCACAGCAGCACCTTTTCGATACGGTCATCGGAATAGGACTTGAGGCGCTTGTACTTCTTTTGGTCCATCGGCGTCTGTATTCGTCGGCGGGTCTTCCAATTGTTGGAAGTCATGTCGATGTTGTTGTGTAGTGCACCGATGACACCGACCCCTCCATCCAGCATGAAGATGCTGTGCAAGCGGGTTGATTCGTCGTAGGGGGAAGCGAGCTTGCGCCATGTACGTCCATAGTCCTCGGAAAAGAGCAGATCACCGGAAGAGCCACCGATCCATGCCTTTCCCGAACGCGAGGCGAACGCATCGTACACCCATAGGTTACCGCCATGATTGATGGGTTCCCAAGTACGCCCAGCATCGGTGGTCCGGAACAGACCATTCTTCATGCCGTCGTTCTCATCCAAGCCGATGTAGCCCGTCATGATGGCGGTGTCGGAGTTGAAGAAAGAGATTCGATCGAAGCTCCCGGAACGCAGCTCATAATTCTCCCGCGACGACACGAATTGTGGATGCTGGTTCCACGTGGCGTCGATGTCATCGGAGAAGTACGAAGAGCCCATTGCGGTGACGAGCCAGATCCTTCCTTGAGGTGAAACAGAAATTTCGTTCACCCGGCCTGTGATATCGAGTATGGCCCGAGTCTCTCTGGTCTGTCCAAGCAATAAAGGCGCGGTCAACAACGCGACTACTATCAGCGGGAACTGTTTCATCAGGTCATTGAGGTTCTTCGGTGCACGCCCGTGATTGACTGAGGTGGCATACACCTCTGCTGGACCAAGGTATGGCGTGGATGTCACCCTTACCAACGCTCTAGTGTTTCCCGAATGTCGAGCGCACATCCGCCTGCTGCGGTCACGTTGAAGTGGGTTGATGTGCGAGCAGCATCGTGAACCTGACGGTAAGCGTCATCGTCCCCAACTAGTCGGGACTATGAAGCCCGACCTGTGGGGGAGGTTGCGGCACTCGGAAAACAGAGCGCTGGTGCCGGAGCGAGAACGGCTCTAATGCGTCAAGATGAGCGGGCGCGTTCGGATGACTCGCCCATCGGCCAGAAGGCAACAGGTATAACTGCCGTTGGAGTAGCCTGACAACACAATGCTTGTGCGCCCAGAGGTATCCAGTGGGAAATTGGCGACGAGCTTTCCGAGAGCATCTTGGAGCAACAAGCGCCCGCTCCCGGCATTGGATGGCAGGGTGTAGGCCACGGTGAGCTGGTCCGATGCAGGATTCGGGAAGAAGGTCAAGCTCCCTTCGTTCGTAGCCGGGCCGACGTCCTGAAGGCCCAAGCCACTTCCACTCGCACAATCCAAGCATGGCAGCGAGCCTGGCAATTGGAAGAGCTTTGAAATCGTTGGTGGATTGGTCGGGTAGCTGGTAAGCGCCATGTAGGTTACGCCATCTTCGCCTGTGAAGAGGGGCGGTTTTTCATTGAGCTCGCTGTATCCCCCCGTTCCGCTGAAGCCGAGGCCAAGATCATCGAACAGGATGGTCCCATCGTCCCGGAACACGCGTGTACCGGATATGTAGGAGGTGTCTACTGTCAGCATCATGAGTTCGATGCTGGACGGGTCGGTATCGAACGTGCTCTCCGTGAAATAGAGCACGCTGAAATAGGTGTATCCCACCGGCAGAGCCGGATAGGTTATCGTGGAGTAGATGCTCAGATCGAGGTTGTAAAGCGTCACTCCGGTAGAACTCGTACTGTACATCTTCACACCCGCTGTGGGGACGGAGCGCACGACGAGCAGCAATTCCGGGACCATTCCCACTTCGCTGATCTGGGCGCGCATACCCAAGCTCAGGAGAAGGGCCGATGTGCAGAGGAGGGTCATACGTGGAGTTGACATAGTATGGGATGTTTAGATACCAAGGACAAGGTATGCTCACCGAAAGCTGCTTTTGACCCGTTAAGTCGCGCAGGTTCTGCTTACCGACGCTCAGGCGTTTTCCGATCCAGGCCCGTGCATGCTCTTTCGGAGGAGACCCTGCTCCTGCAAAACACGATCCATGTATTGCGTTTGGGCAGGAGAACGAACAACTCCCGGAAATTGAAGTTGGAAGGCTGATCCGAGGCGGTGTTCGACGGGATCCAACCGCGCCCTGTTGATCGCTTTGGATAGACCGGTCGTGCGCAAGCGGCAAAACTCCGTTTCCTTTCGGAAGCCCATGAGCCTAACACTGCCCACCTTGGAAAGCATGCTTACGAAGGCCCGCCTACAACAACCACTGGCGGTGGAACAGATGCGGCGGCGCGGCGATCTGTTGCAGCAGGCGCTCCGGAAAGATCCGACCGGCGCGGCCGTGCATATGTTCAAGTATTGGAGTGGCCACGGCAGCTGGTGGTGCCGCGTGGCAGTGACCGATGCGGGCATAGAAGCCCACGCTCTGTTCTATTGGTTCCACGGTAGAAAAGGGACCAACGAGCAGACCGCACTGGACGCCTTCCTGCTGCGCGGCCCGCACCGGCCCCTTCATTTCGACTCTCATTTCTTCGGCCGTTGGGGCAAGCGGAGCGAGCGCATGGGCGTGCGGCTCACTAACATGATCGGCTTCTTCCGGCAATATCCGCAACCACCGCTGCGGCATGTGCCCCGCTTCTACCCCGCCCAACCCGAGCTGGGCGCGGCCATCGATCAGGGCCTGATCCTGGCCAGGCACCGCGGCAACAAGATGATCTGTTGCGATACCTTCAAGGACCATTCGCTGCTGAGCACCGAGGAGCAACTGCTCTGGCAGCGGCTCCGGGCGCAGGGGTGAACAACAGGGACTGGTGAGCCACCACCTTCCACCCTTCCGGTACGCGGAGGATGCAGCAGGCAGACCCTGCGCCCTTGGCTGAAGACATCGATCGCGCGAATGCTCCGTGGAGCGTACCGGGACCAACAGCAAAAGGCAGAGCCTCTCCAGTTTCTTTCTTACACCTCCACCATCATCTTCCCCAGCGTCCGCGCCGGATCCCATCCGCGATGCGGTAACGGGAAAAGCCGGATGAATGCGCGTGCCGTTCCAGCATGTTGTCCAGTACCTGTCCGCTACCGTGCCGCTGCGATGGCGAAACCGGAATACCGTTGTGTCGGGCGTTAAATAGCGTTCGGAGCGCGGTGATCGAGCACCGTGCAGCGGCTGTCCCGCCCTTCACTAAGAAACCCATTTCAGCTCCGGGACAGAACGCAGCGCAGGTTTAGGCGGCGGTGGATAATTTTGATGCTCCTCGGTCCTTCCGTACCCACCGCATGCATTGATCGCTGTGCGCCCGACCTTCGGATGTTCCGCCGCCAAAGTCCCTCGATCCCCTCCCTATGCCCACTGCTCCCGACCTCGCTTGGTACATGCGCAACTATGCCGCTGGGCTGTTGCACGAGTGGATCACACCCAACGCGCTGTTGTACGCTTGGGAGAGCGATCTGCTAACGGTGACGCGCGACGGCTTCGTGTGCGAGATCGAGATCAAGTGTTCGCGCGCTGATCTTTTGCAGGACCTGAAGAAACCCAAACACAGCCAGGGTATGTTGCTGAACGGGGCGTTCATGGAAAAGCCTGCAGGCCGTGGCCGCACCCGCAACGAAGCGCACGAGGAAGCGCGGCAGCGCAAAGGCGAGGTGCAGTGCCGCCGCCCCAACTATTTCTGCTTCGCGCTGCCGTGTGTGATCTATCGCAAACTGAAGCCGGGGCTACTGCCACCGTACGCAGGAGTGTACACCGTGGACGATGAGGGCCGGGTGTTCGAGGAACGACGGCCGATCCAGTTGCACGGCGAAAGGATCGCCACTGCGGATCTGTTGGGGCTGGCGCGCCGCATGCACAACCGGTATTGGGACGAATTGCGCCGCGCGCGGCATGCACCGGAAACGATGTCCCGGAGCAACGAAGTTCCACCGGAGCAGACCCCAGTACGCGAAGTGCAGGGGATCTGAACGTTCGCAGAGTGCCATGCTGATGTGCATGTGCTGTGCTCGCACAACGGCGCGTTAGTGGCCGGCGGATCTTTCTACGGTGCGGTGGTGGGTGGTGCTCCGCTGGTGCATGTGGTCCAATACGCTGGTGATAGCTGGTCTACACCTCCGCAGCGTTTCCGCCTCGGAACCCTGTGACCTCGAAGCCGTAACCACCTCCACAACTGCTGGTGTTCTGCGCATCGGGATGTGAAGCTTCCTTCTGATCGTCGATCGCCTCTGTTGTGACCCCTGATCCTCTGTCGTAACCTGTTACTTCTCCAACGTCGTTTACAACACGGACGCGAGCGCGCGTATCGGCCCGTTGCCAAGGGTCCGGCGCACGGAAGCACGTTGGAGGTGGATGGGAGCAGCGTTCCGCCGGGCCTCAACGTCATGCTGGTGAAGATCGTGTCCGGAATGCGGACATTGCGCTTCATTAAAGCATGAGGCCATGAAACAACTCTCCTTCGCACTGGGAATGCTGCTCGCCACCGCCGGGAACGCCCAGCTCATCAACGGCAGTTTCGAACAGGACGGCACACCCAGCTTGACAGGCTGGGAATGGACGTGCAACGAACCGGGCTTGCAGAACACGGCCGCTCCGGGTTCCGGGGAATGGAGCGCAACGAAAGAAGCGGGACATGCGAAAGGCTGTTTCCCCAGCTACATCTACCAACGGCTGCCGGATGCGGAGAACGGCATGGTCATCATACTCTCCGGTTGGGTGCGTTGCGATGAAGAAGAACCGTGCATTGGCGGATATTTGAGTTCGGGACGTTTGAACAATGGCGTATTCGACCTCGACAACAGCATCACCTCTCAGTTCCCGACGTGGGAATTCGTCAGCATCACGAACACGGTGCAAAACGCGGAAGGCGATACGGCCATCGTTGTGTTGAGCGGCGGTTTCATCGGTGGCCCCATCTCCCCCTCACCGAGCTACTTCGATGGGATCACGCTCTCGATCGCCTTGGGCATGGAACAAGTGGACCCGCCGGAAGGACCATTGTTCCGCCTCTCTCCGGATGGAGGCAGTGTTGCCGTCAACGCCACGGCGGAGGAACGCATCCAACTGCTCGATGCGTTGGGGAAATTGCATTTCGACGGCAAGGGCAACGGCTCCGGTTGGCGCACGATCCCACTGCCCGACGGACCCACTTGGCTGCTCGTGACCGTTGAAGGGAACGGCATGCGGCGCAGTGAGCGGCTGGTGCTACCGAAGTGATCGCTTTGGGGGGCCGCAGGGTTGACCCGAACGGGCTACGTGCCGGTGCGGGACAGACCAACTACGGAGGTCTGTCGTTGGGCAGTGCTCCCCGGACACCCTGAGTGGGTCTCGAGCTTCACAGGAGTTACCCGTGCAGGCTACGCGCCGGTGAGGGACAGACCAACTGCGGAGTTTTGTTGTTGGGTAGTGCTCGTCGGGCACCCTGCTTGGGTCTAGAACTAAGAACAATTAGGTTGGCAGCGATTTACCGCTGATCTGTTGATCCCGTATGTTCAATCAAGCAGCCAGGCCCTGTGTTGTCTAGGAAAATCCATGAAAAATACCAATGCGTACAGTACTAATGTTGCGAATAGAACCAAGGAATTATGGAACGTGAAGTTGTACTTTATCTGGAAAAATCGCCCAATACCAAACCACATAAGGCACATGACGTTCAAGAGAAAGCCATAAAGGAAGAGTCCCAATATCAAACCGGAATTTACATTCACCTCTTCTGGATTGAGGCGGAGCCAACTCCCCATTGATGGACAGCGAAAGAAGAAGTATACCAAGGGCACGAACAAGAATACAATCCCCAAAAAGGGAATCATGGATAGCAATCTGAAAATCGTTTTCACTTATGGGGAAGTAAAAATATCGTCCCAGTGATTGTCCAATGGCAAGAAGTCACCTCGCTCGCAAGGGTTGCCAAACGCATCTTAAACCTCCGCAGCGTCTTCGCCTCGAGACCCTGCGGCCTCGAAGCCGAAACTGGCGCTATAACTGCTGGTGTCCTGCACATCGGGTTGAGAAGTTACATACACACTGCGCAGGTCGAGAACGGCACCACGCCCGCGATCCCTCAGATCACCGGGCAAGTACGCAGGAAGTCCAACGCGGCCTCCATGTGATCGTGCATCACGGTATCCACCTTCACGAAAGGCACGCGCTCGCGGAACGCGGAAACGAACGATTCGATCCGTCCGGAACTCTTCGCCGGACGACGGAACTCCAACGCTTGCGCGGCGGTGAAGAGCTCGATCGCCAAGATGCGTTCCACATCGTGGACAACGGCCCAGGTCTTGATCGCGGCGGCGGCACCCATGCTCACATGATCCTCCTGCCCGTTGCTGCTGTCGATGGTATCCACGCTGTTCGGCATGCAACGTTGTTTGTTCGCGCTTACCAGTGAAGCCGACGTGTACTGCGGGATCATGAAGCCGCTGTTCAGTCCGGGCGTTGCTACCAAGAACGCTGGTAATCCCCGCTGGCCGCTGATCAGCTTGTAGGTCCTGCGTTCGCTGATGCTGCCGAGTTCCGCTGCGGCGATCGCCAAGAAGTCCAATGCGAGTGCGAGCGGTTGTCCGTGGAAGTTACCGGCGCTGATCACCAGGTCCTCATCATCGAACACCGTGGGGTTATCGGTGACGGATTCCAACTCGCACTCCACCACGCGCTCCACATAGGCAATGGCATCGCGTGATGCACCGTGTACCTGCGGGATGCAACGGAACGAATATGGATCCTGAACGTGTGCTTTCTTGCGTTTTATGAGTTCGCTGCCCTTGAGCAGTTCGCGCATACGACCAGCAACAACAGCCTGCCCCGGATGCGGACGCACGGCATGAACGCCGGCATGGAACGGTTCGACGCGACCATCGAACGCGTCCAACGAAAGCGCACCGATCACATCGGCGAAGTGTGCTAGACGCGTCGCTTTCAGCGTAAGCAGCGATGCGTAGGCGTTCATGAACTGCGTACCGTTCAACAACGCCAATCCTTCCTTCGGACCGAGCTCCAACGGCTTCCACCCAAGCTTCTTCAAGGCCTGCGCGCTGGGCATACGTTTACCCACCACCATCACTTCACCCAAGCCCAGCAAGGGCAAACTGAGGTGCGCGAGAGGTGCCAGATCACCGGAGGCGCCGAGCGATCCGCGTTCGTAGACCACAGGCAACACGTCGGCATTGTACATGTCGATGAGGCGCTGCACCGTTACTGGTGCCACGGCGCTGTGCCCAAAGGCCATGTTCTGCACCTTCAGGATCAGCATGGTGCGCACGATCTCCTCGGGTACGGGATCACCACTGCCGCACGCATGGCTCATCACCAAGTTCTTCTGCAACTGCACGAGGTCCTGCTTCGCAATGGACTTGTCATACAGCGAACCGAAGCCGGTGTTCACGCCATAGATCGGTGCGTCGCTTTTCTTCAGGCGGTCCAGAAGATACTTGTAGCTGCGGGCCACGGCCTTCAGTGCATCGGGCGCCAAGACGATGGGCACGCGCGATTCGAGGATATGCTCCAACTCGGCGAGCTCGAGGCCGACGGTTCCGATGGGATGCGCCCCCCCCGAAGTCACTCCCGCGAAGGCGGGAGTCCCGTTTTTCTGGGGGGAGCCACCCCGTATGCGGCCGCCCTTACTGCCTTTAATGCTCTTCGTTGATCTCATTGATCTGCTTTCTAGTTCTGCTTAGCTCGTCCAGTAGCGATGAGTGCACCGCCCTTACTGGACCGCACTGATCAAGTCGTCTTGTTTGATCGCCTTCTGCTCCCCTGTCTTCATGTCCTTCACGGTCACGAGACCTTGCTTCAATTCGTTCTCGCCGATGATGGCCACATAAGCGATGCCTTTGTCATCCGCGTACTTGAACTGCTTGGCCATCTTCACCGCATCGGGATAGAGTTCCGAAGCGATACCGGCTTCGCGCACTTGTCGCAAGAGTTTCAGGCAGTGCAGCGCTTCGGCTTCACCGAAATTCGCAAAGAGCAACTTGGTGCTTCCGCCCAGTTCTGCGGGGAACTTGTTGGTCTCCAACAGCACATCGTAGATGCGATCCGCACCGAAGCTGATGCCCACGCCGCTCATGTTCTTCAGGCCGAAGATGCCGGTGAGGTCATCGTAACGACCGCCGCCGCAGATGCTGCTACCAAGCGTCCCTTCCAACGCTTTCACTTCGAAGATGGCGCCGGTGTAGTAATCAAGGCCACGGGCGAGCGTTGGATCGAACTCCAGCTTAGTACTCTTCAAACTACCGACGGCATCGAAGGTGAACGACAGGTCCTTCAATCCTTGTTGCGCGGTTGGTGAAGAAGCGAGCCACTTTTCCAACAGCGGATGTTGTTCATTCCAGGTTCCGTTCAGCTCGAAAAGAGGTGCGATGCCTTTGATGGCTTCATCGCTCACCCCTTTCGTGCGCATCTCCTCCTCTACTTTCTCGCGGCCGATCTTGTCCAGCTTGTCGATCGCCGTGACGATATCGACCACCTTCTCGGGTTGGCCACACACTTCTGCGATCCCGCTCAGCATTTTGCGATCGTTGATCTTCACCACCACTTGCAGACCGAGATCGGTGAACACGTCATCGAAGAGTTGCACCAGTTCGATCTCGTTCAGCAGCGATGTGCTCCCGATCACATCCGCATCGCACTGGTAGAATTCGCGGTACCGCCCTTTCTGCGGCCTATCCGCGCGCCACACGGGTTGGATCTGGTAGCGCTTGAAGGGAAAGGTGATCTCACTCTGGTGTTGGACGACATAGCGCGCAAAGGGAACTGTGAGATCATAGCGTAGCGCCTTCTCGGTAAGTTCCGATGCGCGGATCTCAGATACCCAAGACTTCATATCGCGGAGAACTTCTTCGGAAAGTTCAACTGGAGCCTTGCCATACTTCGCATCAAACCTCTCCTTCACCTCCTTCATAAAGTCGCCGCTGTTCAGGATCTTGAAGATCAACCGATCGCCTTCTTCACCATATTTCCCCGTAAGCGTCTCCAAGTTCTCCATGGCGGGCGTTTCCAAGGGCAGGAAGCCGTACTTCTGGAACACCTTCTCGATCGTACTGAAGATGTACTTGCGGCGCAGCATCTCCACCGGGGAGAAATCGCGGGTGCCTTTGGGAATGCTCGGTTTAGAAGCCATGTCAAGTCTCAAGTCACAAGACACAAGTCATAAAGGACAAGTTCTTGGTGCTGCGGTCGTTGTAGAACGGCGCGAAAGTACGCGGCGGGCACTGACTGGGTGCGCACTTACTGGGCCGATGAATACGCTCCGCCCGTTGCTCATTTGGTCCGTATAGGGTGAGGGAGTGCGAGAGTGGAAGAGTGCGAGGGTGAAAAAGTGCTGGGTGCGCGTGTCTTCACTTTTTCACCCGATCATTCTTCCACGCAGCCGAACCGCAATTCGTGACGAAAGGCTACTGCACGACAACGAACCCAGCGGACAACCGTTCGCTACCCGACCAGAGGTGCAGGTGGTATGGGCCGGGTGCAAGGCGTTGCACATCCAATTGCTTCGGCACAGCGCCGTCCCAGCGTTGCAGGATGCGGCCCGTGGCATCGGTGAGGATCATACGGTCGGTGGGGAAACCAGCGGGGATGCGCACCATGATCGCCTCTTGGGCCGGGTTGGGGAAGAGTTGCAACGTGTGATCAGCCAATGCTGCGGGCACGACCGTGGTGATGTCGGTACCGTACTTGGCAAGGAAGAACGCCATGCCGGGACCGGTAAGCGTATCGGTGGGCACGTTGATGTCGAACACGGCCGTATCGCCGAAACTGCCGGTCATGAACACGTTGCCCAGCGCATCGGTAGCAAGGCCGTTGGCGGTATCGAATACGCCGATGGTGGGCACACCGCGCACCCATCCGAAGTTGCCATTGGACAGGTACTGCGCCAGAAAGAGGTCGTTCGCGATGGTCATGGGCAGCGTGGTCTCGTTGGGCCCCGGATCGAAGTCCTGCACCACGGAATGCGCACCGGCCACATAGACATTGCCCAGCACATCACACGCGATATCACATACCCCATCGAAGTGGTTGTTGCCTTGTAGACCGTTTGCCCACAGCGCATTGCCGGCAGTATCCAGCTTGGCGAAGTACAGGTTGCCGCCAACGCCGAAGGAGGTGAGTTCGATCACACCCGGCCCCGGATCCGCATCCGTGAGGTCGGTGAAGGAGCCCATGATATAGAGGTTCGCATCATCGGCACGAATGGCTTCGCCGATCTCGCTGCCGACGCCGCCGTGCCCTTGCAGCCACTGTACGGTCCCAAGCGTGTCTATCTTGCAGAGGAACGCCTGGTTGTTGTTGCCAACAGATAGCGTAGCCACATTGTCCGCATGCGTTTCGCCGGAGCAAACGCCATACGTGTACACGTACCCTTGGAGGTAAGCGATGCTTTGGGCGCGCTGTCCACCGGTGCCTTGTATGCCGCTCACCCACGCTAGTCCACCATCGGGCTGGTAGCGGGCGTGGAACGCATCCCATACACCTGCTTCGTGCGCAAGGGTGATCGGTCCTGCCACCGTCCCGAAGTTGACATTGCCGCTGATCTGCCCGGCCACGTAGATGTTGTCCGCTTCATCCACGGCCACACCATACGTTTCATCGTGGCCAACTCCACCAATGCGCCTGGCCCAAACGAATGCGCCGCTGGTATCATACTTCGCCAGAAACCCGTCCACACTTCCGGTGCTTCCGAAGAACACTTCGGCCTCACCGGGGTCCCAGTCGAAGTAGCTGTCGAAGCGGCCCACCATCACGAGGTTCCCGCTGTGGTCCAGCGCCAAACCTTTGGGGATCTCTGTTCCGGATCCACCGATGGCGATATGCCATATGTAGTTCCCTGCCGGGCCGTACTTAGCGAGAAAGATGTTACCATTCGCATCGTTGCCAACGTTGAGCACTTCCGCTGGCCCGGGATCGAAGTCGGCCACACCGTTCACGTTGCCACAGACGTAGACGTTGCCTGCGTCATCGGCCACGGCTGCCATACCGCGCGATGCAGCACCGGTGTGGGTGAAGGCCCAGTCGTAGGTCTGGGCGTGTATAGTGGCGGACAGGAAGAGCAGCGGAACGATGGATGCGCGGATGATCATGAAGCGCGAAAGTACGGTGGGCACTGAACCTTCTCTTTGGCTGCGTGCACCAAGTGCGCGAACGAGGTAGCCGCAGGCTACCATCCTCTCGTAGTGTTGCGCCTAGGCACGGGCCACGCGCAGAGTGGGAACCGATGCGTGGTCCGGAAATTGCGCAGCAGGCCAGCGGTCCAAAGCCCAATTGCATTCGTCACATGCCCATGCGGATCCCGGTCCTTTTGCTTTTCGTGCTGACCTACCTCGGTTCCTTCGCGCAGCACCTCACGTTCGAGGAATGGAAGGAACAGTCGGTCGTTGATATGCGTTTGATGCCCCACTACGGCAACCGTCCGAAGAACCAGAAGATGTTGGCCTCGGATTCCACCTTTGTGGCACTGACGCTGGCCTCTATCCCGGACCCACATACGGCCGCGGACCATCTGGTAGACCTCGGCTTCGGGCTCTTGCGGGAAGGCAACATGACCCATGCCATGTACCGCTTCAACCAAGCCTACCTGCTGGAGCCCAAGAACACGAACATCTATCGCGGCTATGGCGCCTTCTTCATGGCCATGGACCGCACGGATGAAGCGGGACGCGTCTATGCCGATGGCCTAGCGATCGACAGCACGGAGAGCCGGTTGATGATCGATCTTTCCACAGCCTTCTTGGCAGCGGAATACAACGCACGGGACAGGGAGCCGGAGAAAGCGGACCAACTGCTGGCCGGCAGCATCAAATTGCTTCGACGCGCGCTACAGTATGAACCGAAGAGCACCGAGGCCAATTTCAAACTGAGCGTGGCCTACCTGCGGAAAGATGAATGTTTGGAGGCCCGGAAATACCGAGATATCTGCGAGGAACTGGGAGGTGCGGAACTGACTTTGGAGTTCGAGGGGGCTTTGCAGCGGAAGTGCCCCAAGTGAGCCCGACAGCGGGACCGCTCAGGCTGTGCCCAAGCGGTCCGCCGTCCAGAACGTGGGCCGCCTCCATCGAAATGGAACAGGCCCCTTCGCTCACCACAACAGTACAGGCATTGTGGTGCAAACGGTGCTATCTGGGCTACGAAGATCCGGTCCGTCTGTACAGGTCTGATCCCCGCTCTGCGGAAACCTAACGCAACGGATCGCGTACCAAGGGCGCAAACGCAGTCCAATGGCCCGTTCCATGCAAGCACTCGACAGCCGTCTATTCCTGCATTCCCTCCAGTCGCCGGATTCGGAGCCGGGTGCGCTGAAGTACCGGATGGCCGAGCTGGAGCACACGCTGGCCTCGGCTCAGGAAGAGATCGACCTGCTCACCGGTGAACGCGACGAACTCGTGGCCGCCATCAAGAAATGGGCGAAGGCCGACCGTTTGGAACGCCAGGACCTGCTGCTGGAGGCCACCACCTTGGACCTGCGCACCGAGCTGAAGATGGTGCGCAATGAGGTGAAGCGCCTGAAGCGCGAGAACAGCGCGCTGCTCGGGCAGCAGACCGAGGATCGGGGCAACCGCCAGATGCGGGCCTGAGCAGGAAGTTCCTTCCGCTCGCGAACGGCACGGGGCTTGCCAGTATCTTGGCCGCGCCCCATACCGCTCGTCATGTACCGCACGCTCTCCCTACCCCTCCTTCTTTTGGCCTTTACCCTGTCCGCACAGGACCGTTCCCTGGAACTGATCCGCAATGGCGGCTTCGAGCTGGTGGACAAAGACCCCAGCACCTACGATCAATTGGGCAATGCGAGTGGATGGCGGGATGCCACCTTGGGCCTGTCCGATCTCTTCGCCCCCACGGCCTCGTCCAAAACGGTCGGTGTCCCGGTGAATGATTACGGTGATATCAAGCCCTTCGAAGGATATTACTACGCCGGTTTTTGCGGCTGGAAGGCCGACATCCAGCGGAACTTCGACGCGTACGACGAGAACGATAAGTTCATTCCGGCGTGGGGGGCGTACTCGGAATATATCAAGGGTGAATTGATCCAGCCGTTGCTGGAGGACTCCACCTACGAAGTGGTATTCAACGTGGCTCTTGCCGGGAACAGCGACCGCAGCATAAAGGGTGTGGGCGCCTATTTCAGCGAATTGGACTTGAGCTACCAGAACCGCAAGTTCATGGAGGAGGATCCGCAGGTGTACAGTGAGAAGATCATCGACGAGCGGAACAAATGGACCGAGATCCGCGGCACGTTCGTGGCCGATGGCAAGGAAAAGTTCGTGATCCTCGGTGTGTTCCCCTATGTGGGCCTGGAGTCGAAGAACATGATCGAAGGACCGGACAACCGTTACGCCTACTACTACATCGACGGTATCTCGCTGAAGCGGGTGGCACCGGAGAAGTGAGCAGGACCTACCTACCCCAACGAAAAAGCCCCGTTCACACGGGGCTTTCCTGTTCGGGGACCGAAGATCACTTCGCGGCTTTCGTCGCGGTAGCGCCTTTACGGGTGGAGGGTTTTGCGGGTGCGCCTTCTGCTGCCGCCTTCAGACGGGCGATCTTGAGGGTAGCCTTGCGCTTGCGGATGGCTTGCGCCTGTGGGTCCTGTGCCATTGTTCTCGTGTTGGGCGGCGAAGGTAGGATTAATGGGGAAAATGGGAAGATCACGCAGCATTCCGATACCGTGAACCACCTTGCCCAACGTAAAAGCCCTGCTCACCGCCGGGCTTTTGCGCTGAATTGTATCGCCTTTAACCCCGCACCAACTTCTTGTACTTCAACCGGTGTGGTGTGACATCCCCCACGCGCTTCTTGTAGTTCTCCTCGTACTCGCTGAAGCCGCCTTCTCAATAGCCCTTTCGAGCTCGGATCTGGAGGAACTTCTTAACGTCCTCAAATGGAACCTCATGGCCCTTCATGCACAAGATGGGCTCATCATCGAGATCATCGAAGTAGACCAGGGCCTTCATGATCAAGGCCCGATCCAATTAAGGGAGTTTGACCGCGCATAGGGCAAGTAGTTCTTGCAGGGAGATGCGCTTCAGGATGAAGTACAGATCAACGTGATCCTTCATCGTACCACACCCAGTGATCGCCGAGAGCTTCATGCAGCCGATATCAGCGATGTCCGCTAGGTCAAGATGATCCGCGTTGATCGGCGGCCGCAACAACGGATACGGGTACTGCATGAAACTGAGCTTGATGCTCTCCGAGACCACTAAACTCAAGGTGTTCGCTTCATCCTGCACCTTCAAAACATTCAAACCCGTGAAGTTCTCTCTCAACCGCTCGAATAGCAGTGTCGTGTCGAACGCATCGTTCTTGAAAAAGTCGAAGTCCACGCTATCGCGATGGCCTAGTTGAAGCGCCAAGGCAGTTCCTCCAGCGAGATAGAACCCTTCCTCTCGAGCGACACCCAATGCGGGCAGGAAACGCTGGCGCTGTTCGTCGAGGATGGACCAGAACATGGGGTTAGAACCGGCTTGTAATCTGTGGTTCCACATCGAACACCAGCGACCAATAATTCAAGGACCGCTTGTTCCATTCACCTGGTCGTGGGTGCGCCACCACCTCTGCTATGCGCTCGCGTGGGTAGGTCCTGAACAACCAGAGCAAGGCCTCATGCGTTCCCAGATTGAGCACATTGGTGATGATCCGTTCCTTGTGCTGTTCCACATCGATCCGATCAGTATCGAAGGAACAGAGTGCCGCTTTGACAGAAGGAATAAGGTGGGTTGCCATAGCAGTTGAAAGGTACGACAGAGAAAAGGAGAACTAAGCCGAGGATCCTCATACAACACAAGAAAAAGCCCGGCTTATCACCGGGCTGTCGTTCCATAGTGCGCCAAGTTGGAGTCGAAATACAATTGGGTGTTCCGAATAAACTACGGTCGTACATTTCTCGTTCTTGGGCCATGCGCCTCCTCACCACTTTTTCATTGATGATGGTTCTCTGTAGCGTTCGAGCTCAGCGCCCGGGCATTGCCACCCTTCTTTCGCTGGCCGATTGCTTGGATACCACGTGCATAAGCGCGCGCTTGCGAACTGTCGACTATTGCCTGAAGGGAGGAAAAAAAGAAGATGGTTGGAAGTGGTCAAGATGCGGAGCATTCGATCAATGGGGAGATCAGCACGTGGTGCGCTTCAAGGGGTCCGAGAACGGCCACTATCGGGACTACTTCATCACGACACGCGATACCGCTTTAGCGGACACGCTCACCTACGAATTACATCGGCTTGGTTTCACGATGGAGCGCCAATACCACGAGCGCCAACGCTTCGTGAAACACTTCATGAACAATGCCTATCCGGGGTTAGAGGTACTCCGGTTGGAAAGGCGCGCCAGCAACATTCGCTATATGAAATCAGGTGACTTGGCCGATCCACATGCCCTTCCCATGGACTCACTCGGCTGTGATGCGACCGAGCGGCTCCAAAAGATGGCCCAAGAAGCGGGTTACGACGGATTCGAAATGATCCAAGAACTGCACTGGGGGTTCAGGGTCCGCGTACCAACGCCGCAGTTGACGATACGCCCAGGACTGAGTCTTGGGACTGTCGACATGTTCTATCCTGTAAGTGATCAAGCCGTGGAATTCACGGTGCGGGATCTGTCTGGCAAGGAAGTCCTTCGTTCCGTGACCAAAGATCAGCGTACGGTGATCGACGTGTCCGGATTAAACAACGGAGTTCATTACCTCACCATCTACTCCAAGACGGGCATGGTCTCGAAGACCTTCATGAAGAACTGATGACGCAGAAGCCCGGCTCATCACCGGGCTTTCGCATTCAATTTCGTCGGCCTACCCCCGCACCAGCTTCTTGTACTTCAACCGATGCGGCGTTACATCCCCCACACGCTTCTTGTAGTTCTCTTCGTACTCGCTAAAACCGCCCTCGAACCAGTAGACCTTGCTGTCGCCTTCGAAGGCGAGGATGTGGGTACACACGCGGTCCAGGAACCAGCGATCGTGGCTGATGATGACGGCGCAGCCGCTGTAGTTCTCGATGCCTTGCTCCAACGCGCGGAGGGTGTTCACGTCCAGATCGTTGGTCGGCTCGTCAAGGAGAAGGAC
>Ga0209181_10003189_pt1 | contig 25682 bp, 28 predicted proteins | sample MAT05_FD_187208 | JGI IMG/M metagenome (GOLD analysis project Ga0209181, IMG submission 187208) | Freshwater microbial communities from Lake Fryxell liftoff mats and glacier meltwater in Antarctica - MAT-05 (SPAdes) (version 2) | ecosystem: Environmental > Aquatic > Freshwater > Ice > Liftoff...
CAGCTGACGTGGACGTCCGATCTTGTACTCGGGGTCGCTGATCATCTCATTGAGTTGAGCGATCCAGCCGACGGTGCGGGCCAAGGCAAAGATTCCGGTAAACAGGTTGACCGGAATGCCGATGGCGCGCTGAACGATACCGGAGTAGAAATCCACATTGGGGTACAGCTTGCGCGACACGAAGTACTCGTCTTCCAAGGCAATTTTTTCCAGCTCTTTGGCGAGCTTGAACAGCGGATCGTTTTCCAGACCCAATTCAGCCAGGACTTCATCGCAGGTCTCCTGCATGAGCTTGGCTCGCGGGTCGTAGTTCTTGTAAACACGATGGCCAAAACCCATCAGCTTGACACCAGAGTTCTTGTCTTTGACCTGCTCCATAAACTGAGCAACCTTGGAGACACCGCCCTGACGCTGAATGTCTTCGAGCATGTTGAGGCAAGCCTCATTGGCGCCACCATGCGCCGGACCCCATAGGCAGGCCACGCCAGCGGCAATGGCGGCAAACGGGTTGGTGCCGGATGAGCCGCACAGGCGTACCGTCGAGGTCGAGGCATTTTGCTCATGGTCGGCGTGCAGGATGAAGATACGATCCAGAGCACGTTCGAGCACTGGATTGACCTTATAGTCTTCACAGGGTGTGCCAAACATCATGCGCAGGAAGTTGCCAGCATAGCTGAGATCGTTGCGCGGGTACATGTAGGGCTCGCCCTTGCCGTACTTGTAGGCCATGGCGACTAGCGTTGGCATCTTGGCAATCAGGCGAATGGCCGCCACGTCACGGTGCTCTGGGTTGTTGATGTCTGTGCTGTCGTGGTAGAAGGCTGACAAGGCACCGACCAGACCGGTCAACACCGCCATAGGGTGCGCATCACGCCGGAAGCCACGCAGGAAAAACTGCATCTGTTCATTCACCATGGTGTGGCGGATGACGAGTTTGTGGAAGTCGCTGCGTTCCTGCTGCTTGGGCAATTCGCCTTTTAACAAGAGATAGCAGGTGTCCAGATAATCACACTGGGTAGCGAGTTGTTCAATTGGGTAACCGCGGTAAAGCAACTCACCTTTATCGCCATCGATATAGGTGATGGCAGATTGGCAGGAGGCGGTTGAAAGAAAGCCTGGGTCATAAGTAAACATGCCCGTTTGGCCGTACAACTTGCGAATGTCTACGACATCCGGCCCGACACTGCCCTGGTACACAGGCAATTCGACGCTGGGGCTGCCGTTGGAGAAAGACAGGGTGGCTTTATTTTCAGCTAGCTTCATTTTGACCTTTCGGGTTTTCTCTCAACATATTCAACACTTCAGAAATATCTTCGCGATCCAGATCCGGCTGAACCTGTGCCATCGTTTTGCGCCTCAGGTGCAGGTCGAGAAGATCGTTATCACTCAACTCCATTAGAGCCATCAGACCTTGCGCTTGCTTGACAGTTATCGTAGTTTCGAACCGTCTGAAAAATCGCTCAATAAAAATATCATTCTCAAGCAAGCCCCGGCGGCTGCGCCACTTGAGCTTGCTCAGAGTTCTTTCGTCGATAAGATCACTCGGCGAGGGAGCTTCCAGGTGCTGCATGGCTCACTCAGATCAGATGGCGCGACGCACCATGAGTTCTTTGACCTTACCAATAGCTGCGGTGGGGTTCAGTCCCTTGGGGCAGACGTCAACACAGTTCATGATTGTCGTGCAGCGGAACAGGCGGTAAGGGTCTTCAAGGTTGTCCAGTCGCTCGCTGGTACCTTCGTCGCGGCTGTCAGCGATAAAGCGGTAGGCTTGAAGCAAACCGGCCGGGCCTACAAACTTGTCCGGGTTCCACCAGAAAACCGGGCAGCTGGTGGAGCAGCATGCGCACAAAATGCACTCATACAGGCCGTTCAGTTCCTCACGTTCTTCTGGGCTTTGCAGTCGCTCTTTTTCAGGGGGACGGGTTTCGTTGATCAGGTAGGGTTTGATCGAATGGTATTGCTGGAAGAACAGCGTCATGTCGACGATCAGGTCGCGAATCACCGGCAGACCTGGCAGCGGCTTGAGGGTGATGGTATCGGGCAGGGTGCGCAGATTGATCAGACAGGCCAGGCCGTTCTTGCCGTTGATGTTCATTGCGTCAGAGCCACAGATACCTTCGCGGCAAGAGCGGCGGTAAGACAAGGTAGGGTCTACTTGCTTCAACTTGACCAGCGCATCCAAAAGCATGCGTTCGCTGCCGTCTAGCTCCATCTCGATGGTCTGCATGTAAGGTTTGGCGTCGGTATCCGGGTTGTAGCGGTAAATATGGAAAGTGCGTTTTGCCATGATGTGCTTTCTGGTTCGGTAGGGGTCAGAACGTACGGACTTTGGGTGGAACGGATGCCACGGTCAGCGGCTTCAGGTTCACCGGTTTGTAGCTCAGACTGTTGGTGTCACGATCCCACAAGGTGTGCTTCAGCCAGTTGACGTCGTCTCGGCCGAGGGGGCAGGTAGCGTCATCGGCAGGACGGTCATAGTCCAGCACGGTATGGGCGCCACGGCATTCTTTGCGAGCGGCAGCGGAAACCATGGTGGCTTGAGCCGCTTCGATCATGTTGTCAACTTCCAGCGCTTCAATGCGCGCTGTGTTGAAAATCTTGGACTTGTCTGTCAAAACGATGTCATTGACACGCTTGCGCATGGCAGCGATTTTGACCACACCTTCATCCATAGTCGCCTGGGTACGAAACACGCTGGCGTGGGCTTGCATAATGTCCCGAATATCGTCTGCCACCGTTTGGGCGTACTCGCCAGATTTGGTGCTATCCAGGCGGTTTAGGCGCTCCAACGAGATGTCGGCACCGTTTTCTGGCAGCGGCTTGTGGGTGTCGTTCTCGTTGTTGAACTGGACAATGTGTTTTCCAGCTGCACGTCCGAAAACCACGATGTCGAGCAGCGAGTTGGTTCCCAGACGGTTAGCGCCGTGCACACTCACGCAAGCACATTCACCCACCGCGTACAAGCCTTTGACAACTGAGGTCGGGTTGCCATCCTTGGGTACTACCACCTGGCCATAGATATTGGTCGGAATGCCACCCATCTGGTAGTGAATGGTCGGCACGACAGGAATCGACTCCTTGGTGATGTCGACATTGGCGAAGTTGTGACCTATCTCGAAGACGCTTGGCAGCCGCTTGGCGATGGTATCGGCACCCAGGTGGGTCATATCGAGGTTGATGTAGCTCTTGTTGGGGCCACAGCCTCGGCCTTCCTTGATTTCCTGGTCCATGCAGCGTGAAACGAAGTCACGTGGCGCCAGGTCTTTCAGGGTGGGGGCGTAGCGTTCCATAAAGCGCTCACCGTTGCTGTTGCGCAAAATAGCGCCTTCGCCACGGCAACCCTCGGTCAGTAGCACACCCGCACCCGCTACGCCGGTCGGGTGGAACTGCCAGAACTCCATGTCTTGCAGGGGGATGCCAGCACGCGCCGCGATGCCCAGTCCGTCGCCAGTATTGATGAATGCGTTAGTGGATGCAGCAAAAATGCGACCAGCGCCACCGGTGGCCAGCAGCACAGTTTTCGCGCGCAGCACATGAATCTCACCGGTTTCCATCTCCAGTGCGGTGACACCCACCACATCGCCTTCGGCGTCACGGATCAAGTCCAGCGCCATCCACTCGACGAAGAAATTGGTGTGTGCCTTCACATTCTGCTGGTAGAGCGTGTGCAGCATGGCATGCCCGGTGCGGTCGGCGGCAGCGCAAGCGCGTTGCACCGGTTTTTCGCCGTAATTGGCCGTATGACCACCAAAAGGGCGTTGGTAAATCGTGCCGTCCGCGTTGCGGTCAAAGGGCATACCAAAGTGTTCTAGCTCATAGACGACCTGAGCGGCTTCACGACACATAAATTCAATGGCGTCTTGATCGCCCAGCCAGTCCGAGCCTTTGATAGTGTCGTAAAAATGGTAGTGCCAGTTGTCGTCGGCCATATTGCCCAGGCTGGCGCCAATGCCGCCTTGCGCCGCCACGGTGTGCGATCGTGTAGGAAAGACCTTGGTCAATACCGCCACGTTCAGGCCGGCGTTGGATAAGCGCAGGGATGCGCTCATGCCGGAGCCGCCGGCCCCGACGATGACAACGTCAAATTTGCGCGTGGTGAGTTTTGAGGTAGCAGTCATGATGAATCTTGTGTTTTGTTGATGGGTAGCGCCCAGCTTGGCGCTTTGCAACCGATATGGTTGAGCCCCGCTAAGCGGTCAAAATTGCTTACAGGCGCCACAGAACCTGGATCGCCCAGCCGGTGCAACCAGCCAGCCAGAGGATGGCAAACACGTGCATCACGAACCGGACCGCGTAGGGTTTGACGTAATCCATGAAGATATTGCGCATACCTACCCACACATGGTAGAACAAGGACAGAAAGACGACAAAGGTCAGCGTTTTCATCCATTGGGCGGAAAAAATCCCTGACCAGAGCTCGTAGCTCACCGGCCCTTTGCTGAAAATCACTTGAGCCAGCACCAGGACAACAAATGTTGCCAGCACCACAGCCGTCACGCGTTGTGACAACCAATCCCGCATACCGTAATGCGCACCCACGACCGTGCGATGAGAACCGTAGTTAACAGACATGTATTGCTCCTGGATTAATAAAGGCCGAACAGCTTGGCACCGAGTACCACCGTCAGGCTGAGTGTCAGAACGATGACCAGAGCCGCCGTCTGGCGGCCAAAATCTTTCGTCACGTGGTGATGATGGGTGTCCATCCAGAGGTGGCGCATCCCGGCGATGAAGTGATGCAGGATGGCCCAGATCAGACCCAGCGCGACCAGCTTCCACAAAAATCCGGGTATACCTAACATGCCGATATTGAACGCGGCTTTGAACCTGGCAAAAGAAATCTCCGATGAAATGGAGGTGTCAAACATCCAGATTACAAATGGCAGCAGGAAAAACATGATGGCGCCACTGACTCGGTGCATGCCAGACGCCAGCGAAGCCAGCGGCCAGCGATAGCTGATCAGACTGGCACCGTCGATGTTGCGAAATTCGGGGCGATTTGTTGAAGTGCTCGTCGCTGTTTCAGACATAACTTGCTTTCTGTGTTTTGGGTGACCGCGGATTGATCAGCATGTTGCCAGCTGTTGAGAAAAAATTTTATTGCAACGCAGCATCATACGCTGCATCTGAGGGGTATTGGAGGGCAGTCAACCTACCCATCGCCATTGATATAGTTCTAACTCCGAGTGGACCTTTTCAGTCTGACACACGCATTACACAAGACTTTGATCGGGGCTCAATTCATGTCATTCTGGTAGTGATGGGTGTCTGTGCGGTAGTAGCCATTGCGCAATTCCATGGGTTCGCTCTGGTAGGTGTAGGCGATACGTTCCACGCTCAATAGCGGGCTGCCCACCGCCACTTTGAGCAAGTCGGCGTGAGCTTCAGTTGCCGCAATGGCGCGGATTTTTTCTTCTGCACGCACCATGCGTACGTTGAATTCTGTCTCGAACAAGCCGTACATCGGGCCCTTGCAGGTTGCCAGTCTCTCAGCAGTCAGGCCCTTGAAGGGCACTGCAGGCAGCCAGAGATCTTCCAAGATCACAGGCGCGCCAGCAAAACTTAATACCCGGCGTACTTGCAAGACGGTGTCGCCACAGCGCAAAGCCAAGGCTTTGGCCACGTCGGCGCTGGCTCGGGCTCTGCGGCATTCGATGATGTCGCGCTCGGCTGGACCCTCGCTGCCCCGAGAACCGCTATTGGGTACCAATTTCAGGAACCTGAACTGCACCTGCTGCTCGGCGTGTGTGGCCACAAACGTGCCCTTACCCTGGCGGCGCAACAGCAGGTTTTCAGCGGCCAACTCGTCAATGGCTTTGCGCACCGTGCCTTGGCTCACCTGAAATCGCGCAGCCAACTCGACCTCGCTGGGGATGACTTCACCGGGCTTCCACTCGCCAGATTGCAAGCTCCCCAGAATCAGCGCTTTGATCTGCCGGTAGAGGGGGCTGAATGCTGGTGTGGCATGGGCCGCAGTCGATACCACTTCAGGCGCCATGGCAATTTCAGGCTCCTCGCTGAGATCGGGCAGGGTTTGCATGAACAGGGTCTCCAGGTATCGTTTGCGTTTTCAGTAATCATATCTTATATAAGACATAAGACAAGTTGACGATTGGGTGTTTTCAAGGATACACTTCAAAGGCTTGGCGCAGATCGATGTAGATCATCTGCCCGACAACCGCTGATTTTTCTTCCCAAATTTCTGGAGTTTTATTATGAGCAAGAAACCCGTTCGCGTTGCTGTTACCGGTGCTGCCGGCCAAATCGGTTACGCCATTTTGTTTCGCATCGCCTCGGGCGAAATGCTGGGCAAAGACCAGCCTGTGGTGTTGAGCTTGCTGGAAGTTCCGGTTGAGAAGGCCCAGCAAGCGCTGCAGGGTGTGATGATGGAACTGCAAGACTGCGCATTCCCGCTGTTGATAGGCATGGAAGCCCATAGCGATCCCATGACCGCTTTCAAGGATGTGGATTACGCCATGTTGATTGGTTCGCGTCCGCGTGGCCCGGGCATGGAGCGCGCCGAGTTGCTGGCCGTTAATGCTGAAATTTTCACGGCACAAGGCAAGGCGCTCAACGCCGTCGCCAGCCGCGACGTGCGCGTGCTGGTGGTGGGCAACCCCGCCAACACCAACGCCTACATCGCCATGAAGAGCGCGCCCGATCTGCCGCGCAAGAACTTCACCGCCATGCTGCGGCTGGACCACAACCGCGCTTTGAGCCAACTGGCCACCAAAACAGGCAAGGCCGTGGCAGACATCGAAAAAATGGCCGTCTGGGGCAACCACTCTCCGACCATGTACGCCGACTACCGCTTTGCCACCATCGACGGCAAAAGCGTCAAGGACATGATCAATGACCAGGACTGGAACGCCAACACCTTCCTGCCCACAGTGGGCAAACGCGGTGCAGCCATCATTGCTGCACGTGGCGTGTCTTCAGCTGCTTCGGCTGCCAACGCTGCCATCGACCACATGCACGACTGGGCCTTGGGCACGAACGGCAAGTGGGTCACCATGGGTATCCCTTCCAACGGCGAATACGGTATTCCCAAGGACACCATGTTTGGTTTCCCGGTGACCTGTGTCAACGGCGAGTACACCATGGTTGAAGGTTTGCCGATTGATGCTTTCAGCCAGGAATGCATCAACAAGACCCTTAAGGAGTTGCAGGAAGAGCAGGCCGGTGTGGCGCATCTGCTCTGAACTCAGACAGCTGATTCAACACCGTGACCCATCCTCGCCACGTGCTGCTAGGCGCTGCTGTTGCAGCGCCCCTGCCTGTATGTGATCACTACTGCGGCACCGAGCTGCGCATGCGCAAGGCGCTCGCCTTTCAGGACGAGATGACGCAGGCGCTTGGCACGTGCGTTTTTGACGTCACGCTGGACTGTGAAGATGGTGCTCCAGTGGGGGGTGAGAACGACCATGCTTTGATGGTCTCAGCCCTTGTCAGTAAAGGGCGAGTAGCTACTGAAAACGCAGTGAATTCCGTTGCGCAGCGGGTCGCTGTCAGGGTGCATCCGGTGGATCACCCGGCCTTCGAGCAAGACGTTCAGATCGTCTTGGGTGATGCCGCAGCGCACTGGAGCCATCTGATGTTGCCCAAGGTGGACTCGGTGGCAGATGTTGACCGGGCGTTGCGGGTGATAGATGCGGCATTGGCCACCTCCGGTCGTACGCGGGCGCTGCCAATTCACGTGCTGATAGAGTCTCCCCTGGCGGTTCATCAGGCGGCGTCGATCGCAGCGCACCCGCGTGTGGAGTCGCTCAGTTTTGGTCTGATGGATTTTGTTTCTGCGCATGGTGGCGCCATACCGGCATCGGCGATGTCGGTTGGCGGGTTGGGATCTGCTGATGGGAATGACCAGTTCAGCCATCCGCTGGTGGTGCGAGCCAAGCTGGAAATCAGTGCTGCCTGCCATGCGTTTGGCAAGGTGCCCTCGCATTGCGTGGTGACTGAATACAAGCGCCCGGAAGTGATTCAGGCGGCTGCTCAGCGGGCCAGCCGCGAGCTGGGTTTTACCCGCATGTGGAGTATTCACCCGGATCAGATTCGCCCGATTCTGGCGGCTTTTACCCCTGCGCAAAGTGAGGTCGATCAGGCAAGTCATATTATTTGTGCGGCTCAGGCGGCGGGCTGGGCACCAATATCAGTCGCAGGCACCTTGCATGACCGGGCAAGTTTTCGCTACTTCTGGCAAGTGCTGGAAAAGGCGCACCAAACGGCTCGCCTGGATCGCCAGGACCCGGCTTATCGGTATTTTGCCTGCTGAACCAGGCGGTATGAATGTCAGGAGAAATTGATCATGAGTTTTCAGAACGGGTGTAAAGCGCCTGCTTGGCGCCCGCGGCTGTTGGCTGGCATCAGCGTCTGGGCGGCGATGTCAGTGCTTGCTGTTACGCACTTCGAGGTACATGCAGAGGTTGCGAAGCACGCCAGTAAAACCCGTAAACCGTTGTCACAAAGCCGGGTAGAACTCAAGAGCCAGGCGAACCAGATGGCGTCTGGTATTCGCGCTGCAGAGGCGGCGCTCAGCCCGGACGAACTGGCGATTGCCCAGCGTGTGGAAGTGGGGCGTATTCCCTGCGAACTGGGCGCGTTTGTGACGGTGGAGGCAGACCAGCGTGCGCCGGGCTATTTCGATATCTCTGGTAAAAAATTCAAATTTCGCATGACCCCTGTTGTTAGCAGTACCGGTGCCATTCGGCTGGAAGACACCGAAGCTGGCGCGGTTTGGCTGCAGTTATCCAACAAGTCCATGCTGATGAACCACAAGACGGGTTCCCGCATGGCTGACGTCTGCATGACGCTAGCGCAAGCCGCAGTAGCAGACGCCATGCTGAAAAATCCTCCGCCTAGTTTGCTGGAGCCATTGCCTGTTGCGTTGAGTCCAGTGCCCTATGCAACGATACGGGACCCACTTGCGTCAGGGCTGGTTCGCTAGGCTACGCCCGATTTCCCCGAAATTTTTGCTTGATCCGATTAAAGAAGGAGTTCATTTATGTTGCAAGCCTACCGTGCCCATGTTGCAGAGCGCGCCACACTTGGTATTCCCGCGCTGCCGCTAACCGCGCAGCAAACCGCCGAACTGATTGAGTTGTTGAAGGCCCCGCCTGCAGGCGAAGAGGCTTTTCTGGTTGAGTTGATCACTCACCGCGTGCCTGCCGGTGTGGATGATGCCGCCAAGGTCAAGGCCAGTTACCTGGCGGCTGTCGCGCATGGCACTGAAAAGTGCACGCTGATCAGCCGCGAAAAAGCGACTGAGCTGCTGGGCACTATGCTGGGCGGCTACAACCTGACACCGTTGATCGACCTGCTGGACGACGCGGCAATGGCTGCAGTGGCTGCCCAATCGCTGAAAAAAACCCTGTTGATGTTCGACCAGTTTCACGACGTCAAGGAAAAGGCCGACAAGGGCAACACTTTTGCCAAAGCTGTGCTGCAAAGCTGGGCCGATGCCGAGTGGTTCACCAGCCGCCCGGAAGTGCCGCAAAGCATTACTTTGACTGTACTCAAGGTCACTGGCGAGACCAATACCGATGACCTGAGCCCCGCGCCCGATGCCTGGAGTCGCCCGGACATTCCTTTGCACGCCTTGGCGATGCTGAAAAATAAACGTGACGGCATCACGCCAGAAGATGACGGCAAGCGTGGCCCGGTCAAGTTCATTGAAGACCTGCGTGCGCGTGGCAACCTGGTCGCCTATGTGGGCGACGTGGTCGGCACGGGGTCGAGCCGCAAGTCGGCCACCAACAGCGTGTTGTGGTTCACCGGTGAAGACATTCCGTTTGTGCCCAACAAGCGTTTTGGAGGTGTCTGCCTCGGCGCCAAAATTGCGCCTATTTTTTACAACACCATGGAAGATGCGGGTGCCTTGCCGATTGAACTCGATGTCAGCCAGATGAATATGGGCGACACCATCGAGTTGCGTCCTTATGAAGGAAAAGCGCTTAAAGACGGCGTGGTTATTGCGGAGTTCACTCTCAAAAGTGAAGTTCTGTTTGACGAAGTTCGCGCCGGTGGCCGCATTCCGTTGATCATTGGTCGCGGCCTGACCACCAAGGCGCGTGAGTCATTGGGGTTGCCTGTATCCACCCTGTTCCGTTTGCCGCAAAACCCCAAATCCAACGGCAAAGGCTTTACCTTGGCGCAAAAAATGGTTGGCCGTGCGTGCGGTTTGCCAGAAGGCCAGGGCGTGTTGCCCGGCACCTATTGCGAACCCAAGATGACTTCAGTCGGCTCACAAGACACCACCGGCCCGATGACCCGTGACGAACTGAAAGACTTGGCCTGCCTGGGTTTCAGCGCCGATTTGGTCATGCAATCCTTCTGCCACACGGCTGCTTACCCCAAGCCTGTGGACGTGAAGATGCACCATGAGTTGCCTGAGTTCATCAGCAACCGCGGCGGCATCCCCTTACGCCCAGGTGACGGCATCATCCACAGCTGGCTCAACCGCATGTTGTTGCCTGACACCGTCGGCACCGGCGGCGATAGCCACACCCGTTTCCCGATTGGCATCAGCTTCCCGGCGGGCTCTGGCTTGGTGGCCTTTGGTGCCGCCACCGGTGTCATGCCGCTGGACATGCCTGAGAGCGTGTTGGTGCGCTTCAAAGGCCAGATGCAGCCTGGTGTGACACTGCGTGATCTGGTGAATGCCATTCCGCTGTATGCCATCAAGTCGGGCGAACTGACCGTGGCCAAGCAAGGCAAGAAGAATGTGTTTTCCGGTCGTATCCTGGAAATTGAAGGCTTGCCCGATCTGAAGGTCGAACAGGCGTTTGAGCTCAGCGATGCGTCGGCTGAACGTAGCGCTGCCGGTTGCACCGTGTACCTGAACAAGGATCCGATCATTGAATACATCAACAGCAACATCGTCATGCTCAAGTGGATGATTGCCAATGGTTATTCTGACGTGCGCACCATTACCCGCCGCATCAAGGCCATGGAGGCCTGGCTGGCCAATCCGCAGTTGCTCAAGGCCGATGCAGATGCCGAATACGCCAGCGTGATCGAGATAGACTTGGCCGACATTCACGAGCCAATCGTGGCCTGCCCGAATGACCCTGACGATGTCAAAACCCTGTCAGACGTGGCGGGTGAAAAGATTGACGAGGTGTTCATTGGCTCGTGCATGACCAATATCGGCCACTTCCGCGCAGCCTCCAAGCTGCTGGAAAACAAGCGTGACATTCCGGTCAAGCTGTGGATGGCACCGCCCACCAAGATGGATGCCAAACAACTTACCGAGGAAGGTCACTATGGTGTTCTGGGTAGTGCAGGTGCCCGCATGGAAATGCCGGGCTGCAGTCTCTGCATGGGCAATCAGGCGCAGGTCAAGGAAGGCGCCACGGTGTTTTCCACTAGCACGCGTAACTTCCCGAACCGCTTGGGCAAGAACAGCAACGTTTATCTGGGCAGCGCCGAACTGGCTGCTATTTGCTCCAAGCTCGGTCGTATTCCGACCAAAGCCGAGTACATGGCTGACATGGGCGTGTTGACCGCCGCCAGCAGCAAAATTTACCAGTATCTGAACTTTGACAAGGTTAAGGATTACACCGACGCGGCCGAAACCGTGGTGGTTGCTGCATGAAGTAGCTGTTTTCAATGCACTGCCGGGTCTCTGCAGGCGCTTTGTTGGCGCACGCGAGGGGCATCAGGTCGCTGAACTGAAAGTTTAAAGAGCCCTGCGAACAAAATCGCAGGGCTCTTTTGTTGCAGCGCAGCAATATCACATGGTTAAACTCGATGGGTTCATAGTTTGTTCATCAAGCCGTCATTTTTTCAGGAGCATTCTGTGTTTTTTGGCAAACTGTTACCGCGCGACACCAATTTTTTCATTTTGTTTGACCAACATGCGAAACACATCGTCGAAGCAGCCCACGCGTTTTCCAACCTGGTTACCCACTACGCTGACCTCGAACTTCGTGCGAAGTACCACCGCGAAGTCAACCACGCAGAAGGCGCTGCTGACCGCATCACCCATGAGGTGAACAAGGCACTGCACAAGACGTTCATCACACCCATTGACCGCGAGCAAATTCACAGCTTGATCAATTCCATGGACGATGTGGCTGACCTGATTCAGGATTCGGCTGAAACCATGGCCCTCTACGATGTGCATCACATGACCGAGGAGATACGTCGCCTGACAGACCTGAGCGTGAAATGCTGTGAGCGCGTGCTGAGCGCGGTGAATTTGCTCAACAAGATTGCCGACGCGTCAACGGCAGAGGCGGCCCTTAAAACCTGCGATGAAATTGACAAACTGGAAAGTGACGCAGACCGCGTCATGCGCAACGCGATGAGCAAGCTGTTTCGCGAAGAGTCTGACGTGCGCGAACTCATCAAGCTCAAGGCAATTTACGAATTGCTCGAGACCATCACCGACCGGTGTGAAGATGTGGCCAATCTGATCGAGGGAATCATCCTCGAAAACTCCTGATAGCCCGCGAGTTCTGAACATGGAAAACGCGCAAGCTGCTGTGTGGGTGGTCGTCGTCCTGGTGATGATGGCGGTGGTGTTTGACTTCATGAACGGGTTTCATGACGCAGCCAATTCGATCGCCACGGTGGTCTCTACCGGTGTTCTGAAGCCCGGTCAAGCCGTGGTGTTTGCGGCATTTTTCAATGTTGTCGCCATCTTCGTATTTCACCTGAGCGTGGCCGCCACCGTTGGCAAAGGCATTGTTTTACCGGGCATTGTGGATACCAATGTGGTGTTTGGCGCTTTGGTGGGCGCCATCAGCTGGAACTTCATCACCTGGTACTACGGCATTCCCAGCAGCTCTTCGCATGCGTTGATTGGCGGAATTGCTGGCGCGGCCATTGCCAAGGCCGGTGTCGCGTCGCTGATTGTCACGGGCATCATGAAAACGGTCATTTTCATCTTTATCTCGCCGTTGCTGGGCTTTTTGCTTGGGTCACTGATGATGGTCCTGGTGTTTTGGGTGTTCAGGGGATTTCGGCCGCTCAAGGTGGACAAGTGGTTTCGCAGGCTGCAGCTGGTTTCTGCGGGTGCCTATAGCTTGGGGCACGGCGGCAACGATGCCCAGAAGACCATCGGCATCATCTGGATGCTGCTGATTGCCACTGGTTATGTCAATGCGGGCGACGGTGCACCGCCGACTTGGGTGGTGGTCATCTGTTACTCGGCGATCGGTTTGGGCACCATGCTGGGTGGCTGGCGTATTGTGAAAACCATGGGCCAGAAAATTACCAAGTTAAAGCCTGTGGGTGGCTTTTGTGCCGAAACGGGCGGTGCTATCACCCTGTTTCTGGCGACGGCGATGGGCGTGCCGGTTTCGACCACGCACACTATTACCGGTGCCATCGTCGGCGTGGGCTCTACCCGGCGTGCCAGCGCAGTGCGTTGGGGGGTGGCCGGCAACATCATCTGGGCCTGGATTTTGACTATTCCCGCCAGCGCCTTCGTGGCTGCAGTGGCTTACTGGATCAGTCTGCAGCTGTTCTGACGCCAACTGGGGTGGGAAGTTAAAGCGGCGCGGCTGTGTCGCCGACCCCCAAGGCTTTGTCCATTAGGACCACATCGAGCCAGCGCTCAAACTTCCAGCCGCAGGATGCCAATGTACCAACGTCGGCAAAGCCTGCGCTGCGATGCACCCCGATTGAGCCCAGGTTGGCTGAATCACCAATGACCGCGATCAGTTTGCGCACACCCGCGCGCTCGGCTTGACTGCACAGTTCAGCCAAAAGCGCACGGCCCAGGCCGCTGCCAATGGCTTTTGGCGCCAGATAAATGGAATCTTCGGCTGAAAACCGGTACGCAGGGCGAGGTTTGAACCAGCTGCAATAGGCGTAACCCAGCACCTGCTCACCCTCTGCCGCGACAAGATAGGGCAGGCCTTTGCCAAGAACGTCGTCACGGCGCTGCACCATGTCAAGCTCGCTGGGGGGATCAATTTCAAACGTACCCGTGCCGTGCAGCACATGGTACGTGTAGATGGCGGTGATTTGTGCAATATCGGTTGTTCGGCTGGGTCGAAGGGTTGGCATGGCTGGTTACTGGATATAATGCTGGGTTGTCTGGCGTGTCGCTGACCGGGTGGTCAAGTCGCGTGTCTCAAACGTCGGGCTAAGTGCCAATTTTCGTGGAATTAAAACGCCACTTCCCTAAGGATAAATCATGGTCGTCATCCGACTCGCCCGTGGCGGTGCAAAAGCTCGCCCGTTTTTCAATATTGTGGTGGCAGACAAGCGCACGCGTCGCGACGGCCGCTTCATTGAGCGCATTGGTTTTTACAACCCAATCGCCACTGCCACCGAAGAAAGCATCCGCATTGCCCAAGACCGCCTGACCTACTGGCGCAGCGTGGGTGCACAGGCTTCTCCCACGGTGGAGCGTCTGGTCAACCAGGCAGCCAAAAAAGCAGCCTGAGCGTGAGCATGCTGCCCGGCCTTGAGGCTGCCGAATTACCGGCAGACGCCATCGAAGTCGGCCGCATCGCTGATGCTTGGGGCATCAAAGGGTGGTTCAAGGTTCTGCCCTACAGCGCCAATCCTGAGGCGCTTTTTTCTTCCAAAAGCTGGTTCTTGCTGCCCACAGAAAAAGGCTCAAAAACCTTCGAAGGCGTTGGAAGCTTAAACATCAAGGAAGCCAAAACCCATTCGGACACTGTTGTCGCTTGCGCGCACGGGGTGAATGACCGTGACGCAGCCGACGCACTGCGTGGCGCCCGCATTTTTATCGCTAAGTCGAGTTTTCCGGCACCTCAAAAAGACGAGTACTACTGGGTTGATCTGATTGGCCTGGCGGTGGTTAACCGTGAAGGTGTGGCGCTCGGCCAGGTGCGCGAGTTGCTGTCAACGGGGCCGCAAACCGTGCTGGTGATTGACGATCTGGCAGACGGGCAAACCGAGCAGCGGATGATTCCTTTTGTCGCGGCTTATGTCGATGATGTCGATTTGATTGCCCGTCGAATTTTGGTGGACTGGCAACCCGACTACTGAGCGGCACATCATGCAATTTGATGTTGTCACGCTTTTTCCGGAACTTTTCACGCCGTTTTTGACGATCGGTATCACCCGGCGGGCATTTGAGTCTGGGCAAGTCAAAGTCAATCTGAGCAACCCGCGCGACTATGCCGAGGGCAATTACCGTCGCGTCGACGATCGGCCTTTTGGCGGTGGTCCGGGCATGGTCATGATGGCGCAGCCACTCTCCCAATGTGTCACGCGTCTGTGCGCTGAGCGTGCTGACAACCCACCGGTGGTGCTGTTTTCGCCGACAGGTCAGCCATTGACCCACGCTACCGTAACCCGCTGGGCTGCCAGCCAGGGCGCCGTGCTGTTGTGCGGCCGCTACGAGGGGCTGGACCAGCGCTTCATTGAAGCCCATGTCACCGAGCAGATTAGTCTGGGTGACTTTGTCTTGTCGGGCGGTGAGATTGCAGCCATGGCTTTGCTCGATGCTGTGGCGCGCCTGCAGCCCGGGGTACTCAGTGATGCCGATAGTCATGCGCAGGACAGTTTCAACCCGGCGCTGGATGGCCTGCTGGACTGCCCGCATTACACCCGCCCCGAGGTCTGGCAGGGCAGGTCGGTGCCTGAGGTTTTGCTGTCAGGGCATCACCTGCATATTGAGCGCTGGCGGCGTGACCAGCGTCTGACGCTCACCGCCCGGCTGCGTCCAGAACTGATTGCGCTGGCCAGACAAAACGGCTGTCTGACAGCGCAGGATGAGTCAGTACTAGCCGGGCTATAATAGTGGGCTAACCGATCCTCTGCGGGGCCGCTCAAACGCTTTAAGCGTTGAGCCTGCATCAATCCTGATGCTGGTGCTCGCAAGATCCTCTGAGGTCTTTTATGAATCTGATTCAAATACTTGAGCAAGAAGAAATTGCTCGTTTAAACAAAACCATTCCCGACTTTGGCCCAGGTGACACCGTCATCGTTAGCCTGAACGTGGTTGAAGGCACGCGCAAGCGGCTCCAGGCCTATGAAGGTGTGGTGATTGCCAAGCGCAACCGTGGTCTGAACAGCGGCTTTACGGTGCGCAAGATTTCCAGTGGTGAAGGCGTTGAGCGTACCTTCCAAACCTACAGCCCGCTGATCGCCAAAATCGAAGTCAAGCGCCGTGGTGACGTGCGCCGCGCCAAGCTGTACTACTTGCGTGAGCGCAGCGGCAAGTCGGCACGTATCAAAGAAAAGCTGCCAGCCCGCAAGGCGGCCGTGGTTGCCGCATAAGGTCACACGTGCCCCCAAAAAAACCGCCCTCTGGTGACAGTGGCGGTTTTTTTTCGCCTGGCGTTCTTCTCCGTGGCACCCGTCTGCGTGTTGCGCATGTTCAGTTGCTTTCCAACGCGGCTCTGCAGGTGACTCGATGAGTGATCCCGCCTCGCCAATCGTCCCCGTGCCAGCCATGGATCCGCGCCAGGTGCCGGTGATTCAGGTGGATACGCACTTGCCGACTGTGCCTGCTGCCAACCTGTTGCCGCATGCGCTGCGCCAGCGGTTTTTGACTCCCCCCAACTGGCAACCCGAGTTGGTGGCCGAGAAAAAGTTCTTGGACCGCGCACCGATGCACGCTGCGGTTTTGATTCCCATCGTGATGCGTACTGAGCCGACGGTGTTGCTCACCCAACGCACCTTGCATCTGTCCACCCATGCCGGGCAGGTCGCCTTTCCGGGCGGCAAGCTCGATGAGGCCGACTTTGACGCCGCCGCCGCCGCCCGGCGTGAGGCTTATGAAGAGGTCGGTCTGGCGCCTGACTGGATGGAAGTTCTGGGGCAGCTGCCGCTGTACACCACGGGTTCGGCCTTTATGGTGACGCCTGTGGTGGCGCTGGTTCGACCTGGTTTCACTTTGCAACCCAATGCCCAAGAAGTGTCTGATGTGTTTGAGGTGCCGCTGGGTTTTTTGATGAACCCGGCCAACCACCACCACCACCAGGTGTTTTGGCAGGGTGTGCAGCGCCAATGGTTGTCCATCCCTTATACCGATGGCGTGCATGAGCGTTTCATCTGGGGTGCCACGGCGGGCATGTTGCGTAACTTTTACCGGTTTTTGCTGGCCTGAGGCCAGTGCCAGCAGGGTGCAGCCGCTATGATCATTGCATGAGCTTCATCTCGGTGATTTTGGCCCTGCTGCTGGAACAAGCCCGGCCTTTGAAACGCGGAAACATCATTCACGCGGTGACGCGCGCCTGGGTTCGCTGGTGTACGCGCACGCTCGACACCGGCCGACCGCCGCATGGCTGGCTGGTATGGAGCCTGGCCGTGGGTGCTCCGACGCTGATGGCTTTGGCGATATATTGGCTGCTTGAATTTCTCGTGGGCTGGCCGCTGGCGGTGCTGTGGAGTTCGCTGGTGCTCTACGCCTCGCTGGGTTTTCGTCAGTTCAGCTTTCACTTCACCGAGATTCGCGATGCATTGGCCAAAGGTGACGATGCTTTGGCCAATCGGCTTCTGGCTGACTGGCAGCGTACCGTGGCTACCGACCTGCCGCGCTCCGAGATCATTGGCCGGGTGATTGAAAACTCGGTTGTGGCGGCACACCGTCATGTCTTTGGTGTGCTGGTGTGGTTTTCACTGCTGGCCGCTTTGGGGCTTGGGCCGGTGGGCGCGGTGTTGTATCGGCTGGCAGAGTTTGTGGTTCGGTACTGGCACCATCAGAGCGAATTGCACCACCAGCCGGTCAGCGTGGACTTGCTGTTTGACGCTAGGCAAGCCTGGGATGTCATGGACTGGCTACCTGCCCGAGCCACGGCCATCAGTTTTGCGGTGGTTGGCAATTTTGAGGAAGCGATTGACGCCTGGCGGCGCTACGCCCAGCAAGGCAGCCCCAGTAACGACGGCTTGGTGCTGGCCGCCACAGGCGGTGCCGTCAACATTGCGCTGCGCGGCACCGACGCACATCCTTCCCCGGCAACCCAGGCGGCCGCAGCGCCCCTGTTTGATGATGTCCTGGCCGGACGACCCACACCCGAACTGCCGCACCTGGCCATTGTGGTCGGGCTGGTCTGGCGCACGGTGGTGATGTGGGTGTTGTTGCTGGCCTTGCTGACGCTGGCGCGGCTGCTGGGTTAATCTATAAGAAATTGGCCTCCAGCCCTTATGTATAAAGGGTAAGTAGCTATTGTTTTTAAGTAATCATCGATGCCAGTACTTGCGCATCAGTGTGGGCACGCCAGAGCAGCGTGATGCCTTGGTGCAGGCGCTGATGAAGGTGCATGCAGAGGTGCTTCAGTAGCGCCGAATCTGCTTGAGTTCGGCGTACAAGTCGCTATAAATTTTGTATCTGTTGGCGCTTATGGCATCTGGGCTAGAGCCTGATTTGACACTTGCCATCACACCACAGCCTGGCTCGTGCAAATGGCTGCAGTTGTAAAACTTGCACTGCGCCACGTGCGGTTTCAGGTCGGGCATGTAGGCGGCCAGCTGCGCTGGGTCGATGTGGTTCAGGCCAAACTCCTGAAAACCTGGCGAGTCCAGCAGTGCGGTGGTCTTAGTGGCGTCCAGCCAATACCAGGTGGTGCTGGTGGTGGTGTGTTTGCCCGAGCTTAAAGCCTGCGACAGCTCACCGGTTTGCGCCAGCGCACCGGGTATCAGGCAATTGATTAGTGTGCTTTTGCCAGCACCTGAGGGGCCCAGTACCAGCGTGGTTTTGCCGGTCAGACGTTGCAGCAATGTGGCGCGGTCGGCCTCGGTATTTTTCCCCATCGCCAGCGGAATCACGTCGTAACCCATCTGCCGGTAAGGGGCAAGCCAATCCCAGGCGCGGGCAAAGGGTGCGGTCAGGTCACTTTTGTTGAGCGCAATGATCGGCGTGATGTGCTGCTCTTCAGCGGCGATCAGCGCGCGTGAGAGCTGGCTGCTGGAGAACTCGGGCTCGGCGGCGATCAGGATCAGCACCTGGTCCAGATTGGCGGCAAAGGATTTGGTACGCACCTCGTCCTGGCGGTAAAACAGGTTGCGCCGGGGCTCGACTTTCTCGATGGTGCCTTCGTCCTGCGAGGCCTGCCACAACACCCGGTCACCTACCACACCCTGGCTTTTTTTGCCGCGTGAGTGGCAGATGCGCCGCTCGCCCGAAGCGTCTTCCACCAGGAAATGGCGGCCATAGTTGGCCACGATCAGGCCGGCTTGCAGGTGTGGTTGCGGCATCAGGCGGTGGCTGCCTCAAGCTGCAAGGCGTCCACGTGCCGGGCGCAGTCAAAGTCTGACAGCGAGATGCCGCCCGCATCGTGGGTACGCCAGCGCACCAGGCACTGGTTGTACTGCACCAGCAGTTCGGGGTGGTGGTCTTGGGCGTGGGCGATGAAAGCTACCGCGTTCACAAACGCCAGCGTCTGGTAGTAATTGGCAAAGTCGAAGGGCTTCTCAATGGCCAGGGTGTCGCCGTCACCAGAGAGCGTCCAGCCCTCAAGTTTGGCCAGATGCGCTACTATTTCAGTAGCTTTTAGCGCTCGTGGTGTATGGGCTTTAGGCATATTTCCTTCTTAAGTTTGCGAGAGTGGCTGTGGCACCGCTACGCTGCCAGCCAAGCCACCTGGCAGCATACGCGCCAGTCGCTCCGAGGCGCCTGGGTGCGAGTAGTAAAACGACACATATACCGGGTCAGGCGTCAGGGTAGAGGCATTGTCCTCGTAGAGTTTGAGTAGCGCGGTGGCCAGATCCTGCCCGCTGGTCTGCAGCATGGCGTAGGCATCGGCTTCAAACTCGTGTTTGCGTGACAGCTGGGCAAAGATCGGCGAGATAAAGAAACTGAACACTGGCATCACCAGCATAAACAACAGCAGCGCCAGCGCGTCATTCGGTGCCGCCAGATTGGGCATGACGCCTAAGCCGGTGTAAAACCATGGCTGCTGTGCCAGCCAGCCGAGCAGGGCAAAGCCGGCAAAACTCATGGCAAACATCGCCACAATGCGTTTAATGATGTGTTTGTGCTTGAAGTGGCCCAGCTCATGCGCCAGCACCGCATCCACCTCTGGCGGGCTCAGCTTGGCCAGCAAGGTGTCATAAAACACCACCCGTTTGGCGGCACCAAAACCGGTGAAATAGGCGTTGGCATGGGCGCTACGTTTGCTGCCGTCCATCACAAACAGGCCCTTGGCTGAAAAGCCGCAGCGCTGCATCAGAGCGGTCACCCGCGCTTTCACCGTGGCGTCTTGCAGCGGGGTGAATGTGTTGAACATGGGCGCGATCAGCGTTGGGTAAATCACCAGCAGCAGCAGGTTGAACCCCATCCACACGCACCAAGCCCACAGCCACCACAGGCCACCGCTGGCACCCATCATCCACAAAAACAGCGCGGCAATCGGCAGGCCAATCAGCGCGCCCATCAGGCTGCCCTTGAGCATGTCCAGCAGCCACAGCTTGAGCGTCATCTTGTTGAAACCAAAGCGTTCTTCCAGCACAAAGGTCTGGTACAGCGACAGCGGCAGGTCAATCAGCCCGTTGATCAAAGCAAAGCCTGCCAGCAGCGCCAGTTGCTGCACCATGCCTGTGCCCAGCCAGGGCATCAGCCCATCATTCAGCGCCGACAAGCCGCCCAGCAGCGTCCAGCCGATCAACACCGCTGCGCCCAGCGCTGTCTCCAGCAAGCCCAGCCGCGCCTTGGCCACGGTGTAGTCTGCGGCCTTCTGATGCGCCGCCAGGGTGATGGTTTGGGCAAACGCCGCAGGCACCTGCCCACGGCGCAGCGCCACATGCTGGATTTGCCGGGAACTCAGCCAGAATTTCAGCAACAGGCCCAGTACCAGCGCCACGGCAAACACCGTGCTTAAGCGCAGGGACGGGTCAGAAAAGAAGGGGGTGTCTTGCATGGCGGGGGAGTTTAGGTGATCAGCGACAATTTGCCCCATGCCCACACCTCACGTCCCTACACTCGCGCCCGTTATCACCCCGGCGGCTCTACCGCCCAAATCGGATCAAAATCTGGTTTGGCTGGACTGTGAAATGACCGGGCTTGACCCCGAGCACGATCGCATCATCGAGATTGCCGTCATCGTGACTGGCCCCAAGCTGGAGAACCGCACCGAAGGCCCGGTGCTGGTCGTGCACCAGAGCGACGCGCTGCTTGACGGGATGGACAAGTGGAACAAAAGCACCCACGGCAAAAGCGGCCTGATCGACAAAGTGCGCGCCGCCACCCTGACCGAAGAAGAAGCGCAGGCGCAGCTCATGGCGTTTTTAAGCCAATACGTGCCCAAAGCCACGTCCCCGATGTGTGGCAACAGCATCTGTCAGGACCGGCGCTTTCTGGCCCGGACCATGCCCAAACTGGAAGCGTTTTTTCACTACCGAAACCTCGATGTGAGTACGCTCAAGGAGCTGTCCAAACGCTGGGCGCCCGAGGTCTACAAGGGCTTCAAAAAGAAGCAGCGCCACACCGCGCTGGCCGACGTGCATGAGTCGATTGACGAGCTGGAACACTACCGCGCGCATTTCCTGAAATTCCCGGTTTGACGCGGTCCCCGCGCCAACTTTCATGCACGCGAGTGCTTGCATACCGAAGCATGGAGGTTGTTTCAGGTTAACGCGGCATCAGCTTGCAGCCTGCGATTGTGGTGATGAACCTGCAAAACACCTGTGTCGGCTGATTTTTGGGTCAGTGGCGTTGCAGAATGACTGCAGATAACTATGAAAATAATAGCTTCTCGCGCTTTATTGATAAGGGCTAGAGCACGATTTCGTATAAATTCAGAGCCAGCAGTGCTGGCGCACCGTTTAAGGCGACTTGCACCCAACCGGACTCAGGCGCGCACTGCCCAGTGCGCAATGGCGGCTTGCACCGCAGCGTCGTCGCCGAGCGGTTTGGCGACTGAGAGTTGCAGCTCGGGGTGCTGCGCGGCAAAGCTGTCGACCATGGCGGTCAGGTCACGGGTGACATGCTTGCCTGCCGCCCAGAAAAGGGGCATCACCCGCAGGCTTTGGCAACCCGCCGCGGCCAGCTCGGCCAGGGCGGCGGGCAGGTCGGGCTGCATGAATTCCAGAAACGCCAAGCGGCAAGGGCCGCCGTGCTGGATTTGCACTTGCTCGGCAATGGCCTGCAGTGGCACGCGCCAAGCCGGGTCACGCGAGCCGTGGGCAAACAAAACAATGCCGGTGTCAGGAGAGGTGGTGTCCATGCGCCGCCTCAAGCCGCCAGAGATTGCGTGCCACTCTGCAGGGCCGACAAGCCGCGCAGCACATCGCCCACCAGAATGATGCTCGGGCTGCCAAGCTGCTGCTCAACCAGCACCTGGTGCAGGCAACCCAGCTCGCACACCGCCTGTCGCTCATGGGGCAAGCTGGCGCTGGCCACAATCGCCACCGGAGTGCTGGCGGGCAAGCCTTGCAGCAAACCGTGCTGGATCTGCGGCGCTTGCTTGACGCCCATATAGATCACCAGCGTCAGCCGCTCCTGAAGCGCCGTGGCCGCCAGCGTCGCCCAGTTGGGCGACTCCCCACCCGGTTTGGCGTGGCCGGTGATGAACAGCACGCCGGTGGCGTGATGCCGGTGGGTCAGCGCCACGCCCAGGCTGGTGGCCGCTGCCAGGCCCGAGGTGATGCCGTTGACCACTTGCACGCTGAACCCGGCGTCCTGCAGGCTTTGCACCTCTTCACCGCCACGCCCAAACAGGAGCGGGTCACCGCCCTTCAGGCGCACCACCACCTCGCCCTCGCGGGCGGCCTGTAGCATGAGCTTTTCAATGAACGACTGCGGCGTGCTGACGCAGCCACCGCGCTTGCCCACCGGGATGATGCGCGCCTTGGCATTGGCATAGGCCAGCACGCCGTCGCTCACCAAATCGTCCACCAGAATCACCGTGGCCGCCGCAATGGCGCGCACCGCTTTGATGGTCAGCAACTCGGGGTCGCCCGGGCCAGCGCCCACCAGGGTGATGCTGCCAGGTACGGCGGTGTGGGCAAGGGGGCTGGGCGGTAGGTTGGGGTTCATGCGTTGAGCTCCTCTAAGATGATCTGGACCTGGCGTGCGATGGGTGCTGGTATGGGCACGGCACCGACAAGAACCTGCTGAATGAAGTGCACGGTGCTGGCAGCATCACAGCGCGCGGGCAGCTCGGGCAGGGTGGCCAGCGTGCCGATTTGTACGGCCTGCGCCTGGCGCACCTGACCCGCGCGAAGGATGTCCATCTGCGGCATGCGCCGCGCGTCAGCCACCGGCTCGCCTTCGGTGCCGCGCAGCAGCATGGCGTGGGCATTCAGCAATGTGAGCGTGGCGGCCATCGACACCGCATATTCGGGGTGCGTGTAATTGCACACCAGCAGTGCCGGGCTGGTGCAAGGGTTCATCAGCTTGACCAGACTGTGCGCCGGGTTGCGCAGCCCGACCCATTGACGCACGTCCAGCAGGCGCGCCAAAGCCCCATTGAGCGAAGCCAGCGTGCGGTAATGCACCACGCCGGGGCGCAAGGCCGCTGGTGCTTGGGGCTGGGCCGCCAGGCTCAAGCTGCTAGCCAGACCCGGCTGTGTGGCCAGCTCGGCCAGCACCTGCTCGGTGCTGATGCGCTGGGGCTCGCCCGGGCTGCCGTGAATCACCACCGCCACGCCTTGGCGCGCCAGCAGCAGGCCCAGCAAGGGAGTTAGCACCGGCAGCTTGCGTGCGCCGTTGTAGCTGGGCAACACCACGGTGGGCTGGCCAGCGTTGGGCAGCAGCTGCAAGCGCGCTTGTGCGGCGTCCAGAAACCCAGCCATTTCTTCGGCGGTTTCACCCTTGATGCGCATGGCTAGGCAAAAGCCGCCAATTTCCAGGTCGCTGACCTGGCCGTCCAGAATCTGCGCCACCAGATCGGTGGCCTGGGCGCGCGAGAGAGCGCGCGCGCCTTCCTTGCCGCGGCCGATGTCTTTCAAATAGCTGGCAATGCCCATGGGACAGCCTGTTACCTGGCAAGCCCGAGCGGCTTGGGCGAGCGGGGCGCGGGTGTTGACATGGTGGGCTCCTGAATCCTGATCAAAAACAAAAATGGCATCCACGCCGTTGCTGGTACTTGCCAGCAGGGTGTGGACGCCATTGTCCGGTGGGTTGGCAGCGCCATTGTTGCCAACCACGGGGTTTGTGCAGCAATAGCCGTGCCATAGATTGTGGTCCACCCTGGTGCGATGTGGGCACCTCAAATGCTAAGGCATCTCAAAATGGTGCGTTGCAACAAGGTTAAGCCAAGCGCTGGCGCTGGCGCGGCTCAGGCTTTCTGGGGGTGAGGGCGGTTGTTGCCCATGGCGCACAGGGTGTTTGCCACGTCCAGCAGGCGCTTGCCCTGGTTCATGGCCATCTGGCGAAGGGTTTTGTGGGCATCGTTCTCAGTCAGTTGGTGTTGCGCCATCTGCAGGCCTTTGGCGCGCTCAATGACTTTGCGCTCGTTCAGGGCCGAGCGCGCCTGGTCAAGCTCCGCGCTCACAGCCGCCAGGCGCTGTGCCTGGGCCTGCATCAGCGCCAGCACCGAGCGCCCCAGTTGGGACTCCAGTGGCTGCTTGGGCTGTAACTCGGGTGCGGGCGTGGGTTCGTCAAAAAAGTCGCCTGGGGTGGTGGCGTCGCTCAGTGGCAGCAGCCGGGCTAGCTCCTGCTCGGCCTGGCTGGTTTTGGTTTGGCACAGGCTCAACAGGTGTTCTGCCAGCACATCTTCAACCGCTTTCATCTGGTCAATGCGTTGGCTGCAGCATTCAAACCAGGGGCCGCTCATCTCAGGGTTGAGCGCGGCATGGCTGGTGGGGGTCAGCAGCACCCGGCGAAAGCGCTCCAGTGTGGCGGTCAGGTCGTGCTGCTGGGCCGCCTGCCAGCTTTGCCGGGCACTGGGGTTGGCAAAGTCGGCAAAGTTTTGCAGGCGTTGCTGCTCAGCGTCATCGGTGGTGCCGCAGCCGCCAATGGAGCGCCCGGGCGTCCAGTGAAATTAGCCACCTGGGCACGCAACTCGGGCAGCGCCTGTACACCCTGCAGCGCATAGGCCACCCGGCTGTGAAGCCGCGTGGCGCTGCCCGGGCGCTGCTACAGCACATCGAACTGATCGAACGCCTGGCGCAAGGTGACCACGGTGACGTTGGTGTCGGCAATCTGCTGCTGCAAGGCCGGCGCTGCGCGTTGACCTGCCGAGGCCAGCAGCAGGTTATTGCGTTTCCATATCAATAGGATCTGTTGTTGCTTCGCCTGGCCTTGCGTCTGCAGTGTCTGCGGCTTCGCGCCTAAGCTCCTATCGATCTGAAAATGGAATTAGACAGGCGACGCTCGCGCTGCAGCTGGTGGATGGTGTTGCCGGTGGCACGCGCCAACGCACCGATGGCGCCCAGGCAATGCAGGTCGGCCAGTTCACAGCGATTGGCAGTTTGCAGGTAAAACAGTCCGGTTCGCATGCTGGGCAGAAGCAGGTGGGGCAGGCCGGGGTCGGCGGGCAGATAGACAGTGCTTGATTTGAAGCACGAGCCGTGCCACGCCGCCATCACTGTTTTCCAGGTTGAATGACCACACTGTTGTGGTGTCGCACGGGGCGCTCGGCTCGCTGCACAAGTGATTCAATAAAAATAGCTATCAGCCCTTTATCTATAAGGGCTGGATGCCAATATGATTCAAATCGTCAGACAACACAAGAGCGCGCCAGAGTCAAACCAGCCAGCATCTCGATACTTGGGTTGAGCGTCACGCTTGGCTGCTCGCAACGGCGGAATTTCTCATCGTTCGGGTGGCTGCCCCGATGGCATGAAGGTCAATTGCGAGTCGAATCGTCTGC